>Ga0079104_1001410_pt1 | contig 16244 bp, 7 predicted proteins | sample MedtruBG_FD_76829 | JGI IMG/M metagenome (GOLD analysis project Ga0079104, IMG submission 76829) | Root nodule microbial communities of legume samples collected from California, USA - Medicago truncatula BG | ecosystem: Host-associated > Plants > Roots > Nodule | place: USA: California...
AACCATCGCGACGGTGAAAGCCACCATTCCCCTGCTGGTCGAAACGGGCCCTAAACTCACCGCACATTTCTACGATCGCATGTTTGCTCATAACCCGGAGTTGAAAGAGATCTTCAACATGAGCAACCAGCGCAACGGCGACCAGCGTGAAGCGCTGTTCAACGCCATCGCCGCCTACGCCAGCAATATTGAAAACCTGGCCGCCCTGCTGCCCGCGGTGGAAAAAATTGCCCAGAAGCACACCAGCTTCCAGATCCAGCCAGAGCAGTACGCCATTGTTGGCGGCCATCTGCTGGCGACACTTGATGAGTTATTCAGCCCGGGCCAGGAAGTGCTGGACGCGTGGGGCAAAGCCTACGGCGTGCTGGCTGACGTGTTCATTAAACGCGAAGGCGAAATTTATCAGCAAAGCGCCGCGAAAATCGGTGGATGGAAAGGCACGCGCGCATTCCAGATAATCAGTAAAACGCCACAAAGCGCCCTGATTACCGCGTTTGAGTTTGCCCCGCAGGACGGCGGCGACGTGGCGGATTATCAGCCGGGTCAATATCTGGGCGTGTGGCTGAAGCCGGAAGGTTTTGCGCATCAGGAAATCCGTCAGTATTCATTGACCCGCAGCCCGAACGCCAAAAACTACCGCATTGCAGTGAAGCGCGAAAATGGTGGTCAGGTCTCCGAATGGCTGCATGACCAGGCCCGGGTGGGCGATACCGTTTATCTTGCCGCGCCTGCCGGTGACTTCTTTATGTCCGTTGACGCCAACGCCCCGGTGACACTGATTTCCGCCGGTGTCGGCCAGACGCCAATGCTGGCGATGCTCGATACGCTGGCTAACCGCGCGCATCCGGCGCAGGTAAACTGGTTCCACGCGGCAGAGAACGGCGCAGTCCACGCATTCGCTAAAGAAGTCGAAGCCCTGGGTGCCACGCTGCCGCGCTTCGCGTCGCACGTCTGGTACAACGCGCCTGAAAGTCATGACGAGTTTGACAGCGCCGGGCTGATGGATTTACGCCAACATGAAGGCCTGCTCAGCGACCCGGCGACCCAGTTCTATCTCTGCGGTCCGGTCGGTTTTATGCAGTTTGCCGCACAGCAGTTAGTGGCGCTGGGCGTGGCGCCGGGCAACATCCATTACGAATGCTTCGGCCCGCATAAGGTGCTGTAACGTCTTATTTCCTCTCGCGGGCCACGCTCTTTCGTGGGCCCGCAAACATGGTTTGTCTATGCAGAGGTATGCAAAAAGCCTTCATATCACCACCTGGAGGCCGGGTGGGTCAAAAAAGGGGTAATCTGATTGTGTTAGCATGCCGGCCTTCCCATTGTCATTTTTGGGCCTCTTTTTTATGCAACAACCTGTTGTACTCATTGGTGAATGGCTGGTTACGCCAGCCGTCAATCAGATAAGCCGTCAGGGACGTCAACTTACACTAGAACCTCGCCTCATTGACCTTCTGGTTTACTTTGCTCATCACCCTGATGAAGTCCTGAGCAGAGATGAACTTATCGATCACGTCTGGACGCGCAATGTGGTAACCAACCACGTCGTGACCCAGAGCATTTCTGAATTGCGTAAGTCGCTGAAAGACGGTGATGAGAGCAGCCCGGAATACATTGTGACGGTGCCGAAGCGCGGTTATAAGCTGACGGCCACCGTTATCTGGTGCAATGAAGACGGTGAAGAACGGGCCCCGGTGACGCCGACGATCCCGCCGATGACGGTTAAATCCTCGCCCTCGCCCGTGGTCGCCCCGCAGGTTTCGGCGGCAGATGTGCCCGTGCCCACGCCGGTAAATGCGGAAAAACACCGCAGCATCACCACCTGGTGGGTCTGGGGCCTGTTCTTGCTGGCGCTACTCAGTTGCGTGGCGCTGGTCGCAATGTCGACCATAAACTCACATCCGCCGGTCACCAAAACGCGCCTGTTGCTCAACCCGCGCGATATCGATATCCGCTTAGCGGACGGGAATTCCTGCAACAATGCCGCCTCGCAGCGAACCTACGCCGTGGGGCTTGGTAGCCTGATTACCACCTCGCTGAACACTTTCTCGACCTATATGGTGCATGACAAAACCAACTATAACGTCAATGAGCCGAGCAGTTCGGGCAAGACGCTGAGCATCGAGTTTGTGAATCAGCGCCATTACCGCGCCCAGCAGTGCTTTATGTCGGTGCAGTTGGTCGATAACGCCGACGGCTCCGTGATGCTCGATAAGCGTTATATCATCACCAGCGATAACCCGCTGTCGATTCAAAGTGACCTGATGAGCAGCCTGTCGGAGGCGCTGACCCAGCCGTGGCCAGAGCGGATGCAGGCCATGCTGCGCATGTACCAACCGCCACAGAGCAAAGCGCTGACTCACTTTTATCATGCGCATCAGCTATTAATGAAAGGCGATATCGATTCCCTCAGCAAAGCCAGTGCTATTCTCGACGATATGATTTCCGATTCGCCGGGCTTTCCCTATGCGCTGGCGGAAAAAGCCATTGTCGATGTTCTACGTCATTCTCAGCAGCCGATGGATGAAAAGCAGCTCGCTGAACTCAATGCGGAAATAACCCGCGTCAGCAATATTCCCGAGATTAAAAATACCGCGGTGTTCTATCAAATAAAGACCATCGATATGCTCGGTCAAGGGAATGTAGATGACGCCTTCGCGGCGATTAATTCAGGCATTGATCTTGAAATGTCGTGGATGAATTACGTGCTGCTCGGCAAAGTCTACGAAATGAAAGGCGAGAACCGCCTCGCGGCAGACGCCTATATCACCGCGTTCAATTTACGTCCGGGTGAAAACACGCTGTACTGGATTGAAAATAGCGTATTCCAGACTTCCGTGACCCGCGTCGTTCCCTATCTCGACAACTTCCTCGCTGCAAATTAAGTTAACAATAGCTAAAACCTAATCCTGCTCAATATAACGAGCAGGACCAGGTTAACTATGCGTATCTCATGAGTATGCATATTGTTAATTTTTTAAGCGCAAGCAGCGCACAAAACAACAATAAACCAACATTCAAATTGCCAAGCAATGCACTGTAATACAACAATATTTATCTTTTTCTGATATTAACCCGCCATCATGATGTGTTAACGCGAAAAAGTCAGGATGTCATTTGTCTGACATTTGCGATTACTTCACTTTATCTTTAGGACTTCTCTTCTGGAGATCTTTAACCTTGAACTCAGTCGGTCGGGTCATAACCACATTTTGCAATATGACTCGGGCCTCCAACATAAATACCAGGAGAATCTAAACCATGAGTTCTGCCAAAAAAATCGGGCTCTTCGCCTGTACTGGCGTAGTCGCCGGAAATATGATGGGGAGCGGGATTGCCTTATTACCTGCAAACCTCGCCAGCATCGGTGGCATTGCCATCTGGGGCTGGGTTATTTCTATTATTGGTGCAATGTCTCTGGCTTATGTTTACGCCCGACTGGCAACTAAAAATCCACAGGAAGGTGGCCCTATTGCCTATGCGGGTGAATTATCCCCGGCATTCGGTTTCCAGACCGGCGTCCTTTATTACCACGCAAACTGGATTGGTAACCTGGCAATCGGCATTACCGCCATCTCTTATCTTTCCACCTTCTTTCCGGTCTTAAATAATCCCGTTCCGGCCGGTCTGGCGTGTATTGCTATCGTCTGGATTTTCACCTTCGTGAATATGCTCGGCGGTACCTGGGTGAGCCGCCTGACCACTATTGGTTTGGTGCTGGTGCTTATCCCGGTCGTGGTGACGGCGGTGATCGGCTGGCACTGGTTTGATATGGCAACCTATCAGGCGAACTGGAATACTTCAGCCACCACGGATTATCACGCGGTCATCAAAAGTATTCTGCTGTGCCTGTGGGCGTTCGTCGGCGTTGAATCTGCCGCCGTCAGCACCGGGATGGTCAAAAACCCGAAACGCACCGTACCGCTGGCCACCATGCTGGGTACCGGAATCGCGGGGGTGATTTATATTCTGGCCACTCAGGTCATTACCGGTATGTATCCTGCGGCTGAAATGGCGGCATCAGGTGCACCGTTCGCTGTCAGCGCGTCCACCATTATGGGCGGCTGGGCTGCACCGATGGTTTCCGCCTTTACCGCATTTGCCTGCCTGACCTCGCTGGGCTCGTGGATGATGCTGGTTGGCCAGGCCGGTAAACGTGCCGCTGATGATGGCAACTTCCCGAAAGTGTATGGCGAAGTTGATGCCAACGGCATCCCGAAAAAAGGCCTACTGCTGGCCGCGGTGAAAATGACCGCCCTGATGATCCTGATTACCGTAATGAACTCCAGCGGCGGTAAAGCCTCTGACCTGTTCGGCGAATTAACCGGTATCGCGGTGCTGCTGACCATGCTGCCTTACTTCTACTCCTGCGTTGACCTGATTCGCTTTGAAGGCGTCAACGTTCGCAACCTGTTGAGCCTGATTTGTGCCGTGCTCGGCTGTGCGTTCTGCTTCATCGCTCTGATGGGCGCCAGCTCCTTCGAGCTGTCCGGCACCTTCATTGTGAGCCTCATCATCCTGATGTTCTACGGCCGCAAAATGAACCAGCGCGAACACAGCGAAGACAACACCGCCAGCGCTCACTGAGCCTTAACCCCTTTTCTCACGGCTCCTCTCTTCACCTGTCACCTCGTGGCGGGAGGGGCCTTCTATACCTGGAGAGTCGACTATGAACGTTATCGCCATCATGAATCACATGGGTGTCTACTTCAAAGAAGAGCCTATTCGTGAACTGCACTGCGCCCTAGAGCGCCTGGATTTCCGCATCGTTTACCCGAACGACCGCGAAGATTTACTGAAGCTAATCGAGAACAATGCCCGTCTGTGCGGCGTGATTTTCGACTGGGATAAATACAATCTCGAGCTGTGCGAAGAGATCAGCAAGCTGAACGAGTACATGCCGCTGTACGCCTTTGCTAATACCTACTCGACCCTCGACGTGAGCCTGAATGACCTGCGGATGCAAGTGCGCTTCTTCGAATATGCGCTGGGTGCGGCGGAAGATATCGCGGCGAAAATTCAGCAGAACACTGACGAGTACATCGACGCTATCCTGCCGCCGCTGACCAAATCGCTGTTCAAATATGTGCGCGAAGGCAAATACACTTTCTGTACACCTGGCCACATGGGTGGCACCGCCTTCCAGAAAAGCCCGGTCGGCAGCCTGTTTTATGATTTCTTCGGCCCGAACACCATGAAATCTGACGTGTCGATTTCCGTGTCAGAGTTGGGTTCTCTGCTCGACCACAGCGGTCCACACAAAGAAGCGGAAGAGTACATCGCTCGTGTCTTTAACGCTGAACGCAGCTATATGGTGACCAACGGCACCTCCACGGCGAACAAGATCGTCGGCATGTATTCCGCTCCAGCGGGCAGCACTGTGCTCATCGACCGTAACTGCCATAAGTCGCTCACCCATCTGATGATGATGAGCAACATCACGCCGATTTATTTCCGTCCGACCCGTAATGCCTACGGCATCCTCGGCGGTATTCCGCAGAGCGAATTCCAGCGTGCAACCATCGCGAAACGCGTGAAAGAAACGCCGAACGCCAGCTGGCCGGTGCACGCGGTGATCACCAATTCGACTTACGATGGTCTGCTGTATAACACCGACTTCATCAAGAAAACCCTCGATGTGAAATCGATTCACTTCGATTCTGCCTGGGTGCCTTATACCAACTTCTCCCCGATTTACGCCGGGAAAAGCGGGATGAGCGGCGGTCGCGTGGAAGGGAAAGTGATTTACGAAACCCAGTCTACACACAAACTGCTGGCTGCGTTCTCGCAGGCATCGATGATCCACGTGAAGGGTGATGTTAACGAAGAAACCTTCAACGAAGCCTACATGATGCACACCACCACCTCTCCGCATTACGGGATTGTGGCATCCACCGAAACCGCAGCGGCAATGATGAAAGGTAACGCCGGTAAGCGCCTGATCAACGGCTCTATCGAACGCGCCATCAAGTTCCGTAAAGAAATTAAACGTCTGAAAGGCGAATCCGAAGGCTGGTTCTTTGACGTCTGGCAGCCAGAGCACATCGACGGGGCGGAATGCTGGCCGCTGCGTTCTGATAGCGCATGGCACGGCTTCAAAAACATCGACAACGAACACATGTATCTGGACCCGATCAAAGTCACCATTCTGACTCCGGGCATGAAAAAAGACGGTTCAATGGACGAGTTTGGTATTCCGGCAAGCATCGTAGCGAAATACCTCGATGAGCGTGGGATCGTGGTCGAGAAAACCGGCCCGTACAACCTGCTGTTCCTGTTCAGCATCGGGATCGACAAAACCAAAGCCCTGAGTCTGCTGCGTGCACTGACCGATTTCAAACGTGCGTTCGACCTGAACCTGCGAGTGAAAAACCTGCTGCCGTCGCTGTATCGTGATAACCCAGAATTCTACGAAAACATGCGCGTGCAGGATTTGGCGCAGAACATCCACAAACTGGTTGAGCATCACAACCTGCCGGACCTGATGTTCCGTGCGTTTGAAGTACTGCCTGCGATGGTGATGACGCCGTTCGACGCGTTCCAGAAAGAGCTGCACGGTGAAACCGAAGAGGTTTACCTTGAGGAGACCGTGGGCCGTGTGAATGCCAACATGATCCTGCCGTATCCTCCAGGTGTTCCACTGGTGATGCCGGGTGAGATGATCACCGAGGAAAGCCGTCCGGTGCTGGAATTCCTGCAAATGCTGTGCGAAATCGGCGCGCATTATCCGGGCTTTGAAACCGATATCCACGGTGCCTACCGTCAGGCGGATGGCCGTTACACCGTTAAGGTGCTGAAAAACACTAAATAACATTACGTCCCCAAGGGAAGTGGTTCGCCACTTCCCTTTTTGCCGGGTGGCGCTGCGCTTTCCCGGCCTACGAAACCTTTACCGTGTGGGCCCGATCAATCCGGTCAATGAACTATTCACCCCGTGGGCATGCGCAAGCGCAGCGCCGCCGGGCAACTCTCACAGAGCGCAGGGAGACATCATGCAAACACCCTCACAACCGCGCGCGATTTACTACATCGTGGCGATTCAAATCTGGGAATACTTCAGCTTCTACGGCATGCGTGCCCTGCTCATCCTTTATCTCACCCACCAGCTCGGCTTCGACGACAGCCACGCCATTGGCCTGTTCAGCGCCTACGCCTCTCTGGTGTATGTCACCCCTATTCTCGGCGGCTGGATTGCCGACCGCCTGCTTGGCAACCGCGTCGCCGTGATTGCTGGTGCGCTTCTGATGACCCTGGGCCATATCGTGCTGGGCCTTGGGTCCGATTCCGCGATGAGCTTGTATCTGGCACTGGCGATCATCATCTGCGGCTATGGCCTGTTCAAATCGAACATCAGCTGCCTGTTGGGCGAACTGTACGATGCCAATGATAGCCGCCGAGACGGCGGGTTTTCGCTGCTGTACGCCGCGGGAAATGTCGGCTCTATCGCCGCGCCCATTGTCTGCGGACTGGCCGCGCAATGGTACGGCTGGCACGTCGGCTTCGCACTGGCCGGGATCGGCATGTTTATCGGCCTGATGGTTTTCCTCAGCGGTCATCATCACTTCCGTGATACCCGCGGTGTCAACCGACCTGCCCTGCGCCGCGCACGCCTTGTGCTGCCGGTCTGGGGCTGGCTGCTGGTGATGCTGTGCATCGCGCCGGTGCTCTTCACGATATTGCTGGAACGCGACTGGGCGGGCTATCTGCTGGCGGCGGTGTGCCTCTTTGCCGCGCAGATAGTGGCGCGGATTATGATTGCTTCGCCGGAGCACCGTCGCGCGCTGTGGCAAATTGTCCTGCTGATGCTGACCGGCACGCTGTTCTGGGTTTTAGCCCAGCAGGGCGGTAGCTCAATAAGCCTGTTTATCGACCACTTCGTGAACCGCCAGTGGCTGCAGTTCACCGTGCCGACCGCGCTGTTCCAGTCGGTGAATGCGGTGGCGGTGATGAGTGCAGGCATGGTGCTGGCGTGGCTGGTGCGTCCGGGAGCTGGAGGCCATTCTGCTCTGCGCGTATGGCTGAAATTTGCCTTCGGTCTGGCGCTGATGGGCGCGGGCTTTATGCTGCTGGCACTCAATGCTCGCCAGGGCCAGCTTCACGGTCACGCCTCGATGAGCCTGATGGTGGCAGGTCTGGCGCTAATGGGGTTTGCCGAATTGTTTATCGACCCGGTAGCAATGGCGCAGATAACGCGGCTGAATATGCCGGGCGTCACCGGCGTGCTGACCGGCATCTACATGCTGGCGACCGGCGCCGTCGCCAACTGGCTGGCGGGTGTGGTTGCCCAGCGCACCACTGAATCGCAAATCAGCGAAACCGCCGTCGCTGCCTACGGTCACTTTTTCTCACAAATGGGCGAATGGACGCTCGGCTGCGTGGCGGTGATGATTATTGTGCTGGCGGGCAAAAAACTGTTGGGAAACGGTGCGCCAGAGCTGGCAGAGTTCGGTGAGGAGTAATGTCTAAACCGCTGCCCGCGGAACGTGGCGGGCAGCGATAACGCGGCTCGGGGAGAGACGCGCAAAAATCAGATTGCCGCGTCGTCTTCTTCGCCGGTACGGATACGAATCACGCGTGCGACGTCGAAGACAAAAATCTTGCCGTCGCCGATTTTGCCGGTCTGCGCCGTGCGGATAATGGTATCCACGCAGGTATCGACGATATCGTCAGTCACCACAATTTCAATTTTCACCTTCGGCAGAAAATCGACCATGTATTCCGCGCCACGGTACAGCTCGGTGTGACCTTTCTGACGACCAAAGCCTTTCACTTCCGTTACCGTCATCCCGGTGATACCGACTTCCGCCAGCGCTTCACGCACATCATCGAGTTTGAAGGGTTTAATAATCGCATCAATCTTTTTCATGGTTTCCTGTCTTATCCGCGTAACCGGTTGCTTACCCTATCATAACGTCGTAGCGGGTAGCGGGCTACTCTTTAAAATCGTTGGCGTCGAGTTCGTGGCGCGAGAGTAATTTGTAGAATTCGGTGCGGTTGCGCCCCGCCATTCTCGCGGCGTGCGTCACATTGCCCTTGGTGATTTGCAGCAGCTTGCGCAGGTAATTGAGCTCAAACTGATTACGCGCTTCGACAAACGTCGGCAGCGCGGTGTTTTCCCCTTCCAGCGCCTGATCCACCAGCGCATCGCCAATCACCGGCGACGACGTGAGCGCCACGCACTGCTCGATAACGTTCACCAGTTGGCGTACGTTGCCCGGCCAGTTGGCGGTCATCAGTCGTTTCATCGCATCGGTCGAGAACGCCCGCACGAACGGCTTATGGCGATCGGCAGACTGGCGCAACAGATGATTGGCCAGCAGCGGGATGTCTTCGGTACGCTCGGCCAGCGACGGAATTTTCAGGCTGACGACGTTGAGACGATAGTACAAATCTTCGCGGAATTCGCCGCGCGCCATCGCCTTCGGTAAATCGCGGTGGGTTGCGGAAACGATCCGCACGTTAATGTCGATATCGCGGTTGCTGCCCAGCGGGCGGATTTTGCGTTCCTGCAGCACGCGCAGCAGTTTGACCTGCAACGGCGAGGGCATGTCGCCAATCTCATCGAGGAACAGCGTGCCGCCCTCCGCGGCCTGGAACAGCCCTTCGCGATTGCTGACCGCCCCGGTAAACGCCCCGCGCGCGTGGCCGAACAGCTCAGACTCCAGCAGTTGTTCAGGCAGTGCGCCACAGTTTATGGCGATGAACGGATACTTTCCTCGCGGGCTGGCATTGTGAATAGCCTGGGCGAAAATCTCTTTCCCGGTGCCGCTCTGCCCGTTAATCAGCACGCTGACGTCGGACTGCGCCACCATTCTCGCCTGCTCCAGCAGACGCAGCATCACCGGGCTTCGGGTCACAATCGATTCACGCCACTGATCGTCCGTTGAGGCGGCGGTATGCACCAGCGCTTCATCGATGGCCTTATACAACGCGTCTTTGTCCACCGGCTTGGTCAGGAAGCTGAACACGCCCTTTTGCGTGGCGGTGACGGCGTCAGGAATCGATCCGTGGGCGGTCAGAATGATCACCGGTTTCCCCGGCTGCACTTTCTGGATCTCAGCGAACAGCTGCAGCCCGTCCATTTCGTCCATCCGCAGATCGCTGATCACCAGATCGACATTCTCACGCGCCAGCACGCGCAGCCCTTCCTGTCCGCTTTCGGCGGTTACCACCGAGAAGCCTTCGCTGGTCAAACGCATGCCGAGTAGCTTGAGCAAGCCGGGATCGTCATCGACCAGTAAAAGGTGTGCGGGCTTGCGTCCTGTCATGGTTTTTCCTCTCCTGCCTGGGCGTCTTTCGCCGCCGGTGAAGGATCAGCCGCATGCCCCGGATCCGGGGTAAAGTTGCTGCTCGCCGGTTTACGGCTGGAAAGCTGACGTTCGATATCGGTCAGATTCTCCAGCTTGCGCGTGGTTAAATCGAGCTGGCTGCGCAGATGCTGTTGCTGTTGACGCAGAATATCGAGTTCGGCATCGGACGACTGTTGCAGTTTGCTGTAGCGCGAGCGCTCGTCGGACAGTTGAAGCTGCAAAGCCTGGCCGTCGCGCCAGATTTGATATAGCGGGCGCACCTGGGACGGGAACTGCGGGCTAAAGCTGTCGAGGCGGCTGACCGCATCCCGGCGCTCGAGCGGGCTAATTTTGGCGCTGGCGAGCAATATGCCGCGGCGGAATGCGTCCTGCCAGCTGTCGTCGGTATGCAAACGGGCTTCGCTGCGCGCCATTTCAGGCGACAGGCGCTCGGCGCAATCCATCCCACGCAACCAGTAAAGCGGGTTTTTCTCGGTGGCATCACCGTGCAGCGACCAGACGTCCATGCAGTCGGTGGAGAGGAAATCCGCCACCTGCTGCTGAGGCAGCTTGTCTTCGTCGCTGGCATTCGTTGCATGCGGAGAAGTGTTACACCCGGCGAGCAGTAAACATGATGCTCCAGCCAGGATCGAAAGAATAATGGGGGACATTTTCACCAGACATTGCTTCATTTAATAGGTTTATCCGTGTCTGAAAGGGAGAGCGTTATGCGGAAGCAAACGTTGCCTTCTGGGGCATCAACCAGCTGGAGAGAACCTCGCATCCGGCGAATACAATCCTGGGCAATACTCAGTCCCAACCCGCTTCCCTTCACAGCCCCTTTGCGTTGATGACTGCCCTGATAAAAAGGCTCAAAAATCATGGTCTGTTCCGCATCCGGGATCGGCGTCCCGCTGTTCATCACCTCAAGGAAAATCGTGTTTCCCTGCTGGCGACTGCGCAGATAAATGGTACCGGATTCACTGCCGTAGTGCACCGCATTAGAGTAGAGATTGTCCAGCGCGCTCAGCAGCAACATCGGCTCGGCCCAGCATTCGCCCGCCTCAAGTTCAACGCGGGTATGCATCATTTTAGCTCGTGCCGGCAAACTGTGGGCGGAGACCACCATCTCCATCAGCGGGGCCAACTCGACGTTTTCCATTTCTACCGGGCTGTCGGCCAGTTTACGGTTGTAATCAAGCAGTTGCTCAATCAGCTTTTGCAGGTTGCGGCTGCTGTCATCGAGAATCGATACCACCTCTTTTTGCTCAGAGGTGAGCGGCCCGACGACTTCATCCGCCAGCAGTTCGGTCCCCTCGCGCATACTGGCGAGCGGGGTTTTTAATTCGTGGGAGAGATGGCGTAAAAACTGGTGGCGTTGGGACTCAAGCCAGGACAGGCGTTCACTGAGCCAGACAATACGTTGCCCGACGGACTGCAGCTCACGCGGGCCGGTCAGCATTGCCGAACTGCCGAGCGATTTGCCCTCGCCCAGTCGGTTAATCATTCGCTGAATGTTCTTCACCGGGCCGATAATCATACGGGTAAACAGCAGCATCATGGTCAGGCTGACCAGGAACAGTACCAGCGCCTGCCAGCCAAAGAACTGCCCGCGCTCGGCAATTTCTTGTTGCAGCTGCTGACCGCGCGAAAACACCACCGTGCGGGTGGCCTGAACCAGGTCGGTATTGGCGGAAGCGAACGCTTCCAGCTGTGCGGCGGCTTTGTCTTCCGGCCCGCTGTTTTTGCAGCGCAACTCGGCCAGATCGTTTAAATCCTGGCGCAGCGTCTGATAGAGCTTGTCGTCCGGCAGAACCCCCGCATGGGCATCCAGCATTTCGCTGTAGCGCTTGCGCTGGCCCTGATACACCTTCGCAAGCGTTGCGTCATCCAGCACGCAGTACTGGCGATAGCTACGCTCCATTTCGAGGGCGGCGTTGGTCATCGCTTCGCTGCGACGCGCATCAATCAGCGTCGTGCGGTTGGTCAGTGCGGCCTGCGAACTTAGCGCATTCAGACTCTGCCAGGCTTGCCAGGCCAGCACTAACAGCGGCAGCAGGATCAACAGAAACGACAGCATCACCAGCTGGCGCAGCGAGCGGGGGAAAAGAGACCAGCGTTTCAATGGGTTCGCCCTTAAAAATAATCTTAACGGCAGGGTAACTGAGGTCAGGGTACAGATACAACAACGCCGGGCTAAACCCGGCGTTGTTATTGAATAAGGCGGTGCCTAACTCCACGTTTCGCCCGATGGTTGATATAGCTAAGCTGATATCAGATGTTGGACGGCAGGCACCTGTTTGTGCGTCATTCGAGGTTTATGTAGCGCGTCCCGAAGGGGCTGACATAAGAAGGTGAATGAGCCACTGAGCAGTATTATGCAGTAACCGTGCCATAACGCAAAATTTATATTTAAACGCCTGATATTCATCAAGATTATAGGTTAGGACGATACCCCCTTGCCAGCGTGTTTTTCAACCACACTGTCGCCAATAAGCGACATCACTATCAGGATAAAAAATAAACCATCAATATCAATAAGATAAATGTCTCTAATTGGCGACAGCGAAACGGGGCCTTGTCGTCTTTTCCAGACACTCTTTTCATTCTGCGTCACAAATAAAAAAGCCTTCCGTTATCGGGAAGGCTTTTTAGCGTGGGGGAGAATTAACCCAACTGCTTACGCGCATTGCGGAAAATGCGCATCCATGGGCTGTCTTCGCCCCAGTTTTCCGGATGCCATGAGTTCGCCACGGTACGGAATACGCGTTCCGGATGCGGCATCATCAGGGTGACGCGTCCGCTTTCGCTGGTGACGGCGGTGATCCCGTTCGGAGAACCGTTCGGGTTGGCCGGATAATTCTGCGTCACCTTGCCGGCGTGGTCGACAAACCGCAGCGCCACCAGGCCTTTGCTTTCCAGCTGCGCCAGATGTGCGTCGTCACGAACTTCAACGCGGCCTTCGCCGTGGGAAACGGCGATGGGCATCTGCGAACCGACCATGCCCTGCAACAGTAGAGACGGGCTCTGTGTCACTTCGACCAGGCTGAAACGCGCTTCAAAACGGTCAGAGTGGTTACGCACAAAGCGCGGCCACAGGCTGCTGCCCGGGATCAGGTCACGCAGGTTCGACATCATCTGACAGCCATTACACACGCCCAGTGCCAGGGTTTGTGGTCGATGGAAGAAGGTTTCGAACTCATCGCGCACACGATCGTTGAACAGAATCGATTTCGCCCAGCCTTCACCCGCGCCCAGTACGTCGCCGTAAGAGAAGCCGCCGCAGGCCACCAGCGCCTGGAAATCATCCAGACCGGTACGACCGGCCAGCAGATCACTCATGTGAACGTCGATGGCATCGAAGCCCGCACGGTGGAACGCCGCCGCCATTTCAACGTGGGAGTTCACGCCCTGCTCACGCAGGACCGCGACTTTCGGACGTGCGCCGGTAGCAATGTACGGGGCCGCGACGTCTTCGTTGATGTCGAAACTGAGCTTCACGTTCAGGCCCGGATCGTTGTCGTTGCGCTTGGCCTCGTGCTCCTGATCGGCGCACTCCGGGTTATCGCGCAGACGCTGCATTTGCCAGGTGGTTTCTGCCCACCACATACGCAGCGTGGTACGGCTTTCGCTGTAAACCGGATGACCGTCGGCGGTGATGACGAAACGATCGCCTTCGGTCGCTTTACCGAGCACATGAACGCAATCGGCCAGGCCGTGTGCGGCAAAGATGCTTTCGACCTGAGCGCGGTCTTCAGCGCGAATCTGAATCACGCCGCCCAGCTCTTCGTTAAACAGCGCCGCCAGTTTATCTTCACCCAACGCAGCGATATCGACATCAACGCCGCAGTGGCCGGTGAAGGCCATTTCCGCGAGCGTCACCAGCAGGCCACCATCAGAGCGGTCATGCCAGGCCAGCAGTTTGCGTTCTGCCACCAGCACCTGCATCGCATCCCAGAAGCCTTTCAGTTGTTCGGTGCTGCGAACGTCGGCGGTTTTGTCGCCGAGCTGGCGATAAACCTGCGCCAGCGCCGTGGCGCCGAGCGCGTTATGGCCTTTGCCGAGGTCGATAAGCAGCAGGGCGTTATCTTCGGTAGAAAGCTGCGGGGTGACGGTACGACGCACATCTTCCACGCGGGCAAAGGCGGTGATCACCAGCGACAGCGGCGACGTCATTTCGCGCTGTTCGCTGCCTTCTTGCCAGCGGGTTTTCATCGACATCGAGTCTTTACCGACCGGAATAGTCAGACCCAGCGCCGGACACAACTCTTCGCCGACCGCTTTCACCGCAGCGTACAGGCCCGCGTCTTCACCCGGGTGCCCTGCCGCCGCCATCCAGTTAGCGGAAAGCTTGATGCGTTTCAGGTCACCGACCTGCGTGCCGACGATGTTGGTCAGCGCTTCGCCGACGGCCAGACGGGCAGACGCGGCGAAATCGAGCAGCGCAACCGGCGCGCGTTCACCCATCGCCATCGCTTCACCGTAGTAGCTGTCGAGGCTGGCGGTGGTTACCGCGCAGTTCGCGACCGGAACCTGCCATGGGCCGACCATCTGGTCACGCGCCACCATGCCGGTGACCGAACGGTCGCCGATGGTGACAAGGAACGTTTTCTCGGCCACCGTCGGCAAATGCAGCACGCGGTTGACCGCGTCTTCAAGAGTGATGCCCTGACGGTCCAGCGCTTCGCCATGGGCGTTCTGCGTTGTCACATCGCGGGTCATTTTCGGCGTTTTACCGAGCAGCACATCCAGTGGCAAATCAATTGGCTGGTTGTCGAAATGGGTGTCGCTGAGGCTCAGGTGCATCTCTTCGGTGGCTTCACCAATCACCGCATACGGCGCGCGCTCACGGCGGCACAGCTCGTCAAACAGCGGCAGCTGTTCTGGGGCAACGGCGAGCACATAGCGCTCCTGGGATTCATTACACCAGATTTCCAGTGGGCTCATGCCCGGCTCATCGCTGAGTATATCGCGCAGGTTAAAGCGCCCGCCGCGATTACCGTCACTCACCAGCTCCGGCATGGCGTTGGACAAACCGCCCGCGCCGACGTCGTGGATAAACAGAATCGGGTTCGCTTCGCCCATCTGCCAGCAGCGGTCGATCACTTCCTGACAGCGGCGTTCCATTTCCGGGTTGTCGCGCTGTACGGAGGCAAAATCCAGGTCCGCGTCAGACTGGCCGGACGCCATGGAAGAGGCGGCCCCGCCGCCAAGACCGATATTCATCGCCGGGCCACCGAGGACGACTAGCTTCGCGCCAACGGTGATCTCGCCTTTCTGCACGTGATCGGCGCGAATGTTGCCGATCCCGCCTGCCAGCATGATCGGCTTGTGATAGCCGCGCAGCTCTTCGCCGTTGTGGCTATTCACTTTCTCTTCGTAAGTACGGAAGTAGCCGTTGAGCGCCGGGCGACCAAATTCGTTGTTGAACGCCGCGCCGCCCAGCGGGCCGTCGGTCATGATATCCAGCGCCGTCACGATGCGGTCTGGTTTACCGAAATCTTCTTCCCACGGTTGTTCAAAGCCCGGGATGCGCAGGTTGGATACGGAGAAACCGCCCAGTCCGGCTTTTGGCTTCGCGCCGCGCCCGGTGGCGCCTTCATCGCGAATTTCACCGCCGGACCCTGTCGCCGCGCCGGGCCATGGAGAGATGGCCGTCGGGTGGTTGTGGGTTTCTACCTTCATCAGGATGTGGGTCGGTTCCTGGTGGAAGTCATAACGCAGGGCGTCACGGTCGGCATAGAAGCGACCGACGTCCGAACCTTCCATTACCGCGGCATTGTCTTTATAAGCTGACAGCACGTGATCCGGGGTTTTCTCGAAGGTATTTTTGATCATCTTGAACAGCGATTTCGGCTGCACTTCACCGTCGATAACCCAATCGGCGTTGAAAATTTTGTGTCGGCAATGCTCAGAGTTGGCCTGCGCAAACATGTAGAGTTCGATATCGTTCGGGTT
>Ga0079104_1001417_pt1 | contig 16193 bp, 12 predicted proteins | sample MedtruBG_FD_76829 | JGI IMG/M metagenome (GOLD analysis project Ga0079104, IMG submission 76829) | Root nodule microbial communities of legume samples collected from California, USA - Medicago truncatula BG | ecosystem: Host-associated > Plants > Roots > Nodule | place: USA: California...
GAAGATGGTTCAACTGCTCTTGTTTATTATAAAGATCAACTAGAAAAAATGGATCCTCTTACTGGTGAATTATCACTTCCAGGCTGGGATTCAAGCTATACAAAGGATCAACTTTCTGACCTTTTTGGGCAATATTCAAAGGTAGATGAAGAAGCTTTATGGAGCAACTTAGAATATTTCTTAAAACAAATTATACCTGTGGCTGAACAATGTGATATTAAGATGGCAATTCATCCAGATGATCCACCATATAATATCTTTGGACTTCCAAGAATAATTACAAACGAAAAGAACTTAGATAGATTCTTAAAGCTAGTAGACAGTAAATATAACGGTCTAACTTTCTGTACAGGCTCTCTTGGATCAGCTAGTTTTAATGACATTGTAAAAATGGTAGATAAGTATTCTAGACAAGGACGTATTCATTTCATGCATGTTAGAAATGTAAAACTTCTTGAAGATGGAAGCTTTGAAGAAAGTGCTCACTACTCACCTTGTGGTTCTTTAGATATTGTCGAAATTATGAAAGCCCTTCATAAAAACAACTTTGATGGTTATCTTCGTCCTGATCATGGAAGAATGATCTGGGGTGAAACAGGAAGACCTGGCTATGGATTATATGACCGTGCTTTAGGTGCTATGTACATTGCAGGAATATGGGAAACTCTAGAAAAAACTAATAAATAAAGGAGAGAAAAAAATGAGATTGCCTTTTAATATAGACTTAAACAATAAAGTTGTAGTAATAACTGGTGGTGCTGGAGTCCTCGGCAGCTCTTGGGTTGATGCCCTAGCTGAATGTGGCGCTAAAGTAGCTATACTTGATAGAAGCATAGAAAATGCTAAAAAAAAAGCTGCTGAGGTTAAAGCCAATGGTAAAATCGCAATAGGTGTTGAGGCTAATGTTCTTGATAAAACAAGTCTTAAAAAGGCTCATGAAATAATCTTAGAAAAGTTTGGTCCATGCGATATTTTAATAAATGGAGCTGGTGGTAATAATCCAAAAGGAACTACTACTAAGGAATATTTATATGAAGAAGATTTAAAAGAAGAAAACAAAGATCTTGTAACTTTCTTCGATCTTGATGAAGATGGTATCAGATTTGTATTTGATTTAAACTTCCTAGGAACACTACTTCCATCTCAAGAATTTTCAAGAGATATGATTGGTAGAAAAGGATGCAGCATTATAAATGTTTCATCAATGAATGCATTTACTCCACTTACAAAAATACCAGCATACTCAGGTGCAAAAGCTGCAGTATCAAACTTTACGGAGTGGCTTGCCGTTCATATGTCAAAGGTTGGTATAAGAGTTAATGCTATAGCTCCTGGCTTCTTTGTAACAAAACAAAATGAAGCACTTCTTAAAAATACAGATGGAAGCTATACTGAGCGTTCTCATAAAATTTTACAAGCTACTCCTATGGGAAGATTTGGTGAAGCCGAAGAACTTATTGGAGCACTTCTTTTCCTAGTAAATGAAGAAGCTTCAAGCTTTGTAAATGGTATAGTTATTCCAATTGATGGTGGTTTTTCAGCTTATTCAGGAGTTTAAACATAATAAAAATTACATCTTGTACTGTCCGTTTATAATACTTAATATTTTACTAGTATGTATTAAATTAATCAGCACAGAATACGAAAGCTAATTCAATAATGTAATTTAATGTAACATTAAACTAAAATATTATAAATTTTTATAAAAAAAAGCAAGGGGCTATCGCATCAGCGGATTAAAATCCGTTAGCAATAGCTCCTTCTAAGCTTGTATAAAATATTTTCTATATGTGATACTAACAATCCTATTTTTCTACTTGTATATTTTCTATCATCAAACTGATTAAAATAATGTACACAATATTGGTACAGTAAAAATGGAGAACATTGTTGAAACAAATATAACCCTTGATCCAAAAGCTGCATCGCAACCGTATTTGTCAGCAAGTATAGCTGTTGTAGTTCCAGCTGGCATTCCAGTTAATAAAACAGATACTCCTATGATAATATGATTTACATGCAATAATTTTAAAAAAGTAAAAATAAGTAATGGAAAAGCTAACAGACGTATAAATGTAAAATAGAAAGTTGCTCTATCAAAAAGATCATTTACTTTACATTCTGACAGAATACACCCTATAACTATCATAGACACTGGAATTGTGCACTGACTCATAAAAACAATACTTCTATCTACACTACTAGGCATTGGTATACGTAAACTCATTATAAGGAGTCCTAAAAATACCGCAATAATACAAGGATGGAAAATTAAGCTTTTAATTGTATCCTTAGTAAAAACAGGCTGAACTTTTCCATTTTTATCCATTTTTCCACCTGTAAACTGAGTTAATCCAGAAGTCCACATGGTAATTCGAATAGGTATCTGAAAGATGGATGCATACAGTACCCCAATAGAATCATAAATATTGTTAACAACAGGCAATCCAATAAAACTGGAATTGGAGCATATAAGACCATAATTCATGATAGGCTTCATCTTATTTGAAAAACGTGCAAAAAAGATCTTTCCTAAAAAGATAGAAATAACCTGAATTCCTAAAGAAATAAAAAATGCTGCTAATGAATTATTAAATAAATCTGATGTCATATCCCCTTTAAGTGATTCTATGATATTACATGGCAAAATAAAATAAATCAACAAATTAGATAAGCCTTTTTGCGCCTGAGTACTGACAATTTTACATTTCTTTGAAACGATGCCTATAATAATTAAAATGAACATAGCAAATTGTAAGTTTAGCATCTGTAAAAATAAGCCCATTATAAATCTCCTTACAAATTATTTTGCTCCATATATTACATCAAAAATATTATCCACTGCAGCATTACCTACTCGTTCTAAACACTCTTTCGTGTTTCCACCTATATGTGGAGTTGCAATAAAATTTTCAAGTGAAACTAAAAGGTTATCTCCTTTTGGCGGTTCTGACAAGAAAACATCTGAAGCAGCAGCATTTATTTTACCATTAATTAGTGCATCATATAAAGCATCTTCATCAACTATTCCACCTCTTGCAGTATTAACTAAAATAAGGTTTGGATTTGCTGCATTAAAAGCACTTTCACCAATTAAATTTCTAGTACTATCAGTAAGTGGAACACTAACATTCGCATAATCTGACTTCGCGAATAATTCTTCAATAGTATCAACTTTTTTAATACCAAAAGAAGCTGCCCTTTCTTCTGATACAAATGGATCATAACCTATTAAATTCACATTAAAAGCTGCCTTCATGATTTCAGCAATACGCAAAGATATTCTTCCTATACCAATAATCCCCAGTGTTTTTCCGTAAACGTCAATTCCTATCAGCTCTGACGCACCATGAGAATCATAGCGATTTTTACATATTCCTATATTTGCTTTTTTTATTTTACGACTTAAAGCCAACATTTGTGTTACAGCCAATTCTGCAACAGATTCCATACTTTGATTTGGTACATTAGGTACCGGAATTCCATATTCATTTGCAGCTTCAACATCAATAGTATCACGCCCAATTCCATGCATAGAAATAACTTTTAGATTTGTTGCCTTTTCAATGATTTCTCTTGTAACACAGACACGCCTTACCATTATGGCATCTAATTCTTCAGGATGATCAAAATTCGTAACAATCTCTGCTATTTCAGCTAATCTATCATAAGCAGATTTTGTAATATTTTCACTTAAGTATATTTTCATGAGAGCTCCTCCTATAGCTGGTTGTATTATTAATACATTTTATCTAACTCCAATATATTTAAAATCCTAATTCTTCTCCAACAAGAATTACCTTAATTCTTCCTGGAAATCGTCCCATACTCGTAATAACTGTCTGTGTACATATGCAATCTGGACTAGAACAATCAGTACACTTTCCTGTAATAGCGCATGGAGTTTTATGATTAAATCTCATATTGTTTTGTGGGGATGCTATTAATTTAATCCTTTTGTATGCACTCTCTACATCTGGGCACACTTTGTTCATTCCTACAACTATAACAACATGTTTTGGCCCGTACATCATTGCCGCCAAACGATTACCTGTACCATCAATATTTACAAGCTCACCATTTATAGTAATGGCATTAGCACTTAAAAAATAGTAATCACTTGTTACGATTTTACTGTATGTCTCATCACGTTTCTCTAATAATTCTTCATCAAACAAATCTTCTACATCTGTGTAGGAAAACTCACCTAATTTTACTGCATCAAAAAATCCAATTTCTTTTAAAGTTTGTGAATCTCCCCAAGCTATTTTGTCTTTATCTGATAAAAAAGACATAGCCTTTTCTAAAGCTCCTTTCTTGGTATTAACAAAAAAACCATCCATCTTCCTAATGGATAGATTTTTAATAATAGTTTGTGCAACTTTATTGTAATACTCTTGTTTCATTGACATGTTTTCTACCTCTTTCTGTAATAATTTATTATAAAGAAAGTGTTACTTGAAACTATCCCTATTCTATAAAACATCGTTGCTTTCCACTTTCCTCAAATAATTAAATTTCTTTCCTACTATATATACATACTATCAATACTCTTTAATATGGTCTAATACCTATATTCTATACTTATAATACCTAAGAAGTATGGTTTTATTCATTTACCTCTTTAATATACTCTAAAAATTGTTGACAAGCATTAGACATGTACTTATATTTCTTCCATATTACAACTGCTCTTGATTTCTGTTCAGGTTCAACTATAACTTTAGTAATAAGATTTTTCTCCTTGATAGCATCCTTTACAGATGATGGACATAAAGCTATTCCAGTATTCCTTTCTACTAAAACTACGGCATTCATCAAAGTTCCATAAACACAAAAGACATTAGGTTTTCTTCCTATTAAATCAAACCATTTATTAATTTCTATTCCTCTTGCTGCTCTAGCTGGTGTAATAATAGGTTCGCACACTATTTGATTCAGCGAAATTGTTTCATTTATTTCCTGTGCAAGCCTATGATCTTTATTCATTAAAGCAACCCATGATTCCTCTTCTAAATTAACATATTTATATATTTCTTTATTGAATGGTTCACGTATAATTCCTATATCAATAATTCCTTTATTAAGTTTTTCAGTAATTTCATCAGAATTACCACTCGAAATATTATACTTGACATCTGGAAATTGTTTTTGGAATTCAGCAATCCAATTGGGTAAAACCCCTAACCCAGCTGTTTCTATTGTCCCAATATTCATAGTACCTGTAACACTTTTTCTCATTTCTTTTAATTGCATTTCAGTTTGTTCTATTAATTCAAGGATTTCTTTGCTACGACTTTTTAGGTAATATCCTTCTTCGGTCAATTCAAGTTTTTTCTTGCTACGTTCAAATAAAGTAACCCCAAGTTCATCTTCTAACAACTTTAATTGCCTACTTAAAGGGGGCTGAGACATATGTAATTTTTCTGCTGCTTTAGTAATATTTTTTTCTTCAGCAATAGTTAAAAAATATTTAATTAATCGTATCTCCACTTACATCTCCTTCTTTCATTCCTAAATCCTTTGAATATTATCATAATAAACTAGAATCTGCAATTATTGATTACATAGATTATTACAGCAATTAGATAGAAAAAACATCTTCAATGTATGACTCTTCTAAAGTATCGATGGTATCTGAAATCCGCAGCATAAAATATCGCCAATCACAAAAGTGATTGACGATATCAAAACATTTTTATTTCTTTGCTATAACATTTAATTCAGTATTAATAACAGTTAACAGTTCCTTTGGTATATTAAATCTCGATCTCTTAGACATACTGTCTATAGTCATAAGTCCTATCATAACTTTAAACTGCTGACTTTCAGCTATATCTCCAAAATATTTCTTAAATACAGCTTTTGCCTGCTCATCCCTATAAAGTTCTTCAATAGTATCAAAGGTTGAGTAATACCCTTCCTTGATTGCAATTTCTTGAACATTCGTTAAATCAAACTTTTGGAACCAGTTAGTTACATGAGTTTGTTCTGCTGGCTTTTTAAGAATATAATTTTCATTCACTTCTTTAACCTGCTTCAAAATCATTTCATCACTGTAAGTATTTCCAGTTTCATCAAAAGCCTCTACTTTAATTTTATTTTCTCCTAAAGTTAATTTAACCGCTTCAAATTTCTTCATTGGTTCGCCGCTATTAATTTCACTTACAAACTCGTTATTGACATAAAGTTTAATATGCTTAACATTTGAAAGTACAATTATATCATTTAGCTCTTCATGTCTATTTACAAATCTACTGCCAGCTAATTTAACAAAATGTTCCTTTGACCAGTATGCCTTGCATAAATAAAAGGAATCTTTTTTTATCTTTCTGTCTATAGTTACTAAGCCCTTTTGATTTTTCCCCTTTACTCCACCTTCATTTCTAATTTCACTACCAAAATCAAACATAGCCCATATATATCCACCTAGAATAAATTCTCTCTCATTAAAAGTTTTAAGGGCATTATTTTGAAATAGCAGCTGATACTCTTCAGTATAATCTTTTACAGTTGGATTATATGAATGGAGTTTAGGATTAGTATCAACCCCATATTCTGTAACCATAACTGGCGTATTAGGCCTTGCTTTATGGAATTCATCTAATCTTGGCCCTAAATCCTGCATTTCCTTATAGTACCAACCATAATATAAATTATATCCCACAAAATCAGTCAACTCATTTAGTGGACTTTCATTGGCTACAGAATGAATATTAGCTTGCGCTATGAATCTGCTGGAATCTAATTCCTTAGCCATAACTGAAAGTTCTTCTACCATTTCATATATTTGTTCATTTTCTATTGCTATAGTAATTTCATTTTGAACTCCCCAGCAATAAATGGAACTATGATTATACGCCTGCTTAATTAATCTTTCTAATTGTTCCTTAGCATTAGTGTTTACTTTATCAGATGTAGTTGGGACACTTATAAATGGAATTTCTGCCCATACCAGTATACCTTCACGATCGCAGAGACTATAAAAATAATCATTATGTTGATAGTGTGCTAGTCTTACAGTATTAGCTCCTATCTCTTTAATAATTGACATATCTAAATCCATGTGATCTTTAGTTAAAGCATTGCCTATGCTCGCAAAATCCTGATGACGGCTTATACCATTAAACTTAATAGATTTTCCATTTAAAAATACACCTTTATCCGGAGTAATCTCAACTATTCTAAAACCAATCTCTATGCTTCGTTTATCACATATTATTCCTTCACAATATAATTGAGCTTCAAATTTATAAAGATAAGGATTCTCTATTCCTTGCCACAACTCTGGGCTATTTATTTCTTCTACTAATTCAAATTCTGCTTCTTTTAAAACCTCAATATGAATTATTTTATTAAATACTATTTTTTCTTCTTTATCTAATAATTTAAATTCAACTTTTCCAGCTTTAACTTGATTTAGTTCATTAATAATTCGTCCATTTATTTTTAATTCGAATTTATCTTCTCCAATACTCTTTTGAGTTAAATATATACCATCTCTACTGTTATCTATTAAATCGAAGTGAAACACTTCTGCAGTTATTAACTTAACTTCACGATATATGCCCCCATAAAATGAGAAGTCAGCCATTAGTGGATATACATCATCATGACGGCTATTATCTACAATAATTGAAATAAGGTTATCTCCTAAGTTTAAAAAAGGAGTTATAAACACTCTAAACATTGAAAATCCACATTTACTGCTTCCTGCCAGTTGACCATTGACATATACTTCAGAAACAAGACTTGCAGCACCTATTTCTAGAAATATAAATTTATTTAATTCCTCCTCTGTTATATTTAACTTCCTTTGATAGCAACATTCTCCTTTAAACATACCTTCACCGCTTTGACCATCTACGGCATTAAAACAATGTGGTAAATTTATATTCTCTCCTTTATCAATTTCTTTTTCAATATAATTTTTACTATTTTCTTTAGTAAATAACCATTTATCATTCAAATCTATTATTTTCATAATATTATATCCTCCATATACGTATAAGTATTAAAATTAGAAATACAACCACCACTAAAAAAAGTGGTGGTTTGTAATTGAGTTTATATTAATTTTCTGTTTTTTGCTCTAATTCATAAGCCTCTTTATCTGCTTTTCTAAAGAACGGATACCAAACTAATGTTGAGAGACCCACAAGTACAACTTGTAATACGGCTATCTTCCAGCTTCCTTCCATCAAACCACTAAATATTATTGGCATTCCACTCATAGGGGTCATTCCTGCAACTCTTGGAACTATTCCTATTGCTGTTAGGAAATAAGCAATAGCTAAATTTATTGCATTCATAGATACAAATGGAATTACAAACTTAAAGTTAAAAACTAAAGGTGTACCAAAAACTAATGGTTCACTAATTCCAAAAAGTGATGGTACTGCAGTTAACTTACCTAAAGTTTTATATTGTTTACTTTTAGCTGCAAATAGCATCAGAAGTGCAAAGCCAATGGCACTGGCAGACATTGTATACGTACTCACGAAAGCACGACCTGTTATATTCGGAAGAGCTTCTCCAGCTGAATATGCAGTTAATTGCGCAGCATCCATTGCTGTAAATATTGGCATCATAACTGAATAAATAACTAATGTTCCATGGATACCAAAAAACCATAATACTTGTGCAAATGTCCATAAAATTATTATTGTTACAATATTTCCACTAACACCTTGTAATGGTGTTTGAATGAAATTATATATGAACTGATGCATAGTTTTAAATGGAGTTGCCGCAAAAAGTGCTGCTACAATTAGAAATACAGTTATTGCTGCAAACCCAGGAATTAAGCTGCTAAAACTGTTAGATACTACAGGTGGTACAGTCGAAGGCATCTTAATAGTAAAGCCCTTTTGCTTGATGTATATGTATACTCTAGTTGATATTATACTTATGATAATAGCTGAAAAAATACCAGGTGCTCCTAACCATTGCATAGTAAATGTTGTAACTCCCTTTTCAGTTGTAAATGGTGTTACTATAAAAAAACATACTAATGCTAATAATGCTGGTACTGCCCCATCTTCTTTATACTGTTTTGCATAACTTCCTGCTATAGTTACTCCAAAAACTACAGCTAAAAAATTCGTTGAAAACATTATTGCCACATTTAGTGCATATGCAATTCCTGTAGCCGCAATAAAACCTTTCCAAGCAGGTATTTGTAAATTTAAAAACAGGGCTGCAAAGGCACCAAAAAGTGTAACAGGCATTGCTACCATCATACCTCCTGAAATACCATTGGCTAATTTACTCTTTTGGATTTTGTTCAACATAGGAGATACTTTTTTAGATATAGCTTTTGCATCAAAATTTGACATATATATTCCTCCTTAAATAATGTTTTACTATTTTTTTAATTAACTAATCTAATAATGCAAGTGCATCATTTAATACCTTTTCACCATTAAGAGTTCCGTAGTCCATCATATCTATAACTGCAACCTTAATTCCTTTAGGCTCATATTTTTCTTTTATCTCATCTGCCATATATTCAATTTGAGGTCCTAAAAGTAAGACTTCCGTTGGTTCTTCATATTCTTCAAATTTAGATTCTGACATAGCAATAATTTTTGCTTCAATTCCCTGTTTTTCTGCGCTTTCCTGCATCCTAGCCATTAAAATACTTGTTGACATACCTGCTGCGCACACTAATGTTATATATCTCATTTCTTGTTCCTCCTAAATTTTATAATTTTACCAGTACTTCGTTTTTTATTTATAAATTAGATTCATTTTTACCAAATTAATTAGAATTACTTTCTAAATTTTTCATACATACAAACCATTTCTTTAGCCAAGTCTCTTACTGTCATGGCATTCATTAAATGATCTTGAGCATGTATCATAAGTAAACTAATCTCTACCCCTTCTCCACCTGCTTCCTTTTGAATTAAGCCAGTTTGGAAATTATGAGCTTTATTTAAGGCCTCATTTGCTTCCTTTATTTTTTCCTTTGCTGTCTCAAAATCACCTTTTTTGGCTGCTTTAATAGCCTCCATTGCTTTACTTCTAGCATTCCCTCCGCTTACTACTAATTCCATAACTATTTGATCCATTGATACTGCTTCCATTTCTTCACCTTCTACTTCAAATATTTAATTTGCATCTCACTAATATATTAAGCAATTCCTATGCCAACATAAAAAAAGCTAAATAAATATTTTTTATTTTCATACTTTCTAGTATTTTAGCGGTTTTCAGCTTAACAAAAAAAAGCTTTCAAAAAGTATTTATGTGCATTACTTTTCGAAAACTTTTTAAAGCACATTCATGATGTGCTTTATTTCGCTCTCCTCTTCATAGTGAATAAATTCATAAGATAACATATTTCATCATCTGAAATATAAATTGTATACTTAGTATTCAACCTTGAACATTCACTCTTTATTATTCTATACAATTCTGAATTTTCTTTTATACATGCATCGCTATTTGTATATGTATCTACTACTCCATTACCACATAATCTATCAATCATTACAGCCATATGAAGGGTTATCCCTATAATGGCATTTGAAGTTAATCTTATGTTTAGTAGCTTAGTCACCGTTGCAGTGAATTTCTTTATATCACTAAGAACTACTTTCCCTTCAATATTTTTTAACTGATGTTCTAAAGTTTCTTCCATCTTAGCATAAACTTTTTCTCTATTTATTAGATCCTGTATAGTCTCTATACAATTTCCTTCAATGATATCATCTAATTTAAACTGTAGATAATCAGTTTCTAATTCAAAAGGACTGACTAAACAAATTATTTCATATTTATTTGATAATTTATCTAATCTGCTGTATATACTTTCTTTACCTATGAAATTAACTGGAACAATTTCTAGAAAATTATTTTCAAATTCAAGTGCCCTTTCTAATAATACTTTCATTGTTTTAGCACTGCCTTCGCCGGTAGTACATACTGTTACAATTGCTAAATTTCTTTCTTCAGGTGTCTCTGGAATATAATCTAGTATATTATTATCATATAAATTATTTACTTCTAAGGTATCCCTGTATATTTCATCTAAGTTATATCCAATCATTGCTTTTCTAGTTGCTTCAATGCAATGCAGAGTGCTTACTAATGGAATTGTCCTTGTCTTTAATTTAAATTCTTTCTCAATTTCTCTTCCAAATGTAACCAAGGAACCCATATCAACTAAAAATAAAATATCTGATTTAATTTCATTTTCTCTAATATAATCCTTAGTCCTCTCTAATATAACTTGTGGTTTTTCTTCTATCGGTGCATTTATTCCTACTGCATATGATGTTCCTAAAAGTCCATTTACTGCATTAGCCATGCATGTAGCAGTCCCTTCACCATGAGCAATAATTATTACTTTTATATTATTATGTACGCTTTTTATCTTTTCATTATTGTAAATTAAAAACATAGTTATAAAGCCTGCTTCATCAATAGGAACCGCTCTATCTATTGACTGTTCTATTAGCTTTAAAGCATCTATTGCAATGTTAAATTCCTTATTATATTCTTTTCTTATTTTATTTAAATTTGGATTTTCTATTTTCTTATTTCTTTTAATCCTATCTATTGAATTGCTTATATGAACCGCTAAGCCATAACGTATTTGTTTATCAAGTTCTCGTTTCAATTCCATTTCACAAAACTTTATTACTTTTTTTATTATGCTCATAGTATATGGTTCTATAATATTATCTAAATTTGTTGAATTTACTTTGTTATGAAACTTAATCATATAATTTTTAAAATAATCTTCTATGTCGCTTTCCATTTCTTCTTCAAATTGTTTACCTTCTATACCTTTTGCTTTAAGCTCTCTGGTTTTTGATTCAAGCATCTCATAAATATTTGCATCCTGCTCTTTCTCTTCAAAAATCATTTGTTTTTCATCTTTATCAAAAACACAATATCGGTTATTTATATCAATTAACTTATTCCATAGTTGTCTATGCTCAACTTCCTTATATAATCCTTCTCTAATATAATGTTGTAATTCTAAGCTGCTTATCCTTATATCCTCTTTTCTATTAGAAAGGAATTCTGCATATGCCTTGGCACAAGTAAGCTGAATATCAGACTTTAATTGCCCTATATTATTGGGGCAGTCATAAGATAAAAAGGCTTTTAATGAATTTACTGATACTTTAATGCTCTTTCCTAGACGACCAGACTCTTCTATCATGAACTGTTTTATAAGATTAAATCTTTCTTCCATTCCTCTATTTCTTAAAGCTGGTATATTAATTACCATTGGAATTCTTCTAGTGAAGGTTTGAAGCAGCGTTGTATTTGGGTCCTCAGTTGTGGCTGTTATTATAAGTACCTCTGCACTTCTTTCACTGTCTGTTTCCCCAAGTCTTCTGTACACGCCTCTATCCATAAAGGTAAAAAACATTTCCTGTCCCTCTGCCGGCAGTCTATGAACTTCATCTAGAAATAAAATTCCTCCATCAGCTTTCTCTAAAAGACCTTCCTTATCAAAATCTGCACCAGTATAAGCTCCTTTTTTTACACCAAACAATTGTCCAAGCAACAATTGAGGATTATTAGCATAATCTGCACAATTAAATGTTATAAAAGGACTCTCTTTAGATTTCATTTTCATCTCGATTGCATACTTGTATATCAACCCTGCAAAAGTAGACTTACCAACCCCAGTTTCTCCAAGAAGTAATATATTCATTCCATTAGGTGGATATAATATAGCCGCTTTAGCTTGTTCTATTGCACTATATAAACTTGGATTAGCTTCTGAAAGCTTATTTATTATTGATACTGCTGTAATCTTCTTTTCTTCATTGGCAGCAATAAATAAAGTTGGTTTTCCTTTTAACTTTATTGCTTTACCTTCACTCACTAATTTATTCAAATCTGTACTTACATTACCTCTAATAAGCTTTAAATCTTCTGCAATCTCAGTTGCTGAGCATCCATTTGGATTTGTACTCGTTTTCTCTTTAAGCTTCATAAGAATTAATTCGATTCTTTTCATAAATCAATTCCTTCTTTCTTAACTTCATCTTGTTATAACTATCGTTTTATATTCTCTTTTGTTATTTATAAATTTTATATTAAAATATTATTGTATAATTATATTTTACTCACACTTATACTTTCTGAATATCAATTGTCTTTCAACAAAAAAGTGCTTATACTTACTTTAAATTTAAGTATAGCATAATAATATAAATAGTTAATATATTATTTTTGCTATATAACTTGCAAAAATAGCTTAGTTTAGATAAATCAAATTATCACTACCGTTTAGGTCTCAACAAAAATTTACATTAACATGTTTATCCTTGGTGCTATTCTTTGAATATCCCTAGAACATGTAATTACCCCCACCTATACTTTTAATGTAAATAATCCAATTAAAAAGAGCTGGGCTTCTGCCTAGCTCTATCATCTTAATTCTTGATAAAACTACAGTATTCTTATTTATCATCATCTAGTGATAACTATTTCAATTCTTCAAATCAAAGTATCCCTATTAGCCTACAAATTTTAAAATTAGTACATCTTTAAATACTCCTTTGTATTATAAATCATTTCATCAAATAAATCTTTTGATTCTCTTAACCCTATTGTTACTAAAGGATCATTTACAAAAGCATTATATGCAAGCTTTAAATTTTTAGAAAGTGAAGCCTCAATTATCGTTTCTGTATTCATGAGATTTCTCAAAACAAGGCCATTAACATTTGATGGTAAATTTCCTGCATTTATAGGAGATATACTATCTTTCCTTAATAAGGCATTGGTTTCTACTATCGCACCTAAAGGAAGTCCACTAATTTGACCTCTATTAGGTATGTTAATATTAGTAACAATATCCCCTAATCCTAAAAGTGCTTTTATTTGATGAACTCCTTCTTCTCCTGTTTGTTTCAACACAAATTTTTCTTCATCACTTATATAAGATTTACTCTTCTTTAATCTATTTTCTAAATCTTTAATTCTCCAATCCACTGCAGTAAGTCCAAATTTCCAAGACTTCACTGTCTCAGGATCTTTAAGATACCATGTATTCGGAACAAATTCGGCAAGATGTCTATCACCAGCTGCTGCAATTATCCCATATCTTTTAAATAAATCAAATTTAACTCTATTTGCACTAGCAAAAGAATCATTCATCCAATGTCCTTTGTTATCATCTTCGAAGCCATCTTCATAATATTTATCTACAAATTTTCTATATAGAGGTATTAAATCCTCTCCTTTATATGAGGCCTTATCTATCCATGTGAAGTGATTAATACCTAAAACATTTACTTTTATTTCATTTCTTTCGGGCATTTCAATTCCTTCCATATCATGTAACATATTTGCAAGAAGTTTTTGTGTTCCAAATACCTCATGACAACAACCAAAGGCTTTTATGTCTGGGAATACTTTATATAGTGTTCTTGTACACAATGCCATTGGATTAGTGTAATTTATAATCCAAGCATCTGGTGAGTATTTTTTTATGCTTTTAGCTATTTCAACATACATTGGAATAGTTCTAAGCCCCCTTATCACTCCTCCAGGTCCTGTAGTATCTCCAACAGATTGATAAATTCCAAACTTTTCTGGTGCATGTACATCAGATTTCATTTCATCAAAAGTTCCCGGAAGTATAGAAATTATAACGAAGTCAGCACCAATTAGTGCTTCTCTTAGAGAATTGACAGCCTCGTATTTCCAAACTCCTTTAACATTTTCCATATTCGAAATTGAATTTCCAATTATCTTGTTATCCTTTGCTGCCTGAAAATCTATATCATATAATTTTACTGTTCCAGATAGCTGCTCTTCTGATGCCAGATCACTCATTAATCCCCATGCCCATCCTCTAGAGCCACCTCCTATATAGGCTATTTTTAAATCTTTTACTTCTCCAGCTACAAATTTCATATTAGTAACACCATCTTTCATAAATTTCAATTATTTTTATAAGAGATATTCCCCCCTAAAATTTAATTGATGAATATTTATATCTTTATCCTTATATTAAGCAATATTTGTTTTATTTTCACCACATCTTTTGCTTATATTAATAAAAATCAACAAATTTTGTTCAACTCATGATATTATTATCTATATATTAAAATTAGAAATGTAAAGCAGGTGATTTTATGGATTTAAATCTCTATGATGAAGTAGGTTCTCTTTTTTCCATCGAAAAGATAAAAGTGAAAGGTTTATATAATATGAGTTATAGGCATTATCACGATGCTTATGAAATATACTATCTTCTTCAAGGCGAAAGAAATTATTTCATTAAGGACAGAAGCTATAATGTTACTAAAGGCAACTTAGTCTTTATAAATATGAATGACCTACATAAAACTTTAGATGCAGAAAAAGGTAAGATTTTTCACGAAAGAATCTTAATTAATTTTAAAAGAGAATTTTTAAGTAGTATATTAACCCCTGCAATAGGAAACGATTTATCCAACCTACTAACATTAAATTCTGGTGTGATTGCAATGGATTTTAAAGATAATAATTTGATAGAAGAATTACTTTATAAAATTCTAAAAGAACAAAAGAATGACTCTCCTAATTCTGAATTATATATAAAAACACTTTTGCTGCAGTTATTAATTATAATAAATAGGTGTTCAATGAAAAACATTAAACATCCTGAAAGTGAACAAAAGAATGAAAATATTTTTAATGTAGTTAAATACATAAATACAAATTATACAAATAAAATATCTTTACGTAACTTAAGCGAACTATTTTTTATGAGTGAGTCTCATCTTAGCAGATCCTTTAAAAAAGCTACTGGATTTAATATCGTAACTTATATAAATCTAATTAGAATAAAAGAAGCTCAAAAATTGCTTTTAAACTCAAATAAGAATATAACTGAAATAGCTTATCAGGTTGGATATGAAAGTATAACCCACTTTGAAAGAGTTTTTAAATCTATATCCTCTATATCGCCATTGAAATATAGAACAGTAAATAAAAAATAAGAACCTGCCTAAACTTCTCTCTTTATTATTATATAAAATAATTCACAACAAGATTTGTTGAATTTTATTCAAAATGTCATTAAATGTATAGTTTTTATACTTATTTTGATATAGAATTACCATGGAAATATTAAATAACCTAGTAATTCAAACAAAAGGAGTTTGTAAACGAATAGATTTAAAGATATAACTTTGCAAACAAATATAATATATAAGAGGAGAAAA
>Ga0079104_1001422_pt1 | contig 16157 bp, 11 predicted proteins | sample MedtruBG_FD_76829 | JGI IMG/M metagenome (GOLD analysis project Ga0079104, IMG submission 76829) | Root nodule microbial communities of legume samples collected from California, USA - Medicago truncatula BG | ecosystem: Host-associated > Plants > Roots > Nodule | place: USA: California...
CGGCGCGGCGGCGCGGCGCTTGGGCGGTGGCGGTTCCACCGGCGCCTGGTAGTGCACCACCAGGTCGCCCTGCACGTCGCGCGGCGACGTCCATTCACGCAGTTTGCCGTCCGGTCCCTTGATGTCGCGCGTGGCCAGCGGCACGTTGCCGTGGCTGTCGCGCACCGTCAGCTCCTTGAGCGTGACGGCCACCGTCTCCCCTTGCTCGACCACGAGCGGCAGCTGCAACAACGCAGTATCGGCGCCCACCTGCACGTCGGGCACCTTGAGCGTGACATCGACCATGCCGATGCCGACGCCAGCCTTGTCGGCATGGTTGAACGGTGCTGGCTGCAGCAGCAGCAACAGCGGACGTGGTGGCGGTGGTGCGGCCGCCGCCGCATCCTGGTCCGGCGCTTGCGCCATCGCGCCGCCCGCCGCCAGCGCCAGCAAGCCGGCCTGGATGGTTCGCAAACCCGTTCGATGAATCACAGTGGCAATGCGCATATCGGGCTCCACAAAATCGACGATCAACAACTTTACCATCTATCAATGTTTCCTTGCGCAAGGTAGCACCGCTCCTGCCGCAGATCAAGGCCCGGCCTGGCCCACCCGCTACACTCGCGGCAGCCCGTGACCACGTAGGGGAAACACATGAGCCTGGCCGTACTCAAGAGCCGCGCCCTCGCGGGCATGGAAGCGCAGCAAGTCAATGTCGAGGTACACCTGGCCAACGGCCTGCCGGCCTTCACCATCGTCGGCCTCGCAGATACCGAAGTGAAGGAAGCCAAGGACCGCGTGCGCGCCGCGATCCAGAACGGCGGCTTCGAGTTTCCCGCCCAGCGCATTACCGTCAATCTCGCGCCGGCCGACCTGCCCAAGGAATCGGGCCGTTTTGATTTGTATGATGGTTTACTTCCCTCAAATGAAATCTAATTCAGCCGTCACCTTGAGATAGGGAGAAATCGGAGTCATGCAACGAAAGTAATTGTATTCATATACCTAGCTGATAGTATGCTGTTTAACACACTATTTTTTGTCATTGAATGAAACTTGAGACCCATGGTTCAAAGGTTTATCTTGCAAGCGACACAGGTGTACTTCACGTGTCAGGTACCCTCTATCTGAACGAGAGCTATGCAAACCATCACACCATCAATGCTGCCGCTCGTGCTTTACGGGTGTGGATACGGCTTGCCGATGCATTTGACATTGATCTTGCAGCTCGCTCTCTCGAAGGCCGATGGCTGACGGAGGTCGAGAAGAAGGCGTTACGGTATCTAGTTTTGCAACCGATCGAAGCGATTGAGTCCATGTCCGATCGAGCAGTGAGGACTATTGGGAAGGCGATGACTCAGAGACAGCCCAGCAAGCGACTAGACGCAGTTGAGCCCAACACAGCGATTAAACGACTGATGGTGATCGCAGACTTCCTCCAGTGGTTCCATAAGAAAATTTTGGAACCACGCACCCCCACAATGTCCTTGGTGAGCGAAAATTTGAGGCGGGAAGTTGAGGTATGTGCTGAGGAACTCAAGAAAGGGGTACGCGGCACGAAGTCGATGCACCCCCATCGTATCCGCTCAGTGCCCACGGAGCGATTCCTGCAAATCTACACTTCAATGTACCTGCGGCCCGCGGACATTTTGAGAACCCGCGATGGGAAGATCGGCCGCAATCTCCTACGCGATCGGGCCATGCTCTTACTGGCTAGTGAGGGATTACGGCCTGGAGCAATCGGCAACCTTGCTCTTCAGGACTTCAAATGGGCAGGCCAGTTGGAGCACGGATATATCGCTATAAAGGACAATACCGCGAGACGTACCAAAAATCTAAGCACAAGTACTCCCGTGCAAAAAGGTGTGGCCAGTAGTCAGCGCTATAACTCAGAAATAACCGTACCGATTTGGCCTACCACGGCTCAGTCGATACAGGACTACATCAGCAGCGAGCGGGTGACCATTACGACTCAAGGGCTGCGTAACCGTTCGGAAGGATTCTTGTTTCTGGCTGAGCATGGCGGTCCGATTGGTGATCGCGGAACCATCGCCAATGTGTTCCGGCGAGCAGGCAATGAGTTGGCCAAGATTGGGCTGTTATCCAAAGATCCAAGCGATCCCTATCTTCACGGTGAAGCATACGATTTTAATGCTTACCTGCTACGGCACTCGTCTGCTTCGCTGTTCTACGCTACCAAGAGTGAGACCATGAATACTGACGTGGTCACTGATTTAATGAGAATGCGCTTCGGATGGTGCAAGGAAAGCGATATGCCATCTCTGTATGCACAGAGGGCATTAAGCAATGCAGCTAGTATAACGGTCGATGACTACATGGAATCACTTTTAGCAGAAGCTAGAGCGGCCAGAAATCCCATGGAAAAAAATGACTACAGCTAAACTAATCGTCGGGCCGGCTGTTGCGGAATGGGAGGTGCAGGCACCGCTGCGCTGGACAATGTCTGAAACGGTAGGCAAAGATAGTCGGGCTGAATTAAAGCAACTTTCCTTCGACCTTACCCCTCTGCTCCAATGCTACAGTCAAGACTTTCTTCTGGCGCTAAAGGAATGTTGGATCGATGACCGCTTGCGGCTGAGACTGTCAACAATTTCAACTGACGCTTACCGGGTCCAAGCTGTGCTCCAAGCCTGTCAAAGTCAATTCATACGGTCTTGCACAGAGAGCGCCACGACTCCACCTGTTTTCGCACGGATCGACTCGGACCTAATCTTAGGCCTCTGGAGTATAAAAGATGTTACCCCACGTAATTATCTAACGACATTCAAGGCTTTTCACAACAAGCATCGCCATAACCCTGCTCTCTTTCAAGTTGATCTTCGGCCAAGTGACTTCCCGACGCACAGACAAGTCGGTAAAGGCTCAGAAGAGCTTGGGGTGGTAGGGCTCCTCCGAAAAAACGTCCTGGCCAGTGCTTTGAGCCGAGCCACATTGGTACAAATTCTTAACATAACAGAGGCAGCCTACGAGTCGGGTAAGCTGAGCCTAGGTGTTTTCGCTTTTAGCCGCTTGCTGTTAAGCCGAGCGGCAAGGCCAGAGTCGTTTAGACTGCTTCGCCTAAAAGATTTAAAAATCGACGAGGTAGAAGGCAAAAAAGTGTACTTCCTAACAGTCTCGATCCCGAAGGCACGGACGGCTCAACAACCGTTTGCGCACATTCGCCTACATCAAGACGTGGGAATGATCCTCGATCAACAAAGAGATGCTGTAGCGAAACGTCTAGCAGGCTTGGTTCAAAGAAAAAACGAAGCGTTGAGAGCGTGTAACCAAGCGTCACCACGCTACTCTATTGGTGACCTTCCGCTATTTCCTGGGGGTGGATTTTCGGGAAGAATGGTGCAGGAGACCAAAGATCGCCTCGGAATGGTGAGAAACGCAGTGGATCTGAGCGGCTACTATATGGAACCGCTGAAGAAGCTAACCGGTGCCAGAATAAGTCATCTTGTACTTCGGCATACTCTCGGCACACAATTAGCAATCGCGGGGTGTTCAACTTCGACAATCGCTGCAGTATTACTCCACGCGAGTCGTAGAGCAGCTGCCATTTATGTAGATTTAATCTTTTGTGGGGCTATCGACCAACTTAGTGATTCTTTGGAGCCCGCGTTCTTAGAACATTTCCCCGTGATTAAGCAGTTCGTATCAAGTAGTGACGCGATATCACCGGCCAAGAGGGTCGTGTCGCCATCCTTCGATCATACGCGACGTGCAATAACCGGAGAATGCGGTCGACATCAGATATGTCAATACGCTCCCATCGCATGTTATGAGTGCCATCGCTTCAACCCTTGCTATGACGTTGACCACACAATTAATCTAGAGCGCGTAAATGAGGAGGTCGAGTCAGCGCGTGGAGCTGGACTGGCACGTCAGGCTGACATAAAGCGGTACATGCATATCGCAAACCGAATCCGAGTTGTCATCAGCGTATGTGAGGCCAAGCGAGAAGCGATTTCTGCTGAGCTTGCCGCAAAGGTGCGAGTTCCATGACTGAAATACTCGACCTGAATGAGGCTCGTACTACCGAGGCACTGCAAGCTATGGCTGAGAAGTGTCGAAACGACATGAAGCAGCGTTGGCCTCAGATCAATTTTGACGCAGATGTGTGGCCAGTTCATACAATTTACAGTACTAAAATGCTCGATGTAAGGTTCGGGCCAACGATCACAGACTTCGCCAAATTGGAAGCTAACTATCGTTTGGCATGTCGTTGTCTCGTCGCCCGGGCGACGCTCGACGGCAGAATAAAATCTTCCCGATCTACTCTTAGGGCTTGGCGGATGCTCCACCGTGAAGTCTCGCCGCTTTCGGCATTGCGCAGCCATAACATGAGTGCACTCGAAGAGGAGATCATCAAGACGGTAAGGCCGGCGGTGGCGTCTATAGCGTTAAACGACCTAATTCAACTGAGCAGAATGCTCGACTATCTCGCGCGGTCAGGAGTGATCAACCACTTGGCTTGGGGGCCAAGTGCATCCACTAGGGCGACGCTTAGAAAAATCAGTATGGCTTGGGAAAAGCAGCGAAGGAGCGACAAGTCTATAGAGGTTTTGAATCGACAAATAGAGGGCCTGTCTGATGCTACGCAAGCGATGCTTACGTGTGATGAGCGCTTGGCGCCAACCGACCGATCAGCTATAGCAGTGGCCAATATTTTAATGTGCGCCCCGTCTCGGATCAATGAGCCTCTAACCCTACGAGTTAAAGATCGATATACAATTGTAGATTACGCCAAGCGGCCGAACGGGGATGAGGCAGGTCAAGTCTTTCAAGCACACCAGTTGCTGCTGATGAAAGGATCAAAAGGAGCAGATTGGTCAGGCAAACCTATACTTAATTTTATGGTTGGTCTCAGCGATGTCTGCTGGAAAATTATCCTGGAAACTGGAGAGCGTTCTAGAACTTTGCTTGAGCACTATGAGCGCAGTCCAACCCGCCTTTATTTGCCTCCCGAGCTCGAACATCTCCGAGGTAACTTGATCTCAAAAAGCGCTTTGTGGAAAATCACCCAATTGAGTACCCACGAACCGACTGAACGTGAAATTGCGTCGGTAAGGTCAGGCACCTGGGAGACTTTTTTAAAAAAGCATAAGGGTGTGGAGGGTGCTGTCGTGGTTGTTGAAAATCCGCGCTCCCAGCGATCTAACGGTCGGAAGAACAGCAATAACCCCCATGTCTCCATGCTGGCTTGGCAAGCGGTGGAAAAATTCCTGCTTGAGCGTATATGCGAGCGGATGGAGAGCATGCGTTGGGTAACCCCCGGTAATAGATACCAAGGTCCTTTGAGCGAAATGCTCATGCTCGTGGACGCCGACCGCTCGCCTTACCTCCCGCAAGCGTGGGATGACAAGTCGCTGCGTGCCCGACTGAAGTCCCCCCCATGGAGGATGAAGGATAACTTTGAAAAAAGCGTTTTCATAAAGCTCGGCCTGCAGATGACTAAAGGTGGCTACTTGGTGGACTGCTACATCGACACACATGATGTGCGGCGGTGGCTAACGACTGCTGCTCTGGCTGCTCGTGAGCGATTAAGTGACGTGCTTATCAACAAGTGGGCTAACCGTATCAATATTTCCCAACTAGAGGCTTATGATTTACGGACAGCTGAGCAAAAGGCTCATCAAGTTGTTCTTCCAATTCCCCAAGAACTGCAACCCATCACCAAAGGCCTTGAAGTTTTGGCGGGGATTGAACTTGAATATGGGTTGCAAACCAGCATTGCGGTTGCAGATGGAGATGGGCTTGCTGTTACGAGCATAGATGCGGTCATGCAGGCCACCGAAAATCGTCCTGTAGCGCGTAGTGGTAACCAAATCCTGATCCTCTATCCCAATCGATTTGGCATATGTCTTCATCAGCATCACGAGACACCATGCCGGGCATATGCCTCGTGCTCAGAAGGGTGCAACGAACAATTAACAATCAAAGGACACCTTCCGACCAACGAGGAGTGGCACCGGAGGGAAGAATTGACCAATCGAAGCATCCTTAATCAATTACAAGCCTTGATAACTGCTCGACAACGGGGTGTGGCAGATAATCCAGAGACGCTTGACTCTCACCTGCTGACTCTTCTTAAAGGAGGCAACATAAGTACAATGACAATTGAACTTATCGAGCGGTTTCACGAGATCAAAGAACAGGTTCGCGATCTTAATTTCAGGAAAGATCTGGAAGCTGCTTTCATTTCCCGCGGTGTGGTCAATCGCTTAGACGACCCAGCGGTTCCGAGTGGCGCCCTGATCAAATGCCATAACCCTTCCAAGCATGCAGCACCTGGTCTCGAGCGCGCAATCGAAGCTCAGTTTGGTAGCCGGGAAGGAATGCATAGGCAAACAGCTTTTTTTCATCAGAAGTATCCTGACCTAGCCCCCAAAAGGTGGGGACTGAAAGATGAGCGCTACCTGCTTATAAGTGACGATGATGAACACGAGAATGATGAGTAGCCAATTTGAAAAGAAAGACAATGTCGGATCCGAGGAAGTTTCCAAGGCTCGGGTCGGCGCAAAAGAGACGTTGACACGCGAGCTGGCTCGCAAGATTGTTCGCATGATCGAGCAATTCCCCGACACGAACGTTGTCGTCACTTGGGCAAATGTGAGGCATCAAGCAAAATTAAGCTTTGGCCATCAGTTCAGCCGTAACGTGTTGTCTCAAAAAAAGTGGGATGGTCGCAAGCTGATTGCTGAGGCATTCCAGAATGCCAAGCAGATTCAGCTGAGACATGCACGTGACATTGCGCCGAAGTATGCCAATGAGCCTCGAGCTAGACTGCGCAACATCGTAGCGAACCTACAGTCTGAAAATCTCGCTCTGCGCGAACGCTTATACAAAATACGTGCACTGCAGTACGACGAGATCCATTCGCTCTTAGATACGCGGACTCCCTTAGACCAATCTATAGAACTGAGTTCGCAACTTAGCTCGACGTCGCAGGTCGGCGCAAAGGAGGCGTTAACATACGAGCTAGCTCGCAAGATTGTTCGCATGATCGAACACCTTCCCCACGCGAATATCGCTGTCACCTGGGAAAATGTGATTTATCAGATTAAATTACGCTTCGGCCATCAATTCCGCCGTAACATTCTGTCCCAAAAAATGTGGGATGGCCGTAAGCTGATTGCTGAAGCGTTCCAAGATGCAAAGCAGGTTCAGCGGGTCAATCTACGCCACACGCCTCTAAAGGTTATCGACGAACCTCGAGCAAGGTTGCGTCTTGTCGTAGCGAACCTGCAATCTGAAAATCTCGCGTTGCAAGAACAACTCGGGAGTGTGCGTGCATTTCAGTACGACAAGATTCACTCGCTATTGGATATTCGGACGCCATTAAACCGGCTTATAGAGTCAATATCCCAACTTAGTTCGATGCATGTTTTTGATGTAAAAATAACGCCGCGCGCAAAACGGTCAGCTTGATTAAGGAATTCATGACCAGCGACAGTCGGAGAAACATTGAAAAAAGACCGCGATAAAGTTAGTAACGATGCTGTAACTGAGGAAGCCTGAATTTCCAAGGTCCCATAGGAAGCATTGGTAATTTGGGACTTCTATTAACAAGGGTTTTCAGATCGCCGTATAAATTCTTTCCTTTATTAGATGGAATTTTCTTTACATGTCCAGCAGGTGCTCAGTCGCTCCCTGTACGATGGATGCTGCTATATGTTTTGCAATTTATTTAATCAGCCAAGCAGCGCGACAAATCATCGTGCCCTTTTTTGGGGCAGAATTTACTCAAAAGGGCTCCAGCCAGATGAATTCTCCAACGTATATCTCAGACCGTCCTTCTCTAACGGACGCGCTGGGCCGCTCCCACTTCGCAAAAGCGCTGTCTAAGGCGCTACTGTCCGTCAGTTCCGGGGACGGGCTTGTTGTCGCCATCGAAGGAACTTGGGGCAGTGGGAAAAGCACTATTATAGGCTTCGTAAAAAACCATCTTGCAGATTCCGGCGAATACGACGAATTGCCCATCGTTGTGGATTTTAACCCTTGGATGGTCAGCAATACTGGCGCGATCGTTGACGCCCTCGTCACACAGATTGCAGCCGCGATCCAGTTGGGCCCAAACACAGCCGAAAAAGGCGTAAAGGCTGGGCAGAAGCTCCTCGACTACGTCGGGCTGATCGGGCACCTTAAGCATCTTAAATACCTGAAATACGTTCCAGGAGCTAGTTGGGCCGCGAACATCGCTGAGGACGTTGCCCAAGTTGCCGAGTCGGTAGGCGAAGGCTCAAAGACAGCACAAGATGCATTTGACGAGGTAAAGAAGCTGCTGCCTGCCCTTGATCTGACTAGAAGGAAGGCTGAAGTTGTCGAGGCTTTGCGCGAGCTGGACCGCCCCATCGTCGTGTTTGTGGACGACGTTGACCGTTTGCCAGCCGAAGAGATCCGAACCATCGTCCAGGCAATAAAAGCAGTCGCGGATTTTCCCAGAACCACTTATCTCCTTGCCTACGACCGAGAAGTCGTTGCCGCAGCCCTAGGTTCAGGCAACGAGGCTGTCGGCCTTTCCTACCTCGAAAAGATCGTACAGGTCGCCTATCCCATCCCCCCGCTGTTCCAGTACCAAATAACCGCATTTGCGACCGACCAAATAGAGCGGCTCCTGCGTTGCCTCGGGATTAATCTAAAGCCATACGAAGCAGAAAACTTCCATCAGGCAATGGGTTTAGTCACAAAGCTTTCGCGTCAGCCGCGCGACGTCGTCCGATTAGCAAACCGCCTTATGCTGAGCCTGCCAGCGACCCATGGTGAAGTAAACGCGGTTGACGTCATAGTCTTTGAGGCTCTGTCGCAGCGCTTCCCAGCAATAAGGGAAAGCGTTCACCGGCATCCTGCCGATTTCGTAGGCTCCTCGTTCCGTGGGGATACGGGGGATGTCATCGAGGATTATTGGCAGACCTTCCTAGACTCGAAGGATCAAAAAAACGAAAGTCCGCTTTGGGAGAAGCATATGCCTCAGAACGGTGCCGGTGCCGCGAAAAAAGCATGTAGTTTCCTTTTTCCGGAAAAAGAAAAAGGGGACGCAGAACCTGAGGACAGACTGCGCCTTGCCGATCCAGACAGGTTGGCCCGCTTCTTCCGCATGGCGTCGCTCGAAAGCGTACCTGAAGCGCGCGAGATGCATGATTGCTTGGCGGATTCAGCAAAGCTGGCGGCTTCAATTGAAGGCCTGGAGAACGCGGAGCTGGCCCTACGTTTAGAATGGCTTTATAACTATGTTCCATCATGTGTGGGTCTCAATCCCTTCGGATGCATCCAAACACTAGCGAGGGCTGCCAATAGGCTGGCCGCCTCCAAGGCTTTGACGACGGACCTTGTGGCCTTAATGGGCAAGCTATTGGAGAGGCTCTTGCGCGCTGCAGACAACGACGTCCGCAGCACGCTCTTGATAGAAATAGCAAATGCGGCGCCGATTTCGGTCGCGGAACTCTCGGTATTTAAAGCGGCGGCCGAACAAGGTAAATGGTTTATAAGACCTTCAATGCAAAAATCTTCGGAGGCCCAGCTGGTCCAAGACGGCGAGGCGGTTGACGCTGCTGTTGACGCATGGTCTTCTCGGATCCGTGCCCAAGCCGAAACCGGGATTTTAGCTTCAGACCCGGAACTCCACTCTGTACTTTACCGCTTCGGGCAGCTAAATCGCTCGTATGCGGAAACCTACCGGATCGTGGGGGAAATTTGCAAGACCGAGCAAGGACTTGAGATCTTTCTGTCGCATTTCCATAATGCCGGAGATTTACGAGGCCCGGAACATTTTGGACTCGTCGAGGACGCCACTGCTCTGGTTGACCGCATTGAAAAGTCCACATTGAAGGAAAAGTTCGCTTGGATTAGCACGAAGATTGGACTGGGCAGTTTCACGGATGCTATCAATGAACACTCCGCACGCATGAAGTCTTTAGATAGAGGCTAGTTTATTCGGTTGCTCGATACTGGCCTGTACACTGGTCCCGCACTTCGGCCCGAAGACGATGATCGCCGCGTTGCACGCCTGCGCTAGTCGGTGCAAATTACCGAGGCGGACGGAGGCCCATCTGCGCTGACGATGAAGGCGCTGCCATGAATGGCAGACTTTGCGTTATCGGGGCCGATGTGGGCCAACAATAAAGTTGGACACAAGCTCTCCTATGAGGCGATCGGTTTCTATACGCTACCCCCGCAAATAAAGTTTGACACAAACTCCTTTCGAAGTGTCAATTCCACCCAAAAATGCGACCACACACCTAAAAGCGCGACTGGCAAGTAGTCTCATCACTGCTAGCTGCCAACTGCAATTCGTATCGATGCCGGCCTTGGACCATGTACACGGCGTGCTCAATCACTTTAGGCAGGATATCTTCGACTACATCGAGATGTTCTATAACCCGAAGCGCTGACAGGGATTTAATGACAGGCTTTCGCCAGCAGAGTGTGAGCGAAGGTATTTTGAACGGCTCGCGGGTGCCTGCGCAGACTCGTAGCGATTCAGTTTACGGATTTCAGGCATTAGCACGCCATAATGCATTGCGTGAGAAATGGTGAGAATTCTCCCCTTTCATAATGCTATCCTTACGGAAAGACAATGAACATGGTCTATGCCTCACGTACATCAATGAATTCCAATATCGAGAAAAAAATGATCGAATCCAAGGGTACTGAAACAAAAAAAAATGATGTGAGAAGGATTCTCTACTACCTCCCTTTAATCGTCACAAAAGAAACGATACATTTTTCAGATTTCAGACTTGTTCCATTTAAAGAAGACTCTGATTATAGCGAGGTGCTTCCTCAAGATATCTTTCATCGAGAAGGGACGCTCCTAGAAGTTGATGAATTCAAGAGTGGCGATCTTTTTGATATAAAGACCGACCAGAAAATGTATGATTCACTGGAAAAGATAAAGTTTGGATATTTCTTACTCAACCCTTCTCACACGCAACACATCTACGGTTATGTATCAAATGATACATTTGAGTGCTTTAGGTTAGTAGAAAGAAATCCCGATCCATCATTTGAACACAAGGTTCCTTTATCAAATGGGATGTACCATTTCTCCCACTCATTAAAGAAGTACTATGAGTCTAGATCAGCTATAGAGCAACGAGCTATAGAAGTTTCCGCTTCCGACTTTTACTATGTCGACTTCCTTACCGCTAACGTCACAAATGGAAATGCCATTTCCGCAATGAAATTGTACAACAGATGCTGGAACACGTACTCACTTCATAGCAATTATGATAAAGCATTGCTTTCTAGGGCGAGTACTGAGGCTTTCCTCCAGGCAACTTTGTTCGATAAGAAAAATTTTATAGAAAATTTTGCAAACACTGCCCTAACTCTAATTAAGAAGAACGAAGAAAAAAAATCGGTAGTGGCTACACTAGCTAAACACATTCACGCCAGAAAAGAGAGGATAGTTAGTTCAATTACTAAAAATATATTTAAACTCAAAGAAATACGAGACAAATATGCTCATGATGGAACTCAGGAATTTGGCAACATAAACATTCCTTTCTTTTTGACATTCTTCCCAATTCTTTGGATGGTCGAATTCAAGGCTGAGCAAATGTCAGAAGCTGAACATATCCGACTCTGCCTATTCTTATGCCTTATGAATTACGAACCGGATCGCTGGCAAGACTGCAAAGTATCTACAAAAACTCGTCACCTTAAGCATTCATCTTTCTACATCTATGCTCATAACAGTAGGGTAATCCCCGTATATTTGGCGAATAAGAAAGACGAAGTGGTGGACATGGTTCTTAAGGGCATTATCAAATGGATAGAAGAATCGGATAAAATTAGTGAATAGTTAAATCTATATGATGTTGTGTCTTTCAGAAATCTAACTGTATCACTAAAGAGTCCGTGCAGTTACCTTGGTGTGACATTTTTGCCTCCAGTGTTGGTTTGCTCGATGAATTGATTCACTCCGTTTGACCAGCCTTCGACTACCTGGCAAACGCTGCCACGCGGTCATACGACCCTTCATATCCCAGCTCTTGCAGGTCCGCTTGGAGTTGCTTGAAATTGCGGCGCTGCTTACGCGGCTTGCTCGCCTCGGCCTTCAGCCATCTAGGTAATTGCAGAGAATATTTGCCCAGACCGCTCGCGATATGGCGTTCGGCGTAGGTGGGCTCGGTAATTTCCGAACGCAGATAGCTTCGGACGGATTGCGCGAGATGCCCAGTCGTCTGGCAATCTCGCGTAGAAGAATCTGGTCACGTATGTGCCAGCGTCTAATGATGCCAAGTAAAGCCATGTTGATCACTCCGTTCTGCCGGTAGCTTCATATCCATCGGATTCGTCACCGCAATGCCTCAGACCATCATATTGTTTTATCGCAGTGGTGTTCGCCGGGTGAAGCGAATATCCGGCTGCAACTATGCCGTCAACCAGCCAGTACCAGTTGTACGTGGACTCGACGACTACACCGAATAACCCCTGCTGATACGGACTGAGCGCTGCGCAGAAGGTTGCCAGATCGTTGGGTAAGCCCTTGGAGTACACGACCTTGTCGTTGTCGTCGGAAAAGACGACAACGCAGTTGTTGGAATGAAGATCAATGCCACAAAATAACATGACGTCCTCCTCGATAAAGTTCGGATTCGCACCGTGACTTTATTCCTCGGCCTGGCCGAAGGGAGGACGGCTAGATGATTATCAGATCCAGTTGCAAACTACTGGGGAAAGTGGGTCACTTTTCGGTGTAAATCAAAAACTAAGGACCTGTGATTGAAAGTGGAGCTTTGATATAGGCTGGTTCCAATTTAGCCCAAAATTTCATCGCATATTTCAACGGTATCCCATCTTGCTCCACCATTATATATTCCTGTAGAGTAGTCAAATCCAAGAACTTTTGCTTCTGAATAGACTCATGCAATGCTTTCTTTCTCTTCTCAAAATAGTCCCAAACAGACTTGTCTGAGTACCTAACCTTCAGATTAATTAATTCGATATACCCATCAATATGACCGTCAGGCGGATTAGAAAAAATACTTATGGATTTCTTAGATGAAAAAAACTCAAACGAAACCCTTTCTCCTATTTCGACGCAATAAGGATTTGCCACCTTGTCAACTGAATTTCCGCCTTTACCTGCCGGCTTATTGCATCCAACGCAAGCAGAAAATAGATTTCCAAAATAAAGGGAAATTAATGGATATTTTGATTTCGGAAGAAAATGCTCTACCTCATGTGTCCCCTTCGAAATTATGGTATCAAGATCGCAGTATGGACAAATAGTCAATCCTTGATTGTCGCCTTTAAAATTCTCGTGAAAAGTATTTCTATCGAATTCTTTTCCAGAAACAGCTTTCCAGATATTTTTGTTATCAAAAAGTTTAACATAAAGGATGTCAACGAAAAGTTGATGAATTAATGGAGTAACCGACTCAACTTTTAAACTATAATCTCCGGTTGATATTTTATTTTTTTGATCAGAAAAAATCTTTATAGCTTTTTCAATGTCCTTTAAAGAATTTTTATTTGCGATGGACTCGCAGTATTCTTTTAATTTTACTGCCGGTTTTTTCTTGCCTTTTTTAGGCCGAGTTCCAGATATAGCAATTTGCGCAAGTCCAGTATCGAGAATTTTCTTTTGGGCATCCGCTTGCCCTAAATAGTACGAGGAAGTCAACAATGAGACCGACTCTTTTTTGGAATGCAAAATAAGCTGCATTAGAGGCGAAATAAATTTTTCATCTAATTTTTTTAGCAAAGCCTCATTGGTGCAATTTATCACTTTATGCATTATTTTCACCAAATTTTTTTTTGATTTGAGAAAATACCTCGAATCTCACATTTGATTCACCAAGCAGGGCAAATAGCTTTTGCAACTCATCAACTCGCGCAGCGCCAAAATATTCGGTGATTTTACGTTCTACTTCGTGTAGCTCCGCATCATAAAAGAGACCCGCCAGCGCGGACTCGTTCGCCAACATTGTCGGAACTGGCGGCTTAGTAAAAGAGCCATCCTTAGCGAATAAAACACACTCGGTAGGAACAGCATTGATAAGTGAAAATGAGTGTGTGGCGATTATTATATAAGCGTTAAAATCCTTAAAAAACAAAAGCAGCAAACTTACTAACTGGCGAGACCAGGCTGGGTCGAGATGAATTTCCGGCTCCTCAACCAAAATCAAGGCACCATCACATATTTTTCCTAAAATTGTTAAAATTCGAATAAACAACATTTTTTGACCAGAACTCATATTACTAAGCCGTAGTTCGTCGCCAGATTTAGTCTTTAACTGAATATCGTTAACATAAATTATTTCACTTTTTTCCAGATGCTCTACTTCTTTTGAGTAAGGAATCCAATCGTCATTATCTGCCTCCACATAATACCCGCGTTCATGAACTAAAACTTTCCCGGTGAACTTTGCTCCTAGTAATTTTTCAAAAGCTTGTATTCCTGCGGTCTTTCGTTTTACAGAATTCATTAACAAACAAATTGAACGAGAAAAACTTGGAAAGCCGAAGTGGTTACGCCCGTAAAGGTTAGAAGTATCGAAGACCGCTAATCGCCTATCACCCACGAAATTCTTTGGTCGGATTGATGGATATTCACCATGTAGAGAAAACGCAGATACGATTATTACCGGAGGGAGGTATTTTTTAATATCGTCGTAGCAAACAAATGTGACATTTTGCTCTGGATGAATATCGGGTTTAATTTCCCAAACCGGAAGATCAAATTCCCCTTGCACTCGTAAAAAAACCAGTCTATAACCTGGCTTGCGATAAAGCACGCATTCTCTTCCACTTACATCTTGATAACAAATTTCAAATTCGCCGTTAATCCTTTCAGGAAATCTCTCCATATTATGAAAGACTTGCGCGATAAACGAAAGGAAAGATGTTTTCCCCGAGCCGTTGGGCCCTGCAACAAGTGTTATACCCAATTTCCCATACAGATCATTTATGAGAAAATTTTTTTTAGTTGAAGCGACCTCTACGCGGCAGTGTTGAAGTCTTCGATATTTCTCAATCTCTACAGATTTTATTCTCATGGGAATGTACGCTAAAAATTGCTAGATTTCCGTCTGTGTCGAAACCTCCACATAGAGTCATCGAGTGGAGCATTCGCGGAGCGGCAGGAAGATGTTGGAGCGAAGGCGACGACGAACAGGCCACTACCACCTTAAGACCTATGTACCGAATAAGTGGTGTCGGGTCATGGCCAAGCTCATGAATAATCGCGATATTAACCTGTCAAATTTCTCCTCAGTTAGCCAACCTTGACGTCCGGCTCTACAGGATAACACTTTGGCCATTCTAAGATATGCGCTAAAACTCACCGGCCCGAGCGTTTCGCAAGGCGTTTGGGGACGGGAGCATTAGGTAAATTGTCCGATCTGAACAATTCAAATTCCCAGCGCGTCAGCGACCCAGGACACCCATTGGCAGGCTGCTGCAAGCTGAGCCCGCGACGACTACCTAGCCACACTACCCTCTGGTAGTGAGGAGGATTTTTGTAAAATGCTCCTCACGGTTATTCAATGTTTAAGAGCTGAGACGACTCGAAAATATCCGCCCTCATCATAGATTAGGGCACCATCAACTTCGAGGCGTTTCAGCCATCGAAGTGCCTGCTCAGGCATAACGTCAAACATTTTCGCAACCTCTTCTTCAAGAAAGGCTTCTTTTTTCGCTTCTTGCAACAGGCTGGAAATTGTTTGGAGGAGTACATCTGCTGGGGCGATTGCCAAATTTCCGGGACTAATATTGCTGCCATCTCCGTTGGAGATGGCTTCAGTCTTCGGATTAATTGTGACACCGCGCTCTACGGCGACTGGACCTCCTTCAAACGCTTGGCCTTGCTCAACGATTTCTGAGTCAGAGAATAGCGAATCTGAGCTAGGTACTCGTTTACCTCCTCTAACGGTGTAATCACCTAAGGTCTCAAATAGCTTGGACCAACTATCTGGATCTTGGGGTTCCGGCCATTGATAGGCCCCTCGACTCATCAACTCCCGTAAGCCAATTGAAGGCTCTTCTGTTGAACGAACAAATACCGGAACGTAATGAAGTCTCTCAATTTGCTCAATAGCTCCCGCCCAAGTTCCTCCTTTGCCAATATCAGAATCGACGACTAGAGCAGCATCTGCCATAGCATAAATCAATTTATTCCGTTGCAATGCATGTCCCACACTAAATCGAGAGTTGGGGTCGTATGC
>Ga0079104_1001427_pt1 | contig 16125 bp, 18 predicted proteins | sample MedtruBG_FD_76829 | JGI IMG/M metagenome (GOLD analysis project Ga0079104, IMG submission 76829) | Root nodule microbial communities of legume samples collected from California, USA - Medicago truncatula BG | ecosystem: Host-associated > Plants > Roots > Nodule | place: USA: California...
AAAACCTCCAGCGAACGCCGCATTGCGGTGGATATCGAAATGGGCGGCTGGCAGGAACAGCTGATCCTGACCCTGACCAGCGAAGACGGCGTGACTGTGACCCATACGCTGGACGGTAATTTTGAAGAAGCGTCGAATGCCGAAAAAGCGATGAGCAATTTGCAGGACGGCGTGGCGAAACTCGGCCAGACCATTTACTACCCGCGCGATGTGCAGGTGAACCTGCCGGGCGCGCTGTTTGTGCCCAACAGCCTGCTGAACCAGCTGCGTCGTGAAACGGTGGAGATGCTCGATGTGGCGCGTCTGGCCGCGTATCAGCGCGGCAGTCGTAAGGCCGTTTCTACGCCTGCGCCGGTGTACCCGGAAACGCATCTGTCGTTCTTAAGCAACGTGTACAACCATAAAGCACGTGAGTTTTATCATCTTTACGGCGTGCAATTGATTGATGCGGCGTACGAAGCGCACGAAGAGAAGGGCGACGTGCCGGTGATGATCACCAAACACTGCCTGCGTTTTGCGTTTAACTTGTGTCCGAAACAGGCGAAAGGCAACATCAAGAGCTGGAAAGCGACGCCGATGCAGCTGATCAACGGCGACGAAGTGCTGACCCTGAAATTTGATTGCCGTCCGTGTGAAATGCACGTCATCGGCAAAATGAAAAATCACATCCTCAAGATGCCGCACCCGGGCAGCATTGTGGCCTCGGTCAGCCCGGATGAATTGATGAAGACCTTGCCGAAGCGCAAAGGCTAATGCCTGATGGTTTTGTAGGCCCGGTAAGCGCTAGCGCCACAGGGCAATGTATTCGATACGGATTTTGTAGGCCCGGTAAGCGTTAGCGCCACCGGGCAACCTGTTTACGACGTAAACCCCGCCGCGCTCATCAGCAGCCGGAAAAACATGCCCACCGCTGCCAGCGCCAATACGCTGCCACCCCACAAAATCACCATCCACAACAGCTGTTTGTATAAAGGTTGTTGCATCAGTGATACCCCTCGCCAGTCTGCACTTTTCCGCGAAACACGTAATAACTCCAGAAGGTATACACCAGAATTATCGGGATGATAATTAACGCGCCGACCAGCATGAAGCCCTGACTTTGTGGCGGCGCCGCGGCCTGCCACAGGCTGATATCTGGCGGAATAAGATTCGGCCAGATGCTGACGCCCAGCCCGCTAAAGCCTAAGAAAATCAGCCCCAGTGTCAGTAAAAACGGCGATGCATGACACGCATCATTCGCCAGCGTGCGCCAAAGGCCAAAGGCCACAATCAGCGTCAGACCCGGCACCGGCAGCAGATACCACAGGTTCGGCAGGCTGAACCAGCGTTCGGCAATCGCCACGTGCGCCAGCGGCGTCCAGAGGCTGATAACGGCAATCACCGCCAGCATCGTCAGCGTTAATCCTCGCGAGACGCTGCGCATTTTCGCCTGCAACGGATGTTCACTTTTCATCACCAGCCACGTAGCGCCGAGCAGCGCATACGCCACCACCAAGCCGACGCCGCAGAACAGGGTGAACGGTGTCAGCCAGTCGAACGCGCCTCCAGCGAACGCCCGGTTGTGGACGGGAAAGCCGTTCAGTACCGCGCCAACCACTACGCCTTGACAAAACGTGGCGAGAATTGAGCCGCCCATAAAGGCGCGGTCCCAGAAAGGGCGGTGCGAGGGTGTAGCGTTGAAGCGAAACTCAAAGGCCACGCCGCGGAAAATAAGACCGATCAGCATTAACGTCAGCGGAATCGTCAGGGCGTCGATGATCACCGCGTAGGCCAGCGGGAACGCGCCAAACAGCGCCGCACCCCCGAGCACCAGCCAGGTTTCATTCCCGTCCCACACCGGGGCGACGCTGTTGACCATCACGTCGCGTTCTTCGAGGCCGCGCACAAAGGGGAACAGGATGCCGATCCCCAAATCGAAGCCGTCCATCACGATGTACATCAGGGTGGCGAAAACGATAATCACAAACCAGATAACCGATAAGTCGATGCCCATTAGCGGGTCTCCTTATGTTGATAACCGTCGATCGCGGCGGAAAGTGGGCGCGCAGCGGTGCCGTGGGCGTCAGGCTCCCAGGTTTTCGGCCCTTTGCGGATCAGCCGAATCATGTAGCTGTAGCCCACGCCAAACACTGATGAATAGACGATAAAGAACGCCAGCAGGCTGACGCTCATGTGCAAATCACCGTGCGCCGATACCGCGTCTTTGGTGCGTTGCAGGCCGTAGACCACCCACGGCTGGCGGCCAACTTCGGTCGTTACCCAGCCCGCCAGAATGGCAATCAGCCCGGACGGCCCCATCCACAGCGCAAATCGCAGGAACGGTTTGCTGGTATACAGGCGCTCGCCCTTACGCAGCCACAGCGACAGCCCGCCGAGCAGCAGCATCAGCATCCCAAGCCCAGCCATCATGCGGAATGACCAGAACACGATGGTCGAATTGGGCCGATCTTCTTTGGCAAACTCTTTTAATGCCGGAACCTGTTTATCGAGGCTGTGCGTAAGGATCAGGCTGCCGAGCGCCGGGATTTCCAGCCCGTAGCGGGTGCGTTCCTGCTGCATATCAGGCCAGCCGAAAATCAGCAACGGCGTGGGTTCACCCGGCGTATTTTCCCAGTGGCCTTCGATGGCGGCGATCTTTGCCGGTTGATGCTGCAAGGTATTCAGGCCGTGCATATCGCCGACCAGGGCCTGGATCGGCGCGACAATCAGCGTCATCCACAGCGCCATCGAAAACATCGTGCGGACAGCCGGCGTGTTGTTGCCTTTCAGTAGATGCCAGGCGGCAGACGCCCCGACGAACAGCGCGCTGCTGAGGAACGCGGCGATGGTCATGTGCAGCAGGCGATACGGGAACGATGGGTTAAACACCACCGCGAACCAGTCCACCGGCACCACCTGGCCGTTGACGATTTCAAAGCCCTGCGGGGTTTGCATCCAGCTGTTCGACGCCAGGATCCAAAACGTCGACATCAACGTGCCCAGCGCCACCATGCAGGTTGCGAAAAAGTGCAAGCCTGGGCCGACTTTGTTCCAGCCGAACAGCATCACGCCAAGAAAACCGGCTTCGAGGAAGAAGGCAGTCAGCACTTCGTAGGTCAGCAGCGGGCCGGTAATGCTGCCCGCGAACTGCGAAAAGCCGCTCCAGTTGGTGCCGAACTGATAAGCCATCACCAGCCCGGACACCACGCCCATGCCAAAGTTAACGGCGAAAATTTTCGACCAGAACGCCCAGAGCGAGCGCCAGACCGGGTTTTTGGTTTTCAGCCATAATCCTTCGAGCACCGCCAGATAACTGGCAAGCCCAATGGTAATGGCCGGAAAAATAATGTGAAAAGAGACCGTGAACGCGAATTGGATCCGCGCCAGATGAAAAGCATCAAGACCAAACATGGACTACCTCGACATAAAACAGCGATCGCAGTCATGGTAAGGATTACGGTCCTGGAGTAGCAGAAACAGTCGGGGCTTATTTATCTATAACAGTTACAGAAATCATGATATTTTTTGTTACTGTTATGAAAATGGCGGCGAAAACGACGATGAAAAAATACCAGCAACTGGCGCAGCAAATTACCGAACAAATTGGCCTTGGCGTGTGGCAACCGGGCGATCGCCTGCCATCCCTGCGCGAGCAGGTCACGATCAGCGGCATGAGCTTTATGACCGTTGGCCACGCGTATCAGCTGCTGGAAAGCCAGGGCCGCATCATTGCCCGGCCGCAGTCCGGCTATTACGTGGCACCGCGTCCGGTGAAACAGCTGAAAGCCGCGCCACCTGCGCAGGTGATGCGCGATGAAGCGGTGGACATCAACACCTACATTTTCGGCGTTCTTCAGGCCAGCCGCGATGCGGCGGTGCTGCCGTTTGCCTCGGCGTTTCCCGATCCGCGCCTGTTTCCGCTCCAGCAACTCAATCGTTCTCTGGCGCAGGTGAGCAAAACCGCCACCGCCATGAGCGTGATTGAAAATCTGCCGCCGGGGAATACCGAACTGCGTCACGCCATCGCGCGCCGTTATGCGTTGCAGGGCATGAACATTTCGCCGGATGAAATTGTGATTACCGCCGGGGCTCTCGAAGCACTGAACCTCAGCCTGCAGGCGGTGACGGAGCCAGGCGATTGGGTGATCGTCGAAAACCCCTGTTTCTATGGCGCATTGCAGGCACTGGAACGCTTGCGTTTAAAGGCGCTGTCGGTGGCGTCAGATGTGAAAGAAGGCATCGACATGGTCGCCCTGGAGCAGGCGCTGAAAGAGTATCCGGTGAAAGCCTGTTGGCTGATGACCAACAGCCAGAACCCGCTCGGTTTCACCCTAAGCCCGGAGAAAAAAGCGCAGTTGGTCGCGCTGCTCAGCGCGCATAACGTGGTGCTGATTGAAGACGATGTGTACAGCGAGCTGTGGTTTGGCCGCGATAAACCGCTTCCGGCCAAAGCCTGGGATCGCGACGATATGACGCTGCACTGCAGTTCATTTTCCAAATGCCTGGTTCCGGGCTTTCGCATTGGCTGGGTGGCAGCGGGCAAACACGCGCAGCGGATCCAGCATTTGCAGCTGATGAGCACGTTGTCGACCAGTTCACCGATGCAAATGGCGCTGGTCGATTATCTCGGCACCAAGCGCTATGACGCCCATCTTCGCCGTCTGCGTCGTCAGCTGGCGGAGCGTAAGCATCAGGCGTGGCAGGCGCTGCTGCGCCATTTACCCGCCGAAGTGAAAATCCACCATAATGACAGCGGCTACTTTCTATGGCTGGAGCTGCCCGCCGGTCTCGATGCCGGAGAGCTTGGTGCCCGCGCGCTGGCGCACAAAATCAGCATCGCGCCGGGCAAAATGTTTTCGACCACCGACAGCTGGGCGTCATTCTTCCGCTTTAACACCGCCTGGGGCTGGAGCGATCGCGAAGAGCAGGGCGTAAAAATGCTCGGTCAGCTTATTATTGAAATGCTTAACGAATAGCCATTCTTATTTCCTGAATATCTTTTTCTCGAAATGAAAATAACCCGGCAATTAATTGAAAAATGATCGTCGGGTTATTTTTGTTTTGCGCGCCATAGGAAATGCGCATACCTCGAATCATGCCTTAACACCTTGTCTATACTGAATTTAGTTCAGATAACTCGCTGGACTTTCATCGTAATGCGCACTTTGTCACAACCTGGTGAAATTTCCCGTTTCGCACGGGTGGGTCTGCATTGTGCCGTCTACGGTTATAAGGGGACATATTTTTACGGCAAGGCTGCCGCCTGATTAATTCCGACAGGAGTAAAACACGATGAGCAAGCAATTTGCCCGCAGCAGCCTGTGCGCGCTGGGTATGACTATCATGACAGCACACGCCGCCGAACCCCCGACCACGCTGGGAAAAGCAGAAGGTCGCCTCGATATTATTGCCTGGCCGGGCTACGTTGAACGCGGCCAAAGCGATAAAAACTACGACTGGGTAACCCAGTTTGAAAAAGACACCGGCTGCGCGGTCAATGTGAAAACCGCCGCCACCTCTGACGAAATGGTCAGCCTGATGGCTAAAGGCGGTTACGACCTGGTCACCGCGTCCGGCGATGCCTCGCTGCGCCTGATTATGGGTAAACGCGTCCAGCCGATTAACACCGCGCTAATCCCTAACTGGAAAACCCTCGACCCGCGTCTGGAAAAAGGCGCCTGGTTTAACGTTGGCGGAAAAGTTTACGGCACGCCATATCAGTGGGGCCCGAACCTGCTGATGTACAACACCAAAACCTTCCCGACGCCGCCGGACAGCTGGAAAGTGGTGTTCGTCGAACAAAATCTGCCGGACGGCAAAACCAACAAAGGGCGCGTGCAGGCCTATGACGGCCCGATTTATATCGCCGATGCGGCGCTGTTCGTCAAAGCCACCCAGCCGCAGCTCGGTATTTCTGACCCGTATCAGCTCACCGAAACCCAATACGCCGCGGTGCTGAAAGTGCTGCGCGATCAGCACGGGTTGATCCACCGCTACTGGCACGATGCGACCGTGCAAATGAGCGACTTCAAAAACGAAGGCGTAGTGGCCTCGAGCTCCTGGCCGTATCAGGCCAACGGTTTGAAAGCCGACAGCCAGCCGATTGCCACCGTGTTCCCGAAAGAAGGCGTCACTGGCTGGGCGGATACCACAATGCTGCACGCGGAAGCCAAACACCCGGTGTGCGCGTACAAATGGATGAACTGGTCGCTAGAGCCAAAAGTGCAGGGCGACGTTTCTGCCTGGTTCGGCTCGCTGCCGGTGGTGCCGGAAGGCTGTAAAGCCAGCACCTTGCTCGGTGAAAAAGGCTGTGAAACGAACGGCTACACCTTCTTCGACAAAATCGCTTTCTGGAAAACGCCTATCGCCGAAGGCGGTAAGTACGTGCCTTACAGTCGCTGGACGCAAGATTACATCGCCATTATGGGTGGTCGTTAACACCCGGGAGTTTGAACATGACGTACGCAGTTGAATTTCAGGATGTTTCGCGTCTGTACGGTGATGTTCGTGCGGTGGATGGGGTCAGTATCGCCATCGAAGATGGGGAGTTTTTTTCAATGCTGGGGCCGTCAGGCTCCGGCAAAACCACCTGCCTGCGGTTGATCGCCGGGTTCGAACAGCTTTCCGGTGGCGCCATCAAAATCTTCGGGAAAGAAGCGAGCGTTTTGCCGCCGTGGCAGCGTGACGTCAACACCGTGTTCCAGGACTACGCGTTGTTTCCGCACATGTCGATTCTCGACAACGTCGCTTACGGGCTGATGGTGAAAGGCATCGGCAAGAAACAGCGTCACGCGATGGCCCAGCAAGCGCTGGAAAAAGTGGCGCTTGGTTTTGTGCATACGCGTAAGCCATCGCAACTTTCCGGCGGCCAGCGTCAGCGCGTGGCCATTGCCCGGGCGCTGGTCAATCAGCCGCGCGTGCTGCTGCTCGATGAACCGTTGGGCGCGCTGGATCTCAAACTGCGTGAACAGATGCAGTTCGAGCTGAAAAAACTGCAACAGGATTTGGGTATCACCTTTATTTTTGTCACTCATGATCAGGGCGAAGCGCTGTCGATGTCTGACCGCGTGGCGGTGTTTAACAACGGTCGCATTGAACAGGTTGACACCCCGCGCGAGCTGTATCTGCGCCCGCGCACGCCGTTCGTTGCCAGTTTTGTCGGCACCTCAAACGTGTTTGATTCCGCGCAAACCCTGAAGCTGTGCGGCATGACCGGACAATGGTCGTTGCGCCCGGAGCATATTCGGCTTGATGCGGGGGGCGATATTCAGGTCAACGGCGTGGTGCAGGCGGTGCAGTATCAGGGCGCGTCGACCCGCTATGAAATTCGGTTATCCGGCGGGGAAAAGCTGCTGGTGAGTCAGGGGAATTTCACTGGTGGCATCGTGCCCGATGGCCCGACGCCGGGCCAGAACGTGCAGGCATCATGGTCGCGGGAGGCCATGGTCCCGCTGGACGGAGGGGTGAGATGACCATGAGCCTTGCACCGTTACCTTCTGCCACCCGCGCCGGTCGGCTGTCTGGTTTGTTCTGGCGTAAGCCGTCTCTGGCGCTTTTTTTGCTGCTGCTCGGGCCGCTGATGTGGTTCGGCGTGGTGTATCTCGGCTCGCTGCTGACCCTGTTGTGGCAGGGGTTCTACACCTTCGACGATTTCACTATGTCGGTGACGCCGGACCTGACGCTCGCCAATCTCAAGGCGCTGTTTAACCCGGCCAACTACGACATCATCGTACGCACGCTGGTGATGGCGATTGCCGTCACCATCGCCAGCGCGATTCTGGCGTTTCCGATGGCGTGGTATATGGCGCGCTACACCCGTGGCAAATGGAAAGCCTTCTTTTACATCGCGGTAATGCTGCCGATGTGGGCGAGCTACATCGTCAAAGCCTATGCCTGGACGCTGCTGCTGGCGAAAGACGGCGTGGCGCAGTGGTTTCTTGGCCACCTGGGGCTGGAAGGGCTGCTCAACGAATTTCTACTGCTGCCCGCCGTCGGCGGCAACACGCTGTCGACGTCTGGTTTTGGCCGCTTCCTGGTGTTCGTCTACATCTGGTTGCCGTTCATGATCTTACCGGTTCAGGCCGCGCTCGAGCGATTGCCGCCGTCGTTGTTGCAGGCGTCGGCGGATTTAGGGGCGTATCCGCGCCAGACGTTCCGCTACGTGGTCTTACCGCTGGCTATTCCGGGCATTGCGGCCGGGTCGATTTTCACCTTCTCGCTGACGCTGGGTGACTTCATCGTGCCGCAGCTGGTCGGCCCGCCGGGGTATTTCATCGGCAATATGGTTTACGCGCAGCAGGGGGCGATCGGCAACATGCCCATGGCGGCGGCGTTCACTATCGTGCCGATTGTGTTAATCGCGCTTTATCTGGCGTTCGTGAAACGTCTGGGAGCATTCGATGCACTCTGAAAGAGCACCGTGGTTCCTGAAACTGGCAGCCTGGGGCGGGGTTATCTTCCTGCATTTCCCCCTCGCCATCATCGCCATCTATGCTTTCAATACCGAAGATGCCGCGTTCAGCTTTCCGCCGAAAGGCCTGACGCTGCACTGGTTCAGCGTGGCAGCAGGGCGCGGGGATATTCTTGAGTCAGTGACGTTGTCACTTCAAATTGCTGCGTTATCGACAACCATAGCGCTTGTGCTTGGCACGCTTGCTGCAGCGGCGTTATGGCGCAGCGAGTTTTTCGGTAAAAACGCCATCTCACTGCTGCTGTTATTGCCGATTGCGCTGCCGGGGATTATCACCGGGCTGGCGCTGCTCACGGCGTTCAAGGCCGTCAACCTTGAACCGGGTTTTTTAACGATTGTCATCGGCCACGCCACGTTTTGCGTGGTGGTGGTGTTTAACAACGTGATCGCACGTTTCCGCCGCACCTCATGGAGCCTGGTGGAAGCGTCGATGGATTTAGGCGCAGGCACCTGGCAAACCTTCCGCTATGTGGTGCTGCCGAATCTCGGTTCGGCGCTGCTGGCGGGCGGAATGCTGGCGTTTGCGTTGTCGTTTGATGAAATCATCGTCACTACATTCACCGCAGGCCACGAGCGCACACTACCGCTGTGGCTGCTGAACCAGTTAGGCCGACCGCGCGACGTGCCGGTGACTAACGTGGTCGCGCTGCTGGTGATGTTGGTGACGATGCTTCCGATTTTGGGTGCCTGGTGGCTGACCCGCGATGGCGAAACGGTCGCCGGTAGCGGTAAATAATTGAAAAGTACGGAGCGGGATATGCAACACAACTTATTGATTAACGGTGAACTGGTCGCAGGCGCAGGGGAAATGCAGCCGGTGTATAACCCGGCGACGGGCGAAATCATTCTCGAAATTGCCGAAGCGACGGCGGCGCAGGTCGATGATGCGGTGCAAGCCGCCGATCGAGCGTTTTCCCAATGGGGCCAGACCACGCCGAAAGCGCGCGCAGACTGCCTGCTGAAACTGGCGGATGTGATTGAACAAAACGCCGAAGATCTGGCAAAACTCGAATCCCTTAACTGCGGCAAACCGCTGCACTGCGTGATCAACGACGAACTGCCTGCGGTGGCCGACGTGTTCCGCTTCTTTGCGGGCGCGGCGCGTTGCCTGAACGGGCTGGCGGCGGGTGAATATCTGGAAGGGCACACCTCGATGATCCGCCGTGACCCGGTGGGCGTGGTGGCCTCGATTGCACCGTGGAACTATCCGCTGATGATGGCGGCGTGGAAACTCGCCCCGGCGCTGGCGGCGGGCAACTGCGTGGTGATCAAACCGTCCGAAATCACACCGCTAACGGCACTGAAACTGGCGGAGCTGGCGAAAGATATCTTCCCGGCAGGTGTGATAAACGTGCTGTTCGGGTGCGGCAAAACTGTCGGCGACCCGCTGACCGGTCACGAAAAAGTGCGGATGGTGTCGCTTACCGGCTCGATTGCCACGGGTGAACACATCATTTCTCACACCGCGCCGTCAATCAAACGCACCCACATGGAGCTGGGCGGCAAAGCGCCGGTTATCGTGTTTGACGATGCGGATCTGGACGCCGTAGTGGAAGGCGTGCGCACCTTTGGTTTCTACAATGCGGGCCAGGATTGCACCGCCGCGTGTCGTCTTTATGTGCAGAAGGGCGTTTATGCCGCACTGGTCGAAAAACTCGGCGCGGCGGTTTCCACGCTGAAAATGGGCTGTCCGAACGATGAATCCACTGAACTCGGGCCGCTGAGCTCCAAAGCACATCTGGACCGCGTCAGCCAGGCGGTGGAAAAAGCCCGCAGCCTGAACCACATCAAGGTCGTCACCGGCGGCGAAAAAGCCCCAGGTAAAGGCTATCATTTCCAGCCGACTGTGCTGGCAGGCGCGAAGCAGGAAGACGATATTGTGCAGCGCGAAGTGTTCGGCCCGGTGGTCAGCGTCACCCAGTTTGACGACGAAGAGCAGGTGTTGGGCTGGGCCAACGATTCACAATACGGCCTGGCGTCATCGGTGTGGACCAAAGACGTGGGCCGCGCACACCGTATGAGTGCGCGCCTGCAATATGGCTGCACCTGGGTCAACACCCACTTTATGCTGGTCAGTGAAATGCCACACGGCGGACAGAAATTGTCTGGCTATGGCAAAGATATGTCGGTCTATGGGCTGGAAGATTACACCGTGGTGCGGCACGTGATGATTAAGCACTAAATCCGTGCCCGATGGCGCTACCACTTCACGGTCCGTAGGCCCGGCAAGCGTTAGCGCCGCCGGGCAACGTCGCGTTCAGCGCTACTCTTCCAGGTACACAATCCGATACCCATCCTTTGCCTCTACCAGATGCGCAAAGCCGGGTTTGCCCAGATGCATTCCGGCAATCAGTAAATTTTCCCTGGCGACCTGCTCGAACAGCTTTTTGCGGGTGGCTTCTGCCTGCGCGGGATCGCTATCGAACGCAATGGAAACGGCGGGGATCGCGGTCTGAATATGCGGGAAATGCACGATATCTCCCCAAATCAGCAGGCTTTTCTCACGTGAATCAATGCGGAACCCGGTGTGACCCGGCGTATGGCCGGGGAGCCAGATAGGGGTAATGCCGCGCACCACGGTGTCGTCACCGAGGACGTTTATTCGCTGTGCGTAGGCATCGAGTGTGCGGCGGAACAGGGCAAAGTTGCGCTGGGCACGTTCGCTGGCCTGCTGATATTTGCCGTCATCTAACCAGTGTTCGATTTCCAGCGGATGAAGATAAACCTCGGCCTGGGTGAAGACCGGAAGACCCTGCGCGTCCAGCAGGCCGCCGATGTGGTCGGGATGACCGTGCGTCAGCAGCACGGTGTCGATATCTTCAGGACTGACGCCAACTGCGGCGAGCGAGTTTTGCAGCAATCCTCCGGCGCTATTAAGCCCGCCGGTGCCGGAATCCACCAGCACGGTATGGCCATGTCCGCGAATAAGGTAGCCGTGAATGTGGATATTCCCGGCGTCGGTTATTCCGGCCTCGCGCTGAATGTCGCCCGCAACGGCGCTGTCGACGCCGGACAACAGTTCCAGGCTGGCGGCCATATTGCCGTCACTCAGGGCGGTTACCAGAAAATCACCGATTTGACGTGAAGCTAATTCAGAGCCGGACATTGCATTCTCCCGTTGATTTTTCATCATCTTACACGCCGTTTAAGCCCTTCGAAATTGAGAATATTTCACGGCCCATCACGGCGATGAATGATCCGAATCGTCTGTATTATCAGCCCTAATAATTGCAATGCTAACGATTGGGGCGTAATATTTGCGGCCCAAACCGCCACTAGCTCAGCTGGAAGAGCAAATGACAGTTTATGTTGTAGTGTACGAGGTTCGAGGCCTCGGTGGCGGTCCAATTTCCTTTTACTCTGGCTTCTGCCGGGGTTTTCAGTATCCTGCTCCTGATAATCAATTCAAAAACACAATTCATACACCCTTAAGGAGAGAGCGATGTTAGAAGGCTATTTTGATCTCGATGGCACCACCGGTCCGGATGCGTCAGAAAACAGAAAGCGCCTGCTGGCCGTTCAGGCCGCGTTAGAAATTTCGAAAGCGTCGGTTTCTGCTTCCACCGCAAATTCTGGCATCCGTAGCCAGATGGACCTGCGCAACGTGGCGCAGGAAGTGGCTTCCTTAGCGGATGCCATCCAGGATGCGCTGGAAGGGGCTGAGTAAGCCCGCTTAATTGTCCTAAGCCACCTGCGGGTGGCTTTTCTTTTGCCCATTCAACCAATAAACGCCAGGCAAAAAGGCGAAAACTGTCCATAATTCAGGATACCCAATGTCAGCTTTCGCGGTTCTTCGCAGCTGGCGTCCTGTCATGGAGCGGTAAGACAATCGACACACAATTTCTTTTTTCTGAGCGGCTGATCATGCGCCCGGTGCGCCCTGATGACGCCGACTGCCTCTTTCGCATCTATGGCGATCCCGCCACCAACACCTTCAATCCTGCTGGCCCTTATCCCGACCTGACGTTTGCCAGAACGCGGCTCGCGCAGTGGCTCGACGGTTGGCAGAAACATGACATCGGTGAAATGGCTATTTACGACGGTCAACAGCCGCAGCAACTGATTGGCTTCGGCGGGATCAGCGTGCGTCCGCTGGGCAATGAGCTGACTTATAATCTGGGCTACCGTTTTGCCACCGAAGCCTGGGGAAAAGGGCTGGCGACTGAGTTTTGTGTGCGGCTCCTCGAATATGCGTTTGACGAACACGCGCTGGATAAAGTCACCGCGGTGGTGCGAGCCAACCATCTGGCCTCGCAGCGGGTGTTGTTGAAAGCCGGACTGGCGCTGCGTGGGCAGGTGAATGATGTGGCCGATGCGGATCCGAGTCTGTTCTACGTACTGAAAGCGGATGAGTGGCAGCGCAACCGCCAGGAGATGCTTCGCCCACACACTTCCAGATAAATCGGGTTTTGACAGCCTTCAAACAGGTATGCGAGGATCGTTAGCTTTCTCACTGGTTATAAATCTTACGTTGTCATGAAGAAATTGTTTATTTGCGCCTTTGTTGCGCTGGCTTTTTTGAGTGGTTGTACAAATTCACCGGCGCACCGCATCGCGGCGTGCGAAAAGAAGGGCGGTTCTGAAGCGGCCTGCACCGCGGCGGAGTGGGATTACGAGAAGGTGAATCCGTTACCGCAATACGATCCGAGCAACTACGATAACGCGGCGGCCTTGCAGGCGGCGTTCAACGTGAATGCGGCGAAGGTATCGACTCCAGCCAATTGATTAAAAAACAAAAAGCAGCCTGATGGCTGCTTTTTTGTCGTGTGCTTTCGTCTCAAATCCAGCCAAAGCGAATCGACAACAGGCTAATAAGGGCAATGGCTACAAAGAGATTAATCAGGAACACGGTTTTGCTCGACACTTCCATAACGCCTTCCTCTTTTTATCGGCCTCTATTGATATAGTCGCCAGCCAGAGGGTTCGCCATCAGACAAAGTCAGTTTTTACATAACCCGCGCTGTCTGAGGAGGCAAAGTGCAAAAATTTGATACGTGTCAAAAAAAGTGGCATATTGCGCGCGAATTTTTTTGACACGGATCGGGTTTTTTCCATGACGCTTTACCAGCATATGCTGATTTTCTACGCCGTAATGGCTTCCATCAGCGCCTTCATCACGTGGTTTCTCACCAAAGAGAGTAAGCGTATCCGCCTGATCGCCACCGTGCTGATTGGTGCCACCTGGCCGTTTAGTTTTCCGGTCGCACTGTTGTTATCGATGTTCTGACGACAGGCTGACAATACGTCTGATTTACAAATTCCGGGATCCCGCTATCTATCGCGCCAGAATTAGGTCATCGCACGCCAATTTATTATTAAACACGGATAAGCATTAATAGAACATAAGCCGCCTTTAAACCCCTGTAAGTTGCACGGTTTTCTTTTAAGGAGCGGTTTGTGAAACGTAAAGCAATGCTGGTGTTAGGCGTGTTGGCAGCAGGAGTTCCTGTGTCGGGGATAGCAAGCGTTTTTGCTGAATCAAGCGGGCCTGTGCTTTCGTGTGCTTCAAAGGATGGGACGACATACCGGGTCGACGTCACGCTTTTCCCGAAGACCATCAGGGTCAACAACACCTATTTAGAGCTGCGGTCCACCCGTGATGCCAATGACGACTTTAAAGTCGGCGTCTATAAGCAGGCTTCCGGCGAATCTAACGCGCTGTTTGCGGTAAGGGCAGGTTACAGACCGGTGCTTTTCGAAAACAACACGCCGTACATTTGTAGTTAATCCCTGCAGTAAAAGACCTTTTATCACCCCGCGATGCCTTATGCATTGTGCGTTTTGTTATCGGGGTCGGTCCGTAAAATTAAAAATAGTGATCAGGGAATGCGGCATTAGCCAGCGGATCTTTTTTATTATTGAGGTGGCAAATGATTTTGGGCGCTGTGATTGTCTGGGCAGGGTTAATCGTGCTCATACTGCTCTGGATAGCGTACGACGAAAGAAGACTAAAACGTCAGATCCGGCGCACGAGAGAAGAGCGCGAGCAAAAGGAAATGGCGCAATTCTCATTGCATCAGGAGTGGCGGGAATTTGTTGCGGCTGAAAATGATGAGCTTGAGCAATTAAGAGTGAAAATGCATCCCCTTTATGCCACTCAGATGAAACAACCGCTGTCGCAGAAAACAGGCTTCTGGCTGCGTTAAAAACTTTGTGTAGATAAATATAAAAAAGGCGTGCGAAAGTTGTTTATTACGCACGGTTAATTAATGACCGTAAATACGCCCGGCTCACGTCCCTGTGAGCCATAAACGTGTTACAGCAATGTATTCAGCTGAGCGCGTGCTTCCGGGGAAAGATCCAACGGATGACGATACTCCGGTGCTTCGGTGGCACGGGTAAACAACGCGACCAGCCAGTCATAGACGTAGCGCGTGGCAGCGTGGGCAGGGCGCTCACCCAGCTGCGTCAGACGCTCGGTATTACTCGCCGTTGGCGCAAACAACGTGCTGCCTTTCATCACCCGGCTCGCCGGGCGAGAATCGACGGGCATATCCGCGTAGCCCAGCCACGCCAGATAATTGCTGATGGTGGCCCGCAGGCGTGCCGCGCTGGCGCGTTCATCCGGAATCACCGCCTGAAGCTGCTTCGGCAAATCCAGACGGTAGCTGGTGATAATCAGACAATCGGCCAACTGTTGCAGCACCGCCGGGGTAATGCCATAGCGCCGGGCGTTGGATTCACTGCGGCTCCATTGGCGCAGGTAATTCACCCACAGCGCATGGGCCTGAAAACCACTGTCCTGACGCGCACTGCCGCTGAGCTGCGGATCGTCCGGCAGGGCAAACAGATCCACATTATCGCTAAACAATTCACTGACTTTTTCTTCACGCGGCTGGTGCACCTGGCTGAGCTGTTCGAAGGTGGAAAGCGGGGGCAGCAAGCCTTCCAGCAGTTCGCCGAGCGTTGCTGCATGGCCTTGCAATTCACGCACGACATTTTCAACCTGGCGACGCGCGCTGGCAGCATCAGTCTGCGGCGCGGGCTGCCAACAGGACATCATCTGGCGCACGGCCTGATGCTGACGTTCAGTCAGACGGTCGAAACGCGCCGCGCGCAACGCAGGTATCGTGGCCTGTGACAGCCATTCGATCAGCCGTTGCAAACTACTGCCATCCAGCGCCTGTAACGTCCCCCAACGCTGGCCCGGCTTCTCAATCAACTGTTGAACGGCTTCGTCGAGATTGAGTTTACGCACGAATCGGTCGTCCTGCGGCGTAATCGCCCACACCAGGCCCGGCAATGCGCCTTCGTGCTGCGGTTGGGTGTCGCTGACCCAGCGCGTCAGCGCCCGGGCGCTGGTGGGGATCTGCGCCCGCGTGGCCGCTGCATTGCAGATCAGCAACAGATCGGGCTGCATCTGCTGGCGATAATGTTCCAGTAGCCAGCGGCATTTACTGGCCCACAGCACATCGTCAGTTCCCTGGGCGGGCTGCGGGATATCAATCAGGTCGACGTTATCCAGCACGCCATTCTCAGTTGGCAGAACCAGCTCAACGGTGAGCAAAGCCAGTGCGTTCAATGGCAGGCTGACGGCATTGTGTAACTGTTCGTCGATCAGTGGATGCACTACCGTTTCGCCTTCCGGTTCGCTCTCTGGCGTCAGAAAACCTTCGGCGGGCAAGGTGAAACTGTCGACCAAAAGGCTGAGTGGTGCGGCGAGCTCGCGCGCGTTT
>Ga0079104_1001431_pt1 | contig 16047 bp, 12 predicted proteins | sample MedtruBG_FD_76829 | JGI IMG/M metagenome (GOLD analysis project Ga0079104, IMG submission 76829) | Root nodule microbial communities of legume samples collected from California, USA - Medicago truncatula BG | ecosystem: Host-associated > Plants > Roots > Nodule | place: USA: California...
TTTCCGGCGATGGTGATTTCACTCACCGGATACTGGATTTCACCGTTTTCAACCCAGAAGCCTGATGCGCCGCGGGAGTAATCGCCCGTTACGCCACTCACACCCTGCCCCATCAATTCGGTGACAACAAGGCCGGTGCCCATCTCTTTAAGCAACTTTTCAAAGCTCAGACCCTGGCCCTGAATGCGCCAGTTATGAATGCCGCCAGCGTGACCGGTGCTTTTCAGCCCCAGTTTGCGGGCGGAGTAGTTGGTCAGCAGCCACTGCGTCAGGATGCCGTCTTTAATGATGTCGCGACGTTCGGTGCGCACGCCTTCGCTGTCGAACGGCGTTGACGCCAGGCCTTTCAGCAGGTGTGGGTGCTCTTCGATGGTCAGCCATTCCGGCAGAATTTGCTGGCCGAGTGAGTCCAGCAGGAACGTCGATTTGCGGTATACCGCGCCACCGGCAATGGCGCCGACCAGATGACCAAACAGCCCGGTTGCCACTTCATTGGCAAAAATCACCGGCGCTTTCATGGTCGACAGTTTACGCGGCGACAGACGAGACAGCGTGCGTCGCGCACAGTCTTCGCCGACGGATTCCGGGTCGAGCAAATCGCCCATCGCGCGGCCAATGGTGTACGCATAGTCGCGTTCCATGTCGCCATTTTCTTCGGCGATAACGCAGCTCGAGAGTGAATGGCGGGTGGAGCAATAGCTCTGCAGCATGCCGTGGCTGTTGCCGAAGACTTTCACGCCGTAGTGGCTGTTGAAGCTGCCGCCTTCGGTATTGGTGATGCGTTTGTCGGCCTTCAACGCCGCTTGTTCAGCGCGCGCGGCCAGCTCAATGGCTTCGTCCGGCGTCACTTCTGCCGGGTGGAACAGGTCGAGATCCGGCGCGTCAAAGGCCAGTAACTCTTTTTCCGCCACGCCCGCGTACGGGTCCGGCGAGGTATAACGTGCGATATCCAGTGCGGCCTGCACGGTACGCGCGACGGCGTCCGGGCTTAAATCCGTGGTGGACGCGCTGCCTTTGCGATTCTGATGGTAAACCGTAATCCCCAGGGCGCCGTCGCTGTTAAACTCGACGTTTTCCACTTCGCCGTAGCGCGTGCTGACGCTGATCCCGGTCGATTTACTGACTCCGACCTCTGCACTATCAGACTTGCCTGCCGCCAGCTCGAGTGCGGTGGAGACGGCTTTTTCCAGTGCTTTACGCTGTTCTGCAACCTGTGTGATTACTTTCATCGCTAATGCCATAATGTAGAAAGGAGTTTATTGAAGTCTAACAGAGAACCGTTTTTCAGTGCGCTCCTTAACTGATAACATGTGTCTCTTTTTTTAGGAGCCTGAGATGACAAAGCAGCCCGATGACTGGCTCGACGACGTGCCCGGTGATGACAAGATTGAAGATGAAGATAATGAAATCATCTGGGTCAGTAAAAGTGAAATTAAACGCGACGCCGAGGAATTAAAAGATCTCGGGGCCGAAATCGTAGAGCTGGGTAAAAACGCGCTGGACAAAATCCCGCTCGATGACGACCTGCGTGCCGCCGTTGAACTGGCACAGCGTATCAAGAAGGAAGGCCGTCGCCGTCAGATGCAGCTGATCGGCAAAATGCTGCGTCAGCGTGACGTAGACCCCATCCGTCAGGCGCTCGACAAGCTGAAAAACCGTCACAACCAGCAGGTTGCCCTGTTCCACAAACTGGAACAGCTGCGCGATCGTCTGGTCGATGAAGGGGATGATGTGGTCGTTGAAGTGCTGAATCTGTGGCCGGATGCCGACCGTCAGCAATTGCGTTCGCTTATCCGTAACGCGAAGAAAGAGAAAGAAGGCAATAAGCCGCCGAAATCTTCCCGCCTGATATTCCAGTATCTGCGCGAGCTCGCGGAAAACGCTGGGTAAATCATTGCCGGATGGCGCTGCGCTTATCCGGCCTACGATGTCGTAGGCCCGGTAAGCAAAGCACAGTTCGTGCCCATGATGCCGTAGGCCCGGTAAGCAAAGCACAGTTCGTGCCCATGATACCGTAGGCCCGGTAAGCAAAGCACAGTTCGTGCCCATGATACCGTAGGCCCGGTAAGCAAAGCGCCACCGGGCGTGTCGGTTACTCTACCGCTGCCTGCTCGGCTTTCTTAGCCAGCATATCCAACAGTTTCTGATGAATCCCGCCAAAACCGCCGTTGCTCATCACCAGAATGTGATCCCCCGGCTGCACGGATTTCGCGATCATGTCGACCAGCGTATCCACGTCTGCACTGCAATGCGCAGGCTGAATGCAGGCTTCCGCCACTTCCGCGACCTGCCACGGAATGTGCTGCGGCTGCAACAAGAACACTTCATCGGCACGACCGAGAGACGGGGCCAGATCGTCTTTGCAGACGCCCATTTTCATGGTGTTGGAACGCGGTTCCAGCACGGCGAGAATACGCGCCGTTCCGCCGACTTTGCCACGCAGCGCCTGTAGCGTCGCGAGGATTGCGGTCGGGTGATGCGCGAAATCGTCATACACGGTGACACCGTGGGCTTCGCCGCGCAGCTCCAGGCGACGACGGGCGTTGACGAATGAGCCCAGCGCGTCTGCCGCATCGGCAGGCTTCACGCCCACGTGACGCGCGGCAGCAATCGCCATCAGGCCATTGTGCATGTTGTGCTCGCCCACCAGGCCCCACTTCACCTGACCGACTTTTTCACCGTCGAGGAAAACGTCCCATTCGGCGGCATCGGTGGTGATTTTCTTCGCCTGCCAGTGACCCTGTTCGCCCACCAGTTCCTGCTCGCTCCAGCAGCCCATCGCCAGCGTTTGCTTCAGGTTGATGTCATTTTCCGGCGCGATAATACGACCCTGGCCCGGCACGATGCGCACCAGGTGGTGGAACTGTTTTTGAATCGCTTTCAGATCGTCAAAAATATCCGCGTGATCGAACTCAAGGTTGTTGAGGATCAGCGTGCGCGGGCAGTAATGCACGAACTTGGAACGCTTGTCGAAGAACGCGCAGTCATATTCATCGGCTTCAATCACGAAGAACGGGCTGTCGCCCAGACGCGCGGAGACGTCGAAGTTGCCCGGTACGCCGCCGATCACAAAGCCTGGCTTGTAGCCGCAGGCTTCGAGGATCCACGTTGCCATCCCGGCGGTGGTGGTTTTGCCATGCGTACCGGCCACCGCCACGACCCAACGGTCGCGCAGCACAAAGTCATGCAGCCACTGCGGGCCAGACATGTACGGAATGTTTTTCTCAAGCACCGCTTCAACACACGGATTGCCGCGGGTCATGGCGTTACCAATGATAACCAGATCAGGCTGCGGCTCGAGCTGGCTCGCGTCATAACCCTGAATCAGCTCAATACCCTGCTCTTCCAGCAGCGTGCTCATCGGCGGATACACATTGGCGTCCGAACCGGTCACTTCATGGCCCAGGGAACGTGCCAGCATCGCCAGCCCGCCCATAAAAGTGCCACAAATCCCCAAAATATGAATGCGCATTCGTCATTATCCCTCTTTCATTAGCCGCGTATTTTACCCTCATGTGAGCGGGCTGAGAAACGCATTTCGGTTAATTCCGTAATTTGCTGGCGCGATTCACCATTACGCGGGATTTTGAATGTTTGTTAAGATTGTTGGACATTAACCGCTTTACTCAACATCCAATGCAGGGAAAGTGTTATGAAAACGTTAGGTGAATTTATTGTCGAAAAGCAGCACGAGTTCTCTCATGCGACCGGGGAGCTCACTGCTTTGCTGTCGGCAATAAAGCTCGGCGCCAAGATCATCCACCGCGATATCAACAAGGCCGGTCTGGTCGATATCCTGGGTGCCAGCGGGGCTGAAAACATTCAGGGCGAAACCCAGCAGAAGCTGGACCTGTTCGCCAATGAAAAGCTGAAAGCCGCACTGAGAGCCCGTGACATCGTGGCCGGGATTGCCTCCGAAGAAGAAGACGAAATTGTCGTTTTCGACGGCTGCGAGCACGCCAAATACGTGGTGTTGATGGACCCGCTGGACGGCTCGTCCAACATCGACGTTAACGTCTCCGTCGGCACCATTTTCTCCATCTACCGCCGCGTGACGCCTGTCGGCACCCCGGTAACTGAAGAAGATTTCCTGCAACCCGGTAACAAACAGGTCGCGGCCGGTTACGTGGTTTACGGCTCCTCGACCATGCTGGTGTACACCACCGGCTGCGGCGTGCACGCCTTCACCTATGACCCTTCGCTCGGCGTGTTCTGCCTGTGCCAGGAGCGCATGCGCTTCCCGGACAAAGGCAATACCTACTCGATCAACGAAGGCAACTACATCAAATTCCCGATGGGCGTGAAGAAGTATCTGAAGTTCTGTCAGGAAGAAGATAAGAACACCCAGCGCCCGTATACTTCGCGCTATATCGGTTCTCTGGTGGCGGATTTCCACCGTAACTTACTGAAGGGTGGGATTTATTTGTATCCAAGCACCGCCAGCCACCCAGAAGGGAAACTGCGCTTGCTGTACGAATGCAACCCGATGGCCTTCCTTGCCGAACAGGCGGGCGGTAAAGCCAGCGACGGTAAAGACCGCATTCTGGATATCATTCCGGAAACGCTGCACCAGCGCCGTCCGTTCTTCGTCGGTAACGAGCATATGGTGGACGATGTGGAACGTTTAATTCGGGAGTTCCCGGAGGCGTAATCGATTTGCGCTTCCCCTCTCCCCGACCCTCTCCCTAAGGGAGAGGGAGAAAACAAAAAACGATCAGTTCCCTCTCCCTCAGGGAAAGACTGAAAACATAATCCCGATCGGTTCCCTCTCCCTGTGGGAGAGGGTTAGGGAGAGGGCATCAGACGATGGCTACGCCGCCTGATTCTGCAACCTGAACGACGCCATGGCTTCCATCAGTTCACGCGACTGCTCTTCCAGCGAGCGTGTTGCAGCGGAAGACTGCTGAACCAGCGCCGCATTCTGCTGCGCCGTTTCATCCATTTGAATCACCGCAATATTCACCTGCTCAATGCCACGGCTCTGCTCCTGAGACGCGCTGGCAATCTCGCGCATCAGTTTGGTCATCCGCATCACTTCAGACGCGATTTCGTCCATCGTTTCACCAGCCTGCTGCGCCAGTTCGCTGCCTTCGCTGACGTGTGTTTGTGAATCACTGATCAGCGTGCGAATTTCTTTCGCCGCATCGGCGCTGCGGCTCGCCAGATTGCGCACTTCGCCTGCCACTACCGCAAAACCACGCCCCTGCTCACCGGCGCGTGCCGCTTCGACGGAGGCATTCAGCGCCAGAATATTGGTCTGGAAGGCAATCCCATCAATCACGCTGAGGATGTCACCGATGCGACTGGAGCTACCGGAAATATCGCGCATTTTCTCAATGACATAACACACCATTTCGCTGCCGCGATCGGCGGTATCCGACACCGTTTTCGCCAGCTGGTGCGCCTGCTCGGCGTTGTCAGCGTTCTGTTTCACCGTGGCGGTGATCTGCTCCATACTCGCCGCCGTTTGCTCCAGCGACGTCGCCGTGGATTCGGTGCGCTGCGCCAGATTATTGTTGCCCGCAGTCAGCTCGCGGCTGCCGATATCAATCTGCGAACTGGCATCACGCACCCGCAGCACCGAGCCCATCAGCGATTCACGCATTTCACCGATCGCCGCGTTCAGACGGTTGATCTCCCGGCTGACCGGCGCATTGTCACTGTGGGTCAGATTGCCCGCCGCCACCTGCTCGAGCTGCATAATCGCCGTGTTCAGCGGCTTGAGCAGCATGTTGCGCAGCGCCAGCCAGGCCAGCACAATCACGCCAGCAGTCAGCAGCATGGCGATAACCATCAGCGTCATCACCCGGTTTTTGCTGTTTTTGACCACCTTCACTTCGGCCTGCCCGCGGCTTTCCACCCACGTCTGAAACGCCTGCATATCGTTATCAAACTGGCGAGAAACCGGGATCAGATGATTTTCCAGCAGGTCGTAATAGCTGTCTGCACTTTGCTGATTCAGTGCCGCCAGCATCGGCGTGATGCCCTGCTGGTTATACGCCGCGTAGCTTTTTGCCACCTGGGCCAGCAGCTGCGCGCCCTGCTTATCGTCAATCTTCGAGGCAATTACGTCGGCCAGCGTTTTCTGCGCCGTCGTTACTTCGCGGTTAATGTTCTGCACCGATTTTGCCGCATCGTCGAGCATCCCGATTTCCATCAGTCGCACCGCCTGACCCGCTTCGTTCCGCGCGCGCAGGATAAGTGTATAGCCTTTGTTGAGCTGGACGAGTTGCTCACCCTGAAGGTGATTAATGCGCGTGAGAGCAGACGAACTTTGGGTGAGAGCGTAAATACCAATGCCGCTGACCAGCAGCAGAAGAAGGGTCATCACGGCCAGTAAAGAAAGCAGGCCGGTACGGATTGAAAGCTTTTTCAGCATGATGTCATTCCCGGTAGCAAAGAGACTTTTGGGCGTAAACAGACAGTATCGGCTGCTACCGGAATGACTTTAGGCTTATCAGTAAATTCAGGACGTTATTGCTTGGTTATCGCCACCGGGACGCGGGTCACCGTCGAGCTTTGGCGGCTTTCCCACAGCACGGTCAGGCCGCGTTGCAGGGCGATAAAGATGAACAGCAAAATACCGATGGCGATTTTAGTCCACCACGAGCTGAGCGTGCCATCGAAGTTGATGTAGGTCTGAATCAGCCCCTGAATGCCAACCCCAAACAGCGTGCCGAGCACCGTGCCCACACCGCCGCTGAGCAGCGTGCCGCCAATCACCACCGAGGCAATCGCATCCAGCTCCACGCCCATTCCCGCCAGCGCGTAGCCGGCCTGGGTGTAAACGGAGAAGACGATCCCGGCCAGCGTCGCCAGGCCCGTCGACAGCATGTAAATGCGGATGGTGGTGCTTCGGGTGGAAATGCCCATCAGGTTGGCCGATACCGCGCTGCCGCCGATGGCGTAAACCTGATTACCGAAACGCGTGCGGTGGGCGACAAACATTCCCGCGACGACGACCAGCAGCATCAGTACGCCCATCGCGCTCAGGCGTCCACCGCCGGGGATCATCCACGCCATGTCCGACAGCGAGTCGTATATTGGGTGGTTAATCGGGATCGACTCTTCTGATACCAAATAACTGACGCCACGCAGGAAGAACATGCCGGCCAGGGTGATGATAAACGCCGGGATTTTCAGGGCGTCAATCAGCAGGCCCATAAACGCACCGAATGCACAGCCCATCAGCAGCACCAGCGGGAACGCCACCAGCGGTGATAATCCCCAGAAGCCAATAGCCTTGGCGAGAAACACGCCGGTAAAGGCGATCACTGAGCCAACCGACAGATCGATCCCGCCGGAGAGGATCACAAAGGTCATGCCGACGGCGATGATCCCGAGAAACGCATTATCGGTGAGGATGTTGCAAATCACGCGGGTCGAGGCGAAGCCCGGAAACTGCGTCAGACAATAGAGATAGCCAAGGATAAACACCCCGAGGGTGATCATCAGCGGCAAATTACGTTTTATCATGGCCGCGCACTCCTTTCAGTAAGCTGATAAAGCGCGGCGACTGGACCACCAGCACGCACAGCACGACCACCGCTTTCACCACCTGATTGAGCTCCGGCTGGAAGCCCGACAGCAAAATCCCGGTATTCATGCCCTGGATAATCAGCGCGCCAATCACCGACAGCAGCAAGTTGAAACGCCCGCCCATCAGCGAAGCGCCGCCGATAACCACCGCCAGAATGGCGTCCAGTTCCAGCCACAGCCCGGCGTTGTTGGCATCCGCCCCGCGAATATCCGCCGCGACAATTACCCCGGCAATGGCGGCGCACACGCCGCTCAAGATGTAGGTCAGCATCACCACGATGCGGGTATTCACCCCGGCGTTTTTCGCCGCGCGAATGTTAATCCCCACCGCTTCAATAAACATCCCCAGCGCCGTTTTGCGGGTGAACAGCCAGAAAATCACCAGCGTCATCAGCGCGATAAGCACCGGCGTCGGGAATAGCAACAGTTTGCCGCTACCAAACCAGGCGAGGGAATCCGAATCAAACGTCACAATTTGCCCGGCGGTGATCAGCTGTGCCACGCCGCGCCCGGCCACCATTAAAATCAGCGTTGCGACAAACGGCTGGATCTTGAGGATGGCCACCAGAACGCCATTCCACAGCCCGGCCAGTACGCCGGTCGCCAGCGCCGCCAGCAGCACCATCGGCAGGCTGTGCCCGGCAACTTCCATCGATGCCGCCGTGGCGCCCGCAATCGCCATTATCGCGCCGACCGACAAATCGATCCCACCGGTGGCAATCACCAGCGTCATGCCGATCGCCAGCAGCGCCACCGGCGCCGCGCGGTTAAGAATGTCTATCGGGCTGCCAAACAGGCGGCCGTCCTGCAATACCACCTGGAAAAAATGTGGCGAAACAATGCTGTCGACCACCAATACCAAGATCAACGCCGCGATTTGCGGCATGCCCGTGGGCCAACGGAAACGGCGTTTTGGCCGTTCAGTTTGAGGGAGAGATTGTGGCATCACGTCGTACTCCTTATGCCGCAATTGCATTCATGATCGCCGGAACCGACAGCGCATCCAGCGGGATCTCTGCCACCTGTTTGCGATCGCGCAAAATAATGACCCGATCCGCGTAGCCCACCAGTTCTTCCAGCTCCGACGAAATGACCAGCAACGCAAGGCCATCGGCACACAGCGTTTCGATCAAACGGATGATCTCCGCGTGCGCACCGACGTCGATCCCGCGCGTGGGTTCGTCGAGGATCAGGAACTGTGGACGCGTCAGCAGCCAGCGTGACAGCAGGACTTTTTGCTGGTTGCCGCCGGAGAGAAACTCGATCGGCTGCTCCGCGCTGGGCGTGCGGATCCCCAACTGGCGAATAAAGCGTTCGGCAATCTCATTTTGTTCACGACGCGGAATCGGCCGCAGCCAGCCGCGCTGCGCCTGGAGCGCCAGAATGATGTTTTCGCGCACCGATGCGGCGGCGATGATGCCGTCAGTTTTGCGGTCTTCAGGGCAAAAACCGATACCCAGACACGAGGCCTGATGCGGGGAACGCAGCGTTTGCGGCTTGCCTTTGATTTCCGCGCTGCCGCTGTCGGACGGTTTGATGCCGAATATGACTTCTGCAGTTTCGGTGCGCCCCGAGCCGAGCAGCCCCGCCAGGCCGACAATTTCGCCGGGGCGAACCTGCAAATCGAACGGTTCAATGACGCCTTTTTTGCCGTAGCCTTTAAACGCCGCCACCGGTCTGTCGCTGAGCAGCGTGCGGCCCGCGCGTTGCAGGGCGTTGTTGTCCAGCTCGCGGCCGAGCATCATTTTGACCAGCTCAATTTGCGGCAATGCTTTGGTTTCTTTGCAGCCGACAAAGCTGCCGTTGCGCAGCACCGTGATGCGGTCGCTGACCTGGTAAACCTGATCGAGAAAATGGGTGACGAAAATCAGGCTGACGCCCTGATCGCGCAGTTGGCGCATCAGGGTAAACAGCATTTCCACTTCCTGAGTATCCAGGCTGGCGGTCGGTTCATCGAGGATCAGCACTTTGGCCGAGAGATCGATGGCGCGGCAAATCGCGACAATTTGCTGCATCGCCACCGAAAAGCGGTTCAGCGGTTCGCGCACGTCGAGGGAAAAGCCGTAAGAGGCCATCAGCGCGGTGGCGTTTTTTTCCATCTCTTTGCGTTGGATCAGGCCGAACCGGCGCGGTTCGCGGCCGATAAACAGGTTGTCTGCCACCGACATATTGGGCAGCAGGTTCACTTCCTGATACACCGTACCGATACCCAGCTGTTGGGCGTGGGCAGTATTTTTCGGCGAGATAGTGTCGCCTTCCAGCCAGATAGTGCCGCGATCGGCGTGGTAAACACCGGTCAGCGCTTTAATGAGGGTCGATTTTCCGGCGCCGTTTTCGCCGAGAAGGGCCATGATTTCGCCGCGACGCAGGCTGAAATCCACGTTATCCAGCGCTTTCACGCCGGGGAAAAATTTGCTCAGGCCTTCCGTGCGCAAAATATCCTGATTGTGGGTTACGTCAGTCATTATCAGCCCCCTGAAAATACCCTTCACCCCAACCCGCTCCCGAGAAGGGAGAGGAAACGCGGTGTTAACCGGCTTCATCTCCCCTCAGGGGAAAGGGTTAGGGCGAAGGAAAACGAACTACGGTGTCGACTGCACCCTCACCCCTGCCCTCTCCCCGAGGGAGAGGGAGAACAACAAACTGCGCAGAGCAGCGACGGTGAGGGGTAATACAACTCAATAGCCCATGTCTTTTTTCTTATCCAGCTGCGCTTGAGCGCTATCTTTCAGGTAAAGCTGCGAGTGGGTCAGCGTCAATTTAGGCGGCATGGTGCCGTCTTTCTTGAACTTCTCGAGTGCATCAAACGCCGGGCCAGCCATGTTCGGCGTCAGCTCTACGTTGGCGTTAGCTTCGTCGGCCAGCATCGCTTTATAAATATCCGGCACGCCGTCGATAGAGCCGGTCAGGATATCTTTGCCCGGTTTCAGGCCCGCTTCTTTGATGGCCTGAATGGCACCGATCGCCATGTCATCGTTATGGGCGTAAACCATGCAGATGTTTTTGCCGTTGTTCTCTGCTTTGATGAAGCTTTCCATGACTTCTTTACCTTTGCTGCGGGTAAAGTCGCCAGACTGAGAACGAATGATTTTGATGTTTGGCGCTTTCGCCACGGCTTCTGCAAAGCCTTTCTTACGATCGATAGCCACGCTCGCGCCGACCGTGCCTTGCAGTTCTACGACGTTACACGGTTTACCGGCTTCGGTTTTCACCAGCCAGTCGCCAATCAGCTTGCCTTCCAGCACGTTGTCGGCCGTTACGGTGGTCATGTAGAGCGATTTGTCTTTTACATCAACGGAACGGTCGAGCAGGAATACCGGGATTTTTGCCTGTTTCGCTTCTTTCAGCACCGGCTCCCAACCCGTCGCCACCACGGGCGCGATGAAAATCGCATCCACGCCCTGGGCGATAAATGAACGTACTGCTTTGATTTGGTTCTCTTGTTTTTGCTGACCATCAGCAATTTTCAGCGTGATGCCGCGTTTTTCAGCCTCACTTTTCGCCACGCTGGTTTCAGCAGCACGCCAGCCGGATTCAGAGCCGACCTGCGAAAATCCTACGGTTAAAGGGGCAGCCATCGCCATAGACGACATGGTTGCAGAAACAGCCGAGACAAGAAGTAAGCGCTTCCACATAAGGGTATCCTCTTCGGGTTATTGTTGTTAAAAGCGTCATCTGCCGAAAAACTATAGACAATGGGAAATGTAACGTGATGCGTTACTTCACACTTCCAAAAAGAGAAAGGGTGATTTGTAAGCGCTTCCACAAACTTATTCATCAAGTGGCTGGGTTTATGGATTTATCGCCTGGTTAAAGGCTCTGAAAAACGGTCTGAAGGCCTTCTGCGGCTGAAAAGAAGCGGAGACATTTAATGTGAGTTGGCTATAATACCAGGCACTTGAATGACACCAGATTAAAGGAAAAAGACATGAGCTTACTCAACGTCCCTGCAGGCAAAGACTTGCCAGAAGACATCTACGTTGTTATCGAAATCCCAGCCAACGCTGACCCTATCAAATACGAAATTGATAAAGACACCGGCGCGCTGTTCGTTGACCGTTTCATGTCTACCGCGATGTTCTATCCGTGCAACTACGGTTACATCAACCACACCCTGTCTCTGGACGGTGACCCGGTTGACGTACTGGTCCCAACGCCATACCCACTGCAGCCGGGTTCTGTGATCCGTTGCCGTCCAGTTGGCGTGCTGAAAATGACCGACGAAGCCGGTGAAGATGCGAAACTGGTTGCGGTACCGCACACCAAACTGAGCAAAGAATACGATCACATCAAAGATGTGAACGACCTGCCAGAACTGCTGAAAGCGCAGATCTCCCACTTCTTCGAGCAGTACAAAGCGCTCGAGAAAGGCAAATGGGTTAAAGTTGAAGGCTGGGATAACGCTGAAGCTGCGAAAGCAGAAATCATCGCTTCCTTCGAACGCGCTAAGAAGTAATTCTTACCGCCGTGAAGACACCGCCTACGGGCGGTGTTTTTTATTCAATGTTTATTCCACGATAGCCATCAGTCTGGCCAGAGCCTCTTCGACGATGTCTGCCGGCGCGGTTTCAATTTTGCGCGCGCCCCGCACCTCCAGATCGACCATCCGCACCTGATTAACCAGCACGACGCCACTCGTTTCTGTTCCGCATCCGCTTAACGACACGCTAAACCCTGCCTCACGCGCAAAGCTTCCGCCCTGCGTAATGGGCGCCACCAGCGCAGTGCCTGTTCGATTAAATGCGGCGGTAGAAAGGATAATTGCAGGTCGACTCACGCCCTGCTGTTCACGACCATACGCGGGAGAGAAACTCACCAGCACGATATCTCCACGTTCAAAACCGGGCCGCTTCACCATACCTCATTGCCCAATGGGTTATCTTTTCCCCAGACCTCTTCTTCTGAAATCTTAGGCGCGTCCAGATCACACTCGGCCAGCAACTGCTCAAGCGTGTAGCGCTTGCGCGCCACGGGTGTCAAAATCAGCTGATTATTTATCACTTCCGCCTCCATGCTTTGACCTGCACTCAGGCCAAGCTCTTTCACGACAACACCAGGAATGACCATACCGGTACTGTTTCCCCATTTTTTAATGACGATGCGCATCGCTCCTCCTTAGTTAGACAAAGTATAACCAGGAGAAACGTAATGTCATGTTTTACGTCCTTAACGGAGTGGCTGCCAGCGTGATTTTCGGAATTTAACAAGGAATGCGCACGGGTACGGAAGGAAAAGAAAAAGCAGAAGGTGTTGCAGGAATATCTTCAAAGTGACGCGCAAAAAAATAACGCCACCCGAAGGTGGCGTTACTCATTTAGCCTTTCAGAACTTATCTTTATCCAGCCAGTTGCCGGTTTCGATTCGCGTGAATCCGTCCACCGGACGCTGATAGACGTACATCCACGCGCTACCGTACGGGGTCTGGATTAAACGGCGCGCGTACTCGCCGCCTTTGGTACGCAGCGCGTCAAGTTCGGCCAGCGTCGAGGCGTCGATACGATACACTTCACCTGCTACAGTGCCATCCCCTGGCACGGCGCCTGGATAGTGGCCCAGGCTGTAGAGTTGATAGTTATCGACGCTGTGATCGCCCAGCCACTGGGCGTTGGTCATCCAGTGACTGTTGCCTTGTTTGCGCCGCAAACTGCCATATACAAATATTCGCATTGCTAAAACTCAAACTGATAGAGCAGATCAAGTGCCTGGTCTATGCCAGACACCGCTTCCAGATAAAGCTTGGGCATCAGGCGATAGCGTAACGTGAGTGTTGCCAGAGAGTCAAAAATTCCCACTCCATATTTTACCTGCAGACCTGGCGCGATATAGCCGCTGACCACCACCTGAGAGGAATCACCCACTCCGGCGGTATCCAGCGCCAGATTGCTGACGCCAAACGTCTCGCCGATTTTACCCACAATCTGCCCACTTTGTGCAACCCCCAGGCCAACCAGTGCGGAGGTCATTGCGGCACCGTCGCCCTGTTCGCTGTCGAGCCCCTGTCCGCGTAACAGATACGAGAGCGCGGCCTGCTGCGACATCGCCGGGTCAGAGAAGATTTCGGCCTTCGGCTGGTCTGCCATTCCGGTCACACGCACCCCGGCAGTCACGTTGTCTTCAGTGGCGTCCGGGTTACGAATGGCTTCAATATTCAGCATAGGCTGATCCGGCGGGCCTGAGAACAACAGGATCCCTTTGCGCACGATCAGGTCCTGACCGTAGGCGTGGAAACGGCCTTCAGGAATGTTGATCTGCCCGTTGAGGCCCAGGCCATGGCTGTCCTGCGCCACTTTCAGGTCACCGGTCAGACGCGCCTTCAGACCAAACGCATCCAGACGCACGTTATTGCCGACGTGAATCGTCAGGTTGCTGTTGATAGGAATACCCGCAGACTTCGGATTTACCGGTTTGAGATCGTTATCGAGCATCACTTCGTCGCTAGACACGCCCACGGCGCTTTCCGGCACGTCGTGAACCACGATGCGCGCCCACGGCACGTCTACGTTACCGTCGAGCGTGAACAGGCTTGGCGTGGCGGTAAAGACCACGTCCGGCGATACATCGAGGCGCACCATCGGCGGCACGGTGATACGCACCCGGCTACCTTTCGCCGCCACCTGCGCCCGCCAGTTATCGATTTGCGTCCAGTCGGCGTTACCGCTGAGGCTAATCTGCCCTTGCTTCGTATCAATCACGCCGTCCAGCGTCGAGCGCGTGCCGTTGAAGTTCATCGCCACCCGGCTCGCCTGCATGTCGAACGGCATAAAGTTGCCGTCGATATCGAGACCGGTGAGCTGCAATTGGCCGAACAGCTGCGGGCTTTGCACGTTGCCGCCCAGACGCAGATTCGCGTTCAGGGTACCCGCAGCTTTTTCACCGCGCGCGAAGACAGGGTTAATCATCGCCAGCGAGAAGTTGCGGATATTAACGTTACCGCCCAGATTGCGTCGCCCTTGCGGGTCAGTGACGTCAATCTGCCCATCGAGCTGGCCATTGTTGGTCAGGCGAATCGTCCAGCCCAGCTGCGCGCGGTTGTTGTGCAAATCGGCAGTCAGGTCGAGCGTGTCGAATGCCACCGGCAGCGCCGCGTCGTTCACCGTCTGGGTCACCTTCACATTGCGTCCGGACAGGCTCACTTTGCCCTGCGGCAGCCCTTCTTTGGTGGTGTCCCAGCTGACGTCGGCCTTACCCGTGAACACACCGCTGGCCTGCGTCGCGTCTGGCATAAACGGTTTAAGCATTGCCAGGTCGAAGCGGTTCAGATTCACCACCGCGTGTCCGGCAGCCCCGGCATCAATGGTTTGCGGCACGCACAGTTCGGCATTCGGGTTAGTCCAGCAGTGTGGCCCAATGCTGATTTTCTGTTCCTGATTGCGGTAATCGAGCGCAATCGCCCGGGAGAGCGACACCGGGCCGACCGGCGTCTGGAAGCGCGTATTGCTCAGCGTGCCTTTCCAGCGTTGCTCTTTCCTGTCGAAGCTGCCCGCCAGTTCAAGCTGACCGGAAACCGGATCGCCCTGCATTTTCAGTTCCAGCTTGTGCTGCTTTTCATCGCCTTTGGCAGTGAGCAACAGCTGGCTGATGTTCACGCCTGGCTGCGCGATGCCATTCACGCGCACATCGAGGTTACCGCCAATCTGGTCCGTCGATTTTACATCGCCTTTAACGGTGGCCTGGGCGATGGAAAGCGCCTGCCAGCGCAGGTTGCGGGCGGTGATATCTGCCAACAGCTGCGGTGCATCCACGGTGCCGCGCACTTTCAGCAGCCCTTTCGCCGTGCCGCCGAGACCCGGCAGCGCATTATCCAGCCCCGGCGCGTCGATAGTGGCGTCGAGGTTGAGCGCTTTCACGCCCAGTTCGCCCTTCACGTCAGCGCTGTTGCGCCCCAGTTCGAGGTGCAGGCCGGGAATTTTCCATTGCAGGTAACTGTTACCGGAGAGCTTCCCGTCGACGTTGACCTTGTTCTGCTTCACATTACCGGTGAGTTTCAGTTCCGGCACATCGACCTGCCAGCTGCCGCCGTACAGGCTGCCACTGGTTTTGATCAGACCGTTCAGTTTCGCCGGCCAGTCCGGTACTTCTTTGGCGGTATTGATGCCGTCAAGTTTCAGCTCGCCGCGCCAGCTGATCGCCTGCTGCCAGTCGAGCAGGGCTTTCAGCTCGGTTTTCCCTTCCAGCGCCGCGATGGTCAGCTTGTCGAGATTGACCTGCTGCTCGTTGCCCTTCGCGTCCAGGGTAATTTTGGCGGGCGGTAGCCCTTGCCCTTTTACCGCGGTCGCAAACGACAGCGTATAGTCGGTCATCTTGCCGCTAAGCTTCAGTTTGACGTTGTCGGCCTGATACTGCTTTTCACCGGTAAACGGCCAGTAAAGCTGTTTGCTGAGCACTTCGAGATTCAGCGGCAGCCCGGCTTCGGCCAGCTGCGCCTGCGCGCGAATGCCCACGTCCACCGGGCCGGAAAGATTGATCCCGACGTCGAGCTGCTTACGCACGTCGCCGCCAATCTTCATT
>Ga0079104_1001437_pt1 | contig 15966 bp, 4 predicted proteins | sample MedtruBG_FD_76829 | JGI IMG/M metagenome (GOLD analysis project Ga0079104, IMG submission 76829) | Root nodule microbial communities of legume samples collected from California, USA - Medicago truncatula BG | ecosystem: Host-associated > Plants > Roots > Nodule | place: USA: California...
TGACAAACCCCCGGGCGACTAAACCCGACCACTGATTGGCAGCGGCACGGATCACGTTACGGGGCAGCTTCAAAGCGCACAAGCCGGCGGATTCTGAGTGATGTGTAGGCAACGGCGCAACCTGATGTAGCCGCGTGTTAACGGCTGAAGGACGTCAGCATGTTGCAGTGTGGGAATAGTTACCGTTGATCGGGACTGTCAGGTTTTACAGGTGTGCTCGCTTGGGCCGTTGTGGCTTTCTGCACCGAACGAACCAGTGCCCCCGGGGGTTTCATGACTGACGATACTGAACAATTGCCCGAAGGCATTACCTTGATAATTGATCAGCCCGCCAATGGCGCTGTAATCGACGTGAGCCAGACAACTATTTCCGGCAGAGGTCTCATCTGGAACGAAGATGTGCGTATTACGATCACCGGGAACTTCACGCCGCTCAGGTTCACGACCCACGCGAGTCAGGGTGTGTGGAGCTTTACGTTGCCGCATTACATGCCTGCTGGCGCTGTCGGTATAACGGCCTTCAGCGTGATCTATGAAACAGCGGTCTCGGTCACCACACAGTTTCCCGCGCCGATCATCGAACCGCAGGAAGGTACTGGCAGCCAAGTCAACGGTAGCGGTCTGCCTGATACTCGAATCGAAGTAACAGGAACTGGCGCAGGCGAGAAGCACGCTTTCGGAATAACTACCGTCGCACGTGATGGCAGGTGGAACTCCCCAGCTTGGCTGCCGGGTTTCGAGCCTGACGATAGAGATTACGAATATGTTGCTCTGGCGCGCTTTTCTATCGGGAATCAAACATACACTTCAGAAAAATCCTTACCGCAAACCTACACCTCTGGATTACGCATACCAGTCATTGAATTACCACGGCCGGGTGATATCCAGGATGTGGCTTTTTCGCTTTCCGGCACTGCTGGCGTAGTTGGTGCAACTGTGAAGGCATTCATCGATTTCACAGACGTGCAGGTAGGGCAAAGTGGCAAGTTGACTGAAGAGGAGTGGGTTGTCCCATTGAACCTGGAACCGGGTGTTCATTCGCTGACGGTGTACCAGGATAATGGCATTTTGAAGTCAAAACGTAGCGTCGCAAGGGCTGTAAAAATCCGTCCCATGCAATTGCCAGCGCCCTCTGTAGTCTTTCTTCCTGATGGCGAAATACGGTTTTCCGGTACTGGCCTCACCGATGCGATGGTCGATATCAAAATCCTCGGCGGCCCGGGCGGAACGGAGCCTGTATCGGTAAAAGTAGCAGGGGGAAATTGGGAAACAACAGCGCTGGACTGGAAGCCGGGCGACTTCCAATTGAGTGCCCGACAACGAGTCCCCGACAACAGCGGCGGCTGGATCGAATCATTGCCACTTCTCTTCACGCTCAGCAAGGAATTACAACCTGTCAGAGAGGTTACTGATGACGGCGAGTATCAACCCACCTTCAGCGGCGAAGGGGTCGACCGCGCTACCGTCAGCCTTTTTGCCGGAGCCGAAATAGCTACGCCTGTTGTCGTCAGAAACAGGCTGTGGTCCACGCAGGCTCTGGAATCCTGGGGGCCGACGAACAAACGGAAAATATCGATCCGACAAGAGCTGGACGGTTCTGAAGGCTGGATGGAGTATGAAATCAGCATCCTGCCTCGCGAACCCGGTCTCGATGTCCCTCCCGAGAACGGGCTCACGCCGATCTTCAGCGGTACCTGCTTCCCCGGCGCGTTGGTGAACATCACGTTCAGCGACAGCGGCTCCTCGTTTGCAGCGACGGTCACCGGGGAAACCTGGACCTTCCGGCGCCCGACTCCATTTACGGATGGGGTGCGCTACACCATCGAAGCGAAGCAGACAGTCGTCGGACTCACATCGAAGCCGGGCTCCCTGACGTTCACGGTCTACAGGGAACGGCTCAAACCCGCGATCAGAACGCCGCTGCCCGAACAGGAAACGGACAGTGATCTGACGGTGACCGGTGACTTCGGCATGGCAGGCGCTTCGATGCAGCTTTGGGACGCGCAGGAAGGCAAGCGCTTGGGTGAGCCCGTGATTCTCGGGCAGGACGGCCCGTGGTCTGTGTCGCTCACCGGACTCGCCATCAAGACATGGTTCATCACCGCGCAGCAAACCCTCAACGACCGGGCCTCACCAGACAGTGAGGTGCGCCAATTCGACGTCGTCGTCATGCCGCCCGAGTTCGTGCGGCCGCTTCCTGGAGGCGATCTGACGCGCACGGCAGTTCTGTCGGGTACAGGTCGGCGAGACGGGTTGGTTACCGTTTGGCGCCGCGGGCTCGATGAGCCGCTGTTGCGCGATGTCCAGATCGGTGTGAACGGTACGTGGGAAGCCAGCGTTGTGCTGGAGGTCGGAGACGAAATCCTTTGGGCAACTCAGACGTTCGAGGGAAAAACGTCAAAACCCGGCCCTGACGTGCCGTGTCGGGTCGTACCCGTCGCGCCGATGCCCGAATCACCCACTCCCGAAGAATTCCTTGGCGCTACGGTGACGGTGTCCGGGTTCGGCGTTTCTGGTGACCTGATCACGCTCAAGCGCGGAGAATACGTATTGGGCACGGCCCCGGTGCTTGACGACGCGAGCTGGTCAATCCCGGCAACGCTGGAGCTACCCGATGGGGCGGTGACATTGAGCGTTGTGGCCTCCAAGGGTGAGTTTCATTCTGTCCCCAGCGAGTGGGAGAGTCAGGTGAGGCTTTTCCTTCCGCAATTCACATACCCAAGGCCAGGTTCTTGGGTTTCTCCGGTGGCGGCCTTCACGGGCTCGGGCAGACCGGGCACGGGAATGCTGATGAGCTGGTACAACCCGGATGTCGTGCTTGCCGGCCCCGTTGCGGTCACTGACGCCGGCTGGACAGCTACGCCGGCGGAGCCGCTGCCCATCGGCGCCCAATGGTGCCGTTTCCGGCAAACGTCCAGCACAGGGACGCCGATGTCAGACGATGCAGAAAGCGGGCGTTTTGATGTGCCGGCCGAGTCGCCTGACCATTCTCACAGGTAGTTCCGATAAACGGTCATGAGGACTGTCATTTATGACAGTAGACCGTTGCTGTGCTGGAGCGTTGAATGGGCATATCAGCCGGTGCCGGTGAGGTTGCTCGCCAGCGCACATCACCTGTTCAAGGACTGACAGCATGACCATGAAAAATACCGCGAAACGCCCCAGCCTGGAGTTGTTCGAGCAGGTCTTCGGCGAGCAGCAGAGCCAGGAAAATCTCGCCGGTCTGAGAAACTGGCTGGAAAGCGGCGGCTCGATTTTTCCCTTGGTGGAAAAGGGGCCCGTGGGACTGGCCAGAGACTTTGGAATCAGCATCGAGGAGGCGAGGAGGTTTCTGCGTCGGGCCAATGCTCTGGCCATTTATCTGCGCCGGCAGTTTATCGAGCAGTCATTGACCGCCCAGGCTCGACCGGCACCTTACGCGGCGGGGGGGTTCAATACCGGGCCCAATTACGAGCTTTTGTTCAGCCCGGCATATGACCAGTTCGCACCCGTTGGCGCGCTTGAAGATGCCACGGGAGTAGTCGCCTATCTGGTAGAACTGTGGAGGTGGGTCGAGAACAACGTCGAAAAATATGGTAACCCCGATGAGGCGATCGGCACGATTCCACTCCATACGCGTCGTGCCGATATCAAGGAATTAGCCATCGACCACAACGCGATGCACCAGACGGTTTCTGCTGTCAACATTATCATCAAGGTGCTGGAAAGGTTTATCGACAAAACAGAGTTGGAGCTGGAAGACGCCTTGATCCAGCGGCGCTACCCCAATGGTCTGCCGTATTTCAAGCACTGGGCAACCATCAATGCGGTGGTTGCTGATCGCGGTCTTTCAGTGGGACATTTTGCCCGCTGGACAGATATCGAATACCCCAACTTTCTGATTCCGCACGCTTGGGATGACGATGCCGGCCGTGCGCTGGCTCATGCCTCGCGGCTGGGGCCGTTCCAGCGAGAATTGTTGACCGAGGACCTCATTCCCGACGACGTCGACACTGACATCAGAGAGGCATTCTACTTTAGGAATTACGGTACAACCGGGTTGGACTGGCAGAACCTCAATCAAGTGGCCTTTTTCGCTCAGCGCACCAGACTGGATGCCGAAGGAGTGGAGGCTTTTCTGTCGATTCGTCGTTATGCACCAACACGGTCGGCTAACGTGAAAATCTATGGGCCGACCGACGATCAGGAAAGCGAGCGTTCCGGTTCGGTGTACATCAACGGCGGCGAATCACCCGCCGTCAGTGTCAATTACGAAAATCTTCTGCACCGTTTGAGCGAATCCCCCATGGTCCCGGGGCGATACGACCGGATGAACCGCAAGCGGCGCCTGGATCTATGGCTGAAGCTGCCTCCCGAGGAGGTGGACTCGCTGCTGGTGGCCGCTTTCAATGCCGAGTGGGCCGGCATCCCGGATGCCCCTGACAAACCCGAGAAACCCGCCATCCGGCTGACCGACCATACCGTGCATGCGTTGGGGTTGTTCCAGACCCTGCGTGAAGGCTTCGACTGCAAGGCTGCGGATTTCGCGGTGTTCATCGACAAGTTCTCGATCTATGGCCGCGGGCAGGCACCTTCACAATTCGATCAGATCTTCAATAACGTCCAGGGCGACTACCGCGATCCATTGCTGCTTGATAACGGCGAGTTTCCATTGCTGCCGGCGCAAGGTGTGCCGGAAATTACCGTCAGCCGAATCTGCAGCGCGCTGGAAATCGACCTGCAGACATACCAGTATCTGGCGCTGGCGATTGCCCGTGCCCATGGCCGAACCAACACGCTCGTGCGCAGCCCGGAGATTCTGTCGGCGTTTTACCGACTGGTGAAATTGCCACGCTTGTTGGGCATGACGCCTGTCGAGGGGCTGTTGATGCTCATGTTGCTTGGCCGGGAGGCTTGGGCTGACGGTCTGGCGGGCGTTCCGGTGATCAAAGGAGAACCCGCGGCCGGTGACACTGTGCCCGATGTACTGAACCTCATTTCGGCATTGGCTGCATGCCGGTACTGGTGTGGAACGCGCGATTTACCGGTGCTGTGGATGCTGCAGCAGGTGGCGGATCCTCAGGTGTCCAATGTGGCGGACGAGCCTGAACTGCGTTTGTTCGAGCAGGTCCGCAATTTGCTCGGCGAGGCATTGTTGACTCATACCGGTTTCCTGACCGCCGGCGTGCCCGCGCTGGTAGGCCGCAACTGGACGGATCTGCTGTCTTCGCTGACCGACCCTTTGGGCCTGGTGAAATCTCGAGACGGAACCGATGACCAATACGTTGGCTTCGCCAGGGTGGAACTCGACAAAGCGGTCAGGGAGGGGCTGGATGAAGATGACATCAGCGTGCGTACTCCCATTGTCGAGCTCATGCTCACGGTTCTGCTGCAGGCGCGTGCCGCTCAGCTTTCGGTCGCTCGTGAATGTCTGGCTGTTTATACCGGGCTCGATGCAGAGCGGGCGCTGAGGGTTTTGAACTGGGCAGATTCGAGCGTTTATGAGCTGTTGGTCAGAATTGTCGAGCATGCGGGAGACGACTGGGCACTGTCACGCGGCCTGACGGAGGAATCTCTTGATCCTTTGTTTTCATTGCTGGCTGACATGCGTCGGCGCAGCGCTGTCGTGGCCGAACTCGACATCAGCCTCGAAACACTGGATGCGCTTCTCGATTACGGGCTCAACGATTGGTGGGAGCAGGATCAGCCCCATGACTTTAGCGTCGCTACCCTGTATTACCTGACGGTTCTGACTCATGCCTTGAAGATCAGCGAGCAGCCTCATACCGAGATGCTTGAGTACCTGAGGCAGATCAGGGAATGGGGTGATCCGAAGGATTTATCCACCGATGCGCTGCGCCTGGCGCAGCAGGCATCGGAAGTCTGGCTGGCACGGTTCTTCGACTGGAGCGAGCAGGAGGTGCATGAGTGCATCGGTCGGATCGACCCGCAATATGGACTCTTGAAGAACCTCAAGCAGCTCGACTTATTGGTTCGGGTGCTCGAACTCGCTGCCCATACCAATATGGATGCGCTGACCATTTTTCTGCTGGGGACGCTGCCCGAGGCCGTCGACAAGGCTTTTTACAAAAGCGCTGCCGAGCATGCCTCATTGAGCCTGTCGGAAACGGCGCCTGCAGTTCGCCTATCCGCAGAGCTTCGCGCGCCGCTCATCAACATGCAGATCGAGGTGGATAACACCGAGGTGATTGCCGGTAGTCCAGGCCAGATCATTTTCACTATCAAGCTGACTGACCAGGATGGCAAACCGCTCAGCGGTGTGGTCATTCGCGGACAGGCCAGTCTCGGCACGCTGGTCATTGGCAAAACCCAGCCAATAACGGGTATCGCCACGGCAACCTACACGCCTGGAAAAGTCATGGGGGCTGAGCGTCCCCTGTTCTGGGTGCCATTGATCACGCCGCAGGAGGGGCCGCTCATCCAGTTGACCGACGACGGTCTGCTCCTGGATTTCCCCTCAGCCTTCATGTCCAGAGTACCCACGAGCGTGGTTCCAGAACGGCAAGCGGTCGAGTTGACCGCGGTTCTCATGGATAGCTTCGGCAATCTGGGCAAAAACCGCTGGGTGAGTTGGTCCGCAACAGCCATCGGTGACGAGCGTTTACTGGCCGTTGAGGTGGTAATTCAGCCCCAGCAGGGGCAGACCACTCAGCAAGGCGTTGCCCGAGCGGTTGTCTCAAGTCCCACCGGAGGCACATTCATTTGCAGGGTGCTCTCGGAAACCAGCGAAAAAAGTGTGGATTTTGAAGTGATTCGGTTCGCACCTCTTCCTGCTTCCGAATGAAGCATGACGTTTGGGTATCTCCCCGCCAGAAGGTAAAGATCATGAGCCAAAGCATCATCAATGATTTGCTGGAACAACGTCGCGCTGCGTTGACGGATTATTGCCTGGGCCATTTCGGCGAGAGCGTTGGTCGGTTCAAGATCATAAGAAACGCTGAGCACCTGAATGAATTGTTGCGTCTGGACTCACTCGACACGCAGAAAGTACCTGGTGCCCTGGGTGCCGAGGCGATCAGTTGCGCGCAGAAATTCATCAACGCCGCCTACCGCAAGCTTGAGCCGGGTTATTCGGAAACAGAATTTCCCGAAGAAGATCTGAAACGCTGGAAACTGCTAAGCAATTATTCGGGCTGGTCGGCCTCGATGTCGCTCCTCGTCCAGCCGGAAAACTTCATGACACCGTTCGCAAGGCCGCGCACGACTCGTTTGTTCCAGACGCTTATGACGGATCTGAATCAGACGCGGCTGAGCAGCGATTCGGTATTGATAGCTTTGCGCAATTACCTGAAGTCCTTTGAAGAAGTCTGCAACCTGGAAGTCATCAGTGCTTTTCTGAATGGCAGTACCGCGGTGGACGGGCGTTATTTCTTTGTTGGCCGCGAGCGTGTTGCGCCTTATCGATATTTTTGGCGCGAAGCGCGGATCGAATTGACGCCTACCTGCACCGACGTCAACCCTGCGGCATGGAACGAGTGGGAGATGGTCGATGCAGGGGCGACCGGAACCGTGTTGGATATGCGGCCGGTGTTCTGGAACGGTCGGCCGTGTCTGGTCTGGGCTGAGCTTTCGGAAAAACTCGGGGACAAAGGCAAGGATGGCTATGTTCCGTACAAGGTAAACATCAACATAGCCTTCAAATCGCAGAACGGAGACTGGTCGCCTGCAACAAATTTGCAAAGCATTGGAGATCTCGACGCGCCTCCGCCAGCCGAGAGCCGTTTGATTGCCACGGTCCGTGTTACCCCAAGTCAGCCCAATGGCGTTCTCGGCGTGCTGTTTTTCAACGGTGCTGTAGCGCAGACGCCGGTGGTGCGCGATACGCTGTTTCGCTCTGTCCCGACCTATGAAGAGGGTTGGCTGGAAATGCTGGAGCAGCGTTTCGACAGCGTTCTGACGGTCCAGCATTCGTTGACTGAGCAAACCCGGCCAAAAATGGTCACGACGGTCCAGACGCCCGGGACGTTGACTGAGTTCTACGAACTGGATGCTTTTATGCTGACTCACTCCACGGGAGACATCCTGTTTGTCAGGGGCATTTGCAGGCCAAATAGCACCGGGGGCGTGGCAACCGTTGATTTCGATTTGACGCTGACCAGCCAACCCTCGGTCGGGGATCCGAAAGAAACCAGTGGAGCGTATTCGACAGACGGTGGATGGGCCACCGACTGGCTTACCTACACGCGTGGTTCAGGCGGCTTCACCAGCCCCATTACCTTCACTTTCGGCGCGACTACTGCCTCTGCAACCTATGGCCGTAAACAGTTCGTACTGACAATGACCGCCATCGTCGGTTTCGACCCTGCGGTGCTGGAAAAGAATCGGCATGACGCGGCGCAGTTTCTGGCCTTCAACACGCCGGGAACATTGGCACGGGTACGCCTCAATTCGCTTTTCGGTCCGCGGTTGGTCGGCCTCGCCAACATTTCCGTGGATGCGGTGCTCGACTGGACGACACAGTTTCTGCCTGAACCGATCTCGGAAGCCGGGCCGGTCAGTGAGCCTAACGGTGCCTTCAATGGTGCCAATGGTCTGTATTTCTGGGAACTGTTCTTCCATCTGATCCATCTGGTGGCTATCCGCTTTCGCGACGAAAATCGTTATCGCGAGGCCGAAGCCTGGTGGCGCAGGGTGTTCGATCCGCAAGCGATCGCGCAGGCTTCGGATACCCCGCAGCCAAGCGACCCACGCGACTACTGGCGCTGCCGGCCGTTGGTGAGTCCTGGCAATGCCGGCCCTGAGTGTCTGGTGGAAGAAGATCCGTACGCCATCAGTTACGCGGCGCCAAAGCATTTTCAGATCCTGACTTTCCTGGAGTACGTCAAGAATCTGGTCGAGGAAGGGGACTGGTATTACCGCCAACAGACTCGGGACAGTCTGGTGCTGGCCAAGGAGTGTTACGTGCAGGCCCAGAACTTGATGGGCGACCCGCCTTCGTCGCGCTCGGTGACTGATTGGCAGACACAAACGCTCGGCGCGCTGATTGACAAGAGCGACGCGCGCCCGACGCTGGAAGCATTTGAGAGAACGCATCTGTATTCCCTTGCAGACGTGCCGCCTTCGGCTGATTTCGCACCCGTGATGGGGCTGCTGGCTACCCCACCATTCAAACTGCCGACCAACGAGCGCTTGCTGACGCTGTTCCAATTACTTGGGCAACGCCTGTACAACTTGCGTCATTGGTTGACCATTGACGGAAAACCGCTCGACCTGCCTGTGTATGAACCGCCGGGTGATCCTGCGCAACTGTTGCTCAATCTCGCTGCCGGAAGCAGCGCCGGGCCGCAGCGAATGGGGGGGCGGCCAGTCATCAACGGTTATAGCTGGCGAGTGACCAGTGAATTTGCACTGCGTTCTGCGCAAGAGCTGCAGAGTCTCGGCAGTGAGATGCTGCGCTTCATGGAACAGCGCGACACGGCACAACAGGTAGAGCTGCAGCAGCGGCATCTGGTTGAACAGGCCGAGTGGACGAAAGCCATTCAGGAAAAATCCCTGGCTCAGATGAATGCGACGCTGGCGGCCTTGCGCCAAAGTCACGCCGCCGTAAAGCAACGCGCCGATGAATACGCCGCCTGGTTTGACGAGAACGTCACGGCAGAAGAATACAAGGTCATGGATGACCTTCACGCTGCCAAAGAACTCAATCAGAGCTCGGTCGCCGTTCAGGCTGCTGCGGGGGGGATTTCGGTCATTCCCAAAGTCTTTGGCGCGGCCAACGGCAATGCTTTTCCAGAAGGTGTTTTGCATGCCATCGCACAGGGCTTGCAGATCGCCTCCCTGGGCAAACAGGCAGATGCGGAAAAAAGAGCGGTGACCGAAGGCTATCGTCTGCGTCGCCGCGAGTGGGGTTTGCAACGCAACCTGGCACTCGCCGAACTGCAGGCGCTGGATGAGCAGATCAATGCGCAGGTGATAGCTGTGGATGCCGCCCGGGCCAGTCTGCAATTAGTCCTGCAAACCAATCTCCAATCCATGGCCGTGTACGACTTCCTGCAAAAACGCACCGCCCACAGCCAGCTTTACGACTGGCTGCTAGCACAACTCAAGGCGTTGTACTACCAGGCTTATGATGCAACCTACAGTCTGTGCATCAGTGCCCAGGCATCGCGCATCGCGCAAACCGGTGATTACGATTCACAGTCACCTTTGCCTCAGGCCTGGTCCGAGAAGCATCACGGTTTGCTCGCTGGCCAGCAGTTGATCGGCTTTCTGATGCGTGAGCAAAGCAATCACTTGCAAGACTTCAAGCGATCCATCGAGCGGGCCAAAACGATTTCCGTTAGGCAGCTCTTCGATGATGCGGTCGAGCCTCAGGCTGCTGCCCCCAACTGGGCGCAGGCGCTTGAACAACTGCAGAATGGCGGAAGGCTGGCCTTCTCTGTAAGTGAGCTGAACTTCAATCGCGACCATCCCGGCGAGTACTGCCGGCTGATCCGATCGGTTGAAGTGGACTGCCCGGCATTGCTCGGACCCTACGAAAACCTCAGGGCCACGTTGACCCAGACCGGCAGTCGCACCGTGGTTCGGCCAGTGCCGCGGGCGGTGGAATATCTGCATGACCCCGACAGCACCACGCCACCTGCCGATGTACTGTTCAATACGCGCTCGGGACAGCAAATCGGTATTTCCAGTGGGGTTGCTGATGATGGGCGCGTCATGGAGGACCAGGATACGGGTCTGCTTCGTGCCTTTGAGTCTTCCGGGGCCGTTTCCTCTTGGGAAATCCATTTTCCGCGGTGTCGCGAACCGGCACAATCTGCGGTGCTTGCGTCCATTACAGACCTCATTGTTACCCTCCGTTTTACGGCCAAGGCTGGTGAGCCGACCTTCACCCTGGCGGTGGAAAATCTGGTTGAAGCCAGAGTGAATGCTCTGCAACGTAATGCCGAACGGAGCCATCATCATGCTTGACTCCAGTATTCAGGCCGAGCGGAATTTGATCATCAATGGTGACTTCTCTCAGAGCCTCGCGCAGTGGAAAAGGGGGCCCGTCAACCCAAGCTACGTCGTAACCAAGGGAGAGCAACTGGAGGGTGGCGAGCGCGTGAATATCCTGTCTGCTCTCGACGGTTCTTCCGCTTATCAGGAAGTCACCTTGTTCAAGAGCGCCAGCGATGACGTCAGGTATGTCATCAGCTTTCTTTGTGAAATGGACCACGAGGAGGAGGGCCTGCTGGAGCTGAGTGTGGCCGGACTGCCTGTTACCCAGCAAATTCCCTTGCACCCGAGCGTGCGCCGTGATCGGCATGACGATCTTCTGCGCCAGCGCGCTGGCCTGCCTCGCCTGTTCAAACCGCGCTCGTACCAAGTGGATGTGACATTGCCGCTTGTGGACACTCACATTCTCAAAGTCCACGCCATCAGTCCGGTCAACAAAGAGGGCGACTACTTCTCCTCGTTGCGTATCACCCGGATCAATCTTCAGTTGCACTTGCCGGCGGCGCAGGTGTTGATCCTGGAACTGGACGGGCAGCAATTGCCACTGGACCGTGCCGTGCCTCTTTGTCTGGGCGCGCTGGGTTCGGCAGCGCATCGTTTCAAATGCATCCATGCTCAGGATGATGCGTGGCGGGGCACGCGGGCGTCCCTGCACAACAAAGCCAATCCGCAGGGCGCAATTGTCGCCGATCCAGACTGGGGCAAGGACAAACCGCTGGATGACTCCTGGAGCCTGGTTTGCCCAGAGATCGACGGCGATCCCCCGTACCTTTTCAACCTGCAGTTATCAAACGAGTTCCATGCACCCGTGCTGGATATTCCGGTCTCATTGGGTGACCACCGCCTGAAGTTCATTCAACTGAAAGAGGCGGCGCATTACGTGGTGATGGAGTATGACCAATCCATCAGGGTCGGCGTCTGCGTTGGCTCGCATTACACCGACAAGGCACAGGAAGGAAGGACAGTCACCTGGACGGTAAAAGACACTGACGTCAAAACCACGACGTCGACCGATCACGAGGGCTGGGCCTGGTTTGAACAAAAACCGAGCGCTGCCGGTGATGTGCGTATTGAAGCCTCGGTCGAGAGTCTCTATTACGCTAGCGGCGCAGTGACGGAGGTCTTTGAGGTCAAGGTCCTCGCGACCGACCCGTTGAAGGAGGTTCGCACGATCACTGAAGCCGGAGACGAGCAGCCGTGGGAACTGAAGGGCTACCCCAATCGCGGGACGACCTGGCATTTGCAGATCCGGTTCCCCGACGTGCTTCGAGGCACCGAGGTGGCGCTGCGATGGAATGGCGAGCCTGCGGAGAAACTGGGCGTTACTGTTTCGCCGCCGCTCGAAATACCTGTTCGTATAGGGGCGGATGGATTACTTGCCTATCGTCTGGATAACGATGACAAACAGGATGGCCAATTTTCCTTGCGGTTGACCTCTGGCCACCTGTTGGAAGGCTCGCCTGCCAAACCGATGTCGCTGGCACGCAACGTGGTCATACCCGGTCAGGTGCGGGGGCCTGACAGGATTTGCGTGGTGGATGAAAACGAAAGTGCACGGATGTGGGTGCAGGTGCTGCACAGGACGACATCAGGAACAGGTGAACCGGTAGAGGGCGCGTTGGTTTTCTGGAAGGAGCCGGATGGGAACATGCCGATGACTCTGACAGGCACTGGCGGTTGGGCCAGTCATCAGTATCAGCCTGCAAGTGCCGGAGACCATCGCGTCATTGCCACCATCAAGGCTCACGAAGAAGCCGAGCCGAGCGAGAAGGAATTCATCGTGAAGGCAATTGCGACCAGCCTCTGGAAAGAGCATGTCGCAATAACCCTGGACGGCGAAGCCGTCGATCTGCAGACCATTGGTCTGCTGTGCCGACATGGCCATACGCACACTCTCAGGGTCACCCCTGTTCCCGGCAGCCCATGGATCGGCACCAAACGCATCAGCCTTGATTGGCGAGAGAACGACCCACTGATCGGCCTGAAACCTGCTGATCCGGGCATTTCTTTCCCGCTGGGGGCTGATGGACTGACATGGAGCCTGTCTTCCAGCGCTGCCGACAGTCGCAGCAGCCCCTTTGAGTTGCGTTTGCGGGCCGATGACGTTGCAGATGATCGCGAGTTGTGCGGGCGATTCATCAATCCGGATCTGACCCGTGAGCTTGGCGTCAGGCTGGATCGGGTAACGGCAGCACTCGATGGGCAGGAGCTATATCCCTGCCTCGGTGCGGATCATCAGTTTACGGTCTGTCTCAATGAGCTAAGCCCGCTGGTGGGCCTGTCAGCAGCGCTGGAGTGGTCGGGAACGCCTGCCGATGAACTGAATGCGATCGTGAGTCCGCCCTTGGCGCAGTCTCAAGCGCTTGGTGCAGAGGGCGCTTTCTGGCAACTCGACTTGCGCAGCAGCACAAAAGCGGGCGACTTTGCGCTCGCTGCAAACCTGCCCCAATTGGCATTCCTCGCACCCGTCACACCAATGGAATTGGGACATAACGCCTTGAGTTTCAATTTCATACTCGAGTCACCGGTGGATCCGGTAGTCGATCTCGATCAGGCCTGGACATGGGCTAATGTGGTGTCGCGTTTTACCGCAGAGGCAGTTGCCGATGTGCCGGTTACCTGGCACTCGGGCGCAGCCCCCGTAGTGGTCAACACGGACAGCGATGGCAATTCCGGCTTCGCCGTGCTTCCCGCGACCATCGACATGCATACGGTGCAGGCCACTTTGCTCAGTCTTTACGACAATACCTCAGAGCAGAGAAGCGCCACCTTCAAACCGTTGGCAGAAGATCTCTGGCCTCGAGTCAACGTCAGTTTCGATGGTCAGACCAGTCAGGTCTGGGGTGACACCACCGGTTTCCCCCGTCGTAAAGGCAGGCACAGTATCGTGGCGTTTTTCCCGGAAGAATTTAACGGGCAGACCGTACGTATGGGGCATATCGGCACTGCGCCTGCGGTACTGGGCAATAGCTATGAGCCAGAGCTGGGCGTGGCGCAGGTTGTCAGGAATGGAATGGCAAGGTTCGGGTTGCGCGCGGGAGATTCCACGGACGGCAGTTTCGCCTTGCGACTTTGCGCCGAACGGCTGGCACGGCTGTCGCCGACCAACGCGATGTCGCAGGGTGCAGGTTCGCGGGTGATGAAAATCGGATTGACGGCCAGCAATGCCGGTTCGCAGCTGCTTTGGGGAGATGTCTTTGAACAGACGATCCAGGTCGTCTCGTCCATCAGCGCAAAACCCATGGCAGGGGTGCTGGTGACATTTACGCACACTGACCTTGGCGTTTTGAACGCCGAGACCGACTTTTACGGGAGGGCAACAGTACGCTTTGTTCCCACAACGCCAGGTTCCAGTCAGGTCATCGCAACAGTTGGGGATGCTGGTAATACGGCTTCGATTGCAATGGATCTTGTCCTCGCCCAACCGAGGCAGATCGCAGAACTTTATGAACCGTCCGACGCCCGGCAGTCTGCCGACGAACCCCGGGTGCATGCAAAAGCGAGAGTGGTGTCTGCGTTGACCGCACAGCCCTTGGCCGGAGTGCTCGTGACGTGGGAGTTTGGCGGGCACATAGTGAGCTCGGTAACCGATGACGAGGGAATTGCCGACTGGACTTTCATGGGTTTGAGTGACGGCGTTCTGTCAGCGACCGTTGAAGGCGGGCTGGCCGGTTGGGATATGGCTGTATTGACCTATACCGGGCAAGTGCCGGTGATTGAATCGCTCAGTTGCGACAGGGCAATGATCTATCGTGCAGACGAAGTGAATGCCTGGGCAGTGGTGAAACTCAACCCGCAAGGCACACCCGTAACAAACCTGCCGGTCAATTGGCGATACGCCGGAAAGTCGCTGCCCACATCGATTTCCGACGAGTACGGGATCGCTCCGGCATCATTTCTGGCTGCTGAAGTCGGGGAATTTGATCTCGAGGCCTGGCTGAATCCGGGCGCGGTTTCCCTGGCAAAGATCAACGTGGTTGCCCGGCCTAGCGTTATCTTGCGTTCCATTTATGCCGTGCCCCTCATCGGGCAAGTAGGCAAGCCTGTGACGATCGCAGTGCAGGTCGTTAAAAACCTGACCGAGCCAGTGGTCGATATGAGCGTGCTCTGGACCGTTGATGATGTTCCGCTGAGAGGGACTGTCAGCGATGACAAGGGATGGTCGAAGGTCGTCTTCGAACCTGTTGAAACTGGCTCGGTTGTTGTCAGTGCAAGCGTGAAAAACCCTGTGGGAACAACCCAGATGTCATTGACTCTGGTCGTAGTCTGAGCGTGCGGTCGCGCTATATCGTGGCGGATTTTTTCCAGCCAAGATAGCGGCTCACTAACGCGGCTCCCAACTCCGCGGGCCGAACATCCATCACGACAACTCCATGAGCATTCAACTGTTCATGGAGTTCTATCCCTTCATTCAAATAATTCACCGTGCCGCAGTGGGCCAATGCTTCGGGCAGTGTTTGCACTGGCGTCTGGCGTAACGTATCCAGCGCTTCCTCGCGCAGGCTCGCCACCAGCACCCGGTGCTGCGCGCTCAGGCGTTTGACCGCGCCGAGCAGTTGATCATCGTCATCGCGCAAATTGGTCACCAGCACTACCAGCGCGCGGCGCTTTTGTCGCGTCAGGAGTTGGTTGACGGCGGCCTGATAATCAGCCGGATGCTGTGTGCTGTCGAGGTCGTAAACCGTGTTCAGCAGCACGTTCAGTTGCCCGCTGCCTTTGACTGGCACGACATCGCGCGGTTGATCATCGGCGAACGTACTCAATCCCACCGCATCGCCCTGGCGCAACGCTACGTAACTGAGCAAGAGACAGGCATTGAGCGCGTGATCGAAGTGCGACAGCTCACCATCGTGACTGCGCATCTGCCGGCCGCAATCGAGCAGGAAGATGATCTGTTGATCGCGCTCGTCTTCGTACTCGCGGGCAATCGGCGTGCGCTGGCGGGCGGTGGCTTTCCAGTCGATCTGGCGCAGGCTGTCGCCCTCGCGAAATTCGCGCAACTGATGGAACTCCTGACCCTGACCGCGA
>Ga0079104_1001445_pt1 | contig 15916 bp, 19 predicted proteins | sample MedtruBG_FD_76829 | JGI IMG/M metagenome (GOLD analysis project Ga0079104, IMG submission 76829) | Root nodule microbial communities of legume samples collected from California, USA - Medicago truncatula BG | ecosystem: Host-associated > Plants > Roots > Nodule | place: USA: California...
TTGTTGTGCTACTGACAGCAAAGACTTTGAGGCCGAGTAGCAAAATGGTTATGCAGTGGATTGCAAATCCACCTACGCCGGTTCGATTCCGACCTCGGCCTCCACTATTAAAAACCCCGTAGATCAATGATCTACGGGGTTTTTTTTTGCTCTTAAAATACACGTGTTCCGCAATTTGTTATGGTCAGTTCCGCAAATAAGGTGATCGGTAATGCGTTTGTTACTGAGAATTAATACACGTATCGAAATTATGCTCCATTGATTCGAGTCTCTTGAGGGTGTTAGGGTGGCGTTTTGCTACTCCTACGGTGCGGACACGCCGGAGTCGGGGGGAGCCTTATTTAGCAGCCGAGTAGGGAGATTCAAATGGCTTACTACGTTCCCAGCACAAAAAAATACTTTCAAGAAACGACAGAGCCGGAAGGCAGTGTCTGGAGAAAATTGTTTCATCCCTCCACTGATTGTCCGGCATCAGGAATTTATCGTTGTATTAACTGCGGTGACGAGGTTACCAGCAATAAAGGCGATAAGTTACCCCCACAGAATCATACTCAACATGCGTCCGCTGATAAGATTTTATGGGAACTTATTGTGATGACTAAAACAAAATAATAAGACAGTTTGATTCTGTACTTGGCATTATTTAACACTGAAGCGCCGGTGTAAGTAGAGGCGAAGTGAAATATAGAGAAAGTCAGTTAGATAAGCGTTTGCGCCAGTGGTTTGGGAACGATAACACCAAAGCATTGCTTCGCCACATCAGTGTCAATTCGGGGGTTATTAGGGGCTTAACCCCTTTTCAGGTAAATTTCGAGTACCCGATAGCTGCATTTGCAGGAATTAATGGGGCTGGAAAATCGACGCTTCTCGCATTGGCATGTTGTGCTTTTCATAATAAGCTTGATGGATTCAAGCTTCCAAAACGAAAAAATAGCTATTACACGTTTTCCGATTTCTTTGTTCAGCATACAGAGGAGATTGGTCCGCAAGGAATAGTCATATCTTATGGTATTGCGCACAATAACTGGAAAAATAATCCACCGGGTATTCGTTATCAGCGGCGGAGTAAAAAACTTGGAGGTAAATGGAATGATTATGATGTTAGGGTGCCAAAGACGGTAGTTTTTTTGGGTATTGAGCGAATTGTTCCGCATGCTGAAAGAAGCCAGTCACGATCATACTCAAGGTCATTCAAAGACGTAAAAGTTAAAGGGTGGGAGGTTAAGGTAAAAGATGTTGTTGGTTACATTCTTGGAAAAAAATATGATGACTATCGTCATCTTGAACACACAAAATATAGTCTCCCTATAGTTCGTGTTGGTGGTGTGACTTACTCAGGTTTCAATATGGGGGCAGGAGAGAATGCTCTTTTTGAGATTTTTTCAACCATTTATTCTTGTGGCGAAAACTCTCTTTTAGTCCTTGACGAGATAGAATTAGGTCTACACGCAAAGGCGCAAAGACTTTTCGTTGAAAAGCTAAAAGAAGTCTGCATGCAAACACATACTCAAGTCATCTGTACTACTCACTCCAAAGAGATATTTCAGTGTCTTCCCGATGACGCTCGATTTTTTATAGAGTGTGTTGCTGGTAAAACAAAAATTACTTCTGGTATCTCTTCTGAATTCGCTTTTTCAAAACTGGGTGCGATTGGTGAGAAAGAGCTTGATCTATTCGTTGAGGATCAGGTTGCTAAAACTTTAATTGAAACGGCTCTAGGCGCTGTCACTAGATCAAGAGTCAGAATTATAGATATCGGGTCTGCTACTGCAATTTCAAAACAGTTGGCAGCATTGTATGTCCGTGGAGAAAATAGAAAAGCGTTAGCCATTTTTGATGGTGATCAAAAAGCTTTAGAGAAAGATAATCTGGGGCATGCTGAAAAAATGTCCGAAAATCCGGGTGAAGAGTTCAGAGCGTGGATCGGAGCCAAGGTGCATTACTTGCCTGGGGAAACTTGGCCAGAGGCTTGGATAGTGCAGAAATGCAAAGAAATCCCTATTGCCGTCGCACTCGCGTTGGGGGTTGATGTGGATCAAGCTGCAGAAGTGCTTGAGTATGCGCTCCAAGCGGGAAAACATAATGAATTTCACGAAATTGGTGCTCAGGTGGGATTGAGTAAGGATCGCTGTCTAGGCTTGCTATGTGATGTTGTCTGTGCGAATTTTGTAAAAGAATTTGACAGTCTCAGGGAGATAATAAAAGCGGATCTAGCGTAACCCCAATGCATAAAGATTGATTTTATAGTTTCGACCAACCATTTTTGCCGAGAATTTAGTATTATTTGGTAGGCTTCACAATCTGACCCACTCGCCGATATACTTTTTTAGTCATTTCCTGTGTTGAGTGTCCCAATAGTTGACTAGCATGAGCGATGTCTTCGATCTCGCTTGCGGCTTTAGGGCGAATATCACGGAATTGAAACTGACGTATCGAGCCTGCAAGCACTAGGTCGCCTTCAGACGCCGCCTTTGTTGCTGCCTTCTCTCTTGTTTCATCCCATCTGTTTCTCAGCATCGCATAGCTCATTCGAAGTCCAGTATGGTTGGTTACTAGCTGTGAGGTTTTGATGCCAGCGTTGATTCTCCGATCAAAAAGAGAGTTTAGAAAATTGTTCAATTCTGTTGTTGAGCAACCATTTCGCAATTGAATTCTCAGACGCTTTTCAGTTTTTCCCTGACCTATCGTCAAAAAACCATTATTGATATCGGTGACTGATACTTTGAGAACATCTGCCGGGCGTTGTCCAGTTAGATATGCCAGATCCATCGCGTCTTTGAGCTCCTGCGGAGCCTCCTCATAAACCGCGTTCCAAACGATGTCGCCTGCGTAGTAGTCACGAGGCATCTCCTTGTTCCGACGCAATCCAAAGCACGGGTTGGCCTGAGCCGTTAATCCCCACTCTCGGGCAAATGTGAACATGGTCGAAAGCAATGCTATCTCACGATTGGCACGTACCTTGGCCGTGCGCGCATCACGATACTGAGCAATCACCTGTGGTGTGATCGCGTCAATCGGGGCTGATTCAAATGCATTGCGAAGCTGTTTGAGACCCTTGAGGTAGTCGCTCTGCGTGCCAGACTTTAGCGTCGGGATCACCCTCTTTTGGTAATCGTCAAAAAGCCGTCCCATCAAGTGAGCCGGTTTGGGAGTGGCTTTGCGATCGAGCCGCGCCCATTCAATCTTTGCTTCGTCAAGATCGCCGCCCAAGGGAATCTCTACGCGATTCCCCTCGGCGTCCCTGCCGGTGTAGTAATAGCCCACCCAAATCTGGCCATTTTTTCTTTTTCGTGAGCGGCGGATCATCCGAGGGGGAAGGTCTCGGTTTTCAGGCTTTTTCAGTCGCATTATTAGTTCACGCGGGATAGATCAAGGGACCAGGTTTCGGCGACAGCGTTGCTGGCTGACGGCTTTACCCCGGCAAGTTTCAAACGGGCGTATACACGGCCCACCACTGGACGTTGTGCGCCCGTGAGGACGTACTCCCATTCGTTGCGGGTTAACCACTGGCGCTGGAAACACGGTGTCTTGTATCCGGTGATGGTTGCCAGTTCATCTTCCGAGAGCGTTTCGCTCGCCAACTGAGGCTGGTTTTCCCGATTCATGCTTGTTCCAAAGAGAAAGTGTCTAGCGGCTTGTTATATTTTTCAGAGGGCTTATCTAGTCCTTCCAGGACGAAACTGGCTGTCTGCCTCGAGGGCCGCAAACTGTCAGGGTTACTGCAGGTCTGGACGACAGCCGCAGCGCTGCCTATCTCGGCAGGCGTTCCTTCGCACATGCGCAGCCTGTACCCAGCAATACGTGCAGCGACGAAAGAAACCTCGTCGCAGGCTGTGAAAATGTTCGTGGAGGCCTCTATACCGCTTCCGCTTGGTTTTTGTGCTTGCATGGTGTTTCTCCATTACGCATCCCGGCACTACAGCGCCGAGTGATCCTTTAATTGCAGCGCGTCACGCCTGCTTAAAAATCCAGCAGCGCACAGTAGAGCTCCGTCTTGGCGCGCCATTGATTACTGCTTGCGAAGCGCGAACCGCGCTGTACACCGCTTTATTGGTTTCCAGCCACTTACGGCTGCGGCTGTTCACCAACAGTCCACGCAACGTCTTGAGATCGCCCAGGTTCTGCCGGTGCACGCTGGCCATCTCGGCGAACTCGTTGAGGTTGATCGCGATAAGTTTGGGGTCAGTACTGTGATTGACCTGCGGGCCTTCGCCGATACTTTCGAGGTATTCGTAGACCTCCCAAAACTCGGCAACGAGCGGATGATCTGCGCTGATCGCGGCTTGTCGCTCCAGCGCCATGCTCATCAGCGCTTGTTGTGTTGTGGCCACCTGGTTGTCATCCAGCGCGCAAACCAGGCGCAGGCAATCCACCAGAGCCATCAACTGGCTGTGGTTCTTGATAATCCGTTCAACGCGAATGTCTTTGAGCTCGCGTAACTGCCTCTCATGAACAGGCACTCGCTCGGCGAACCGAGTCATCACCTGCGTCTCAGCGCGTACGGCCAACAGCAAAAAATGGCTCAGTTGCTCAACCGGAATCAGATTCAAATTGTCAGCGGCCGCGCGACTCTCAGTCGTGACTTCCGGCCGCGCAAAATGCGATTTGATAATCCTCGTCAGGATCGCTTCCGATGCACTGACATCGGCGTTCTGACTGATCGCAATCGCACCGCGAAACGGTGGCTCGTAAGTCTCGTTACCACTGGTTTTCATGCCTTTGGTGCCCAGCGTGCCGCCGCCGTAATAGTCCTTCAGCTCGTCCCAGTCGAAACCCTTGGCGTGGACTTTGTCCGGTTCATTCCGATCGCCCTCGATCAGCACCACCGGCATATTGGCAACTTGCCCCATCGCCCGCTGACGTCCGGCCCGTGTCGATTTCGAAGGATCAAAACCCTCATGCTCGCGGCCGAGCAGCTTCCACAAAAAAGTCAGCAACGTGGTCTTGCCGGCGCCGGCCTCGCCAGTGACCTCAAGAAACGGAAACGACTTGTACTTCGCTCGGATCTGCTCGGCGAAGAGCGAGCCAAACCAGAAGGCGAGGGCGACAATTCCCTTGGCACCAAAGCACAACCACAACATCGGCAACCAGTCAGTGCGGTACTGCTTCCCGTCGCGCTGAATGTGCATGGTGATCGACTTCTGCAGTGTCTTGAGTCGCAGCTTGCCGAACTCGAAAAAGTCTTCCTTGTTCACTAGATTGACGATGCCGTCCCGTACTGCGAGATCGCCGAAGACGTAGCAACTGTGCTGCTTGCTGTAGCCGACGAAGTCGATCGTTTCGACAGTCTTCAAACCGAACAGCTGATCCTTCATGATCTTGTCGAGCTGCTTGCTACTGCCGGTAAATACCGCGCCGGCAGCCATCCCCAACAGCCGCTTCTTAAATTCGCTTGCGGCAGCGACCTGGCCACCGGTGAAAGTATTTTTCACACTGCCACTGTCGTGGGGAAAGTCGACGCGAAAGTAATACCAGGATTCATCGGTGACTTCGTTGCGTTGAAAATACAGGGCCTGCGGGTAACAGTTTGCGATCTCTACGACACCACCACATTGCCGCAAGGCTTTTTGCCGGCGCTGGCCTTCGCTGAGAAGCTGATCTTCATGAAGGTCGGAATTTTCCAGTGCGTGCATCGCCCGGCTGAACTTCTCCAGGTCCATCTTGAACCAGTACAAACGGCTGTCGAAGCCGAAGTGAAATTCATGGCGCTCGCGCCAGTCGTACATCAAAACGCCTTTCTCTGAAGCGCTTTCCGCTATCAGCAAGGAGCCGTGATAGCGGGCGGTGGCCACGTCTTTTTTGATCTGCTCGGCTCGCTGATTTTCATCATCGATGAAAGCCCAGCGCTGATGTAGATCGTTCCAGTCGACCTTGCGGCTGTCCGTCTGGGGGATCTGCGCGGCCTCGCATTCGTAACCCAGGGCGCGAGCCTGGCGCACCCAGCGCTTGGTGTACTTGTGCGCGCCCGGTTCGTTGTCCAGTGCCCAAATCAGCTTGGGCAGCTTACCGCCGCGCTGGTGAGCCAGCCCCTTCAATGAGTTCTCAGGGAAAAGGTTGGACGACATCGCGGACACTGCCGCGATGCCGTTATGCACCAAAGCGATCGCGTCGAAAATGCCCTCGACAATCCACAGCTCTTTGACCTCCAGCAGCTCGATAGAGGGCGGGCACCACCAGATACCACGCGGACTGTCGCCGGGCTTGAAGCGCGCTTTCATCTTGCCGAAGCGATGCGGCCGATCGATCAGGCGCTCCCAGTAACCTCCCTTTTCCAGCGTGAAGCGCACCGTGGCGCTGCCGGCGTTTAACGCCTCAGAGAAATACGTTTCCTGAGAGAACCAGCCCTTAATCAGTTCAAACCGAAAGCCTCGGGCAAACTCAAGGTAAGCCCGAGCGGTCGCGATGGGAAATTGCTCAGAGGAGGGCGCACGTTTGCTCCAATCATCGAACAGGTCTTCGTAGATATCCTTGAGGTGCCACCGCTGCGCGCATTTGCTTTCTCGTCCGCAGATGAGCAGCCAAGGCTCTGAATAGCGCGTGTAGAGTTCCTTTTTTCCACACGCGGGGCATTTGCCGCCTCGCAGATAATCGGTGCTCAAGCGGCGCTGGAGCCCGTAGTCATCCTTGAGACGCAGCAACACGTCAGCATGCAGGTTGCTGGCAAACGCGCTCACCGGTGAAACTTCCTCCCAAGCCCGTGGGAGAGCGCCACAATCAGATGCCGCAGCCCTGACATCATCGGGATTTCCGCAAGCAGCGCATCGTGGCGCTGGTCAATGGGGATCGAACTGAAACGCTCGTCGTACCAGTGTGCCTGGAACTGCTCCGCGTATTGGGAGCGTATGGCGTCGAGCAGGAGTTCCGTTTCAACGCGAGTCAGGTTGCTGTTGATGCTGACGTTATCTTCCATGAAAACCTCGAATTTTAGGCAAAGCGCATCCGTCATCCCGCGTGGCGGGAATGCCGGTTGTTTAAAGGGGTAAATTGCTTAGAGCGTGTTGCCGACGCCGACTGTGCTAACTGGATGCTCGGCGCACTGCATCTCGGTCCAAGCCAAATGCACCAGCTTCGCGGCAAGACTGGCGGGTACTTCCAGGCCAACGATCAAATGGCGCTCAGCGCTACTGAATAAACGATCTGAGTCAGCCAAGTATTCCGCGCGATGCCGCAACAGGTAAGCGTGAGCCGCGTCCTGCATGCAGGTGCGATAGTCGGGGGCAAAATGGATGGTGTTCAATGTGTGGCCTCCATTCCTTGAGGCGGAATCAACGACATCTGATTGTCATCGGGCTGCATGGCTGCTCGACGCAACGCCACACATGCCAAGGGGAGTTGCACGGCAGGGTTCGCCATGCCACTCGGGCTCATCTCATGTGTCATCTCAAACTCAGCCCGTACGGACCAGCCGCAGGCTTCATTGAGGCATTGCAGATAAGCGACGCGCAGAAAGATATGAGTACCTTCACTGGTGCGTATTCGCATCCGGGAATGGCAATGGGGGCAAACGAGTTTGTAAGTGCTCAATGGCGGCATCCTTGCGTTAATGAACTATGGAGTAGCTCTCAGTCTCCGGCGCTGATCGTGCCGAGTTTGATACCCAGCAACACCGCGGCGTTGTGTGCTTTGCCGCGAAGCCCTTTCTTGCGGCCGTTGAGCAGGTCACTGACCAAATTGCTGTTGAGATCATTGCGGCGGCAAAACTCAGCGAGACTGATGCCCCTTCGATCCAGTTCCGCTCGGGCTTGCTCGGTTGTGAGTGGGGCGGGCATAGTGTCCATTCGTGTGCATTCGTGTTGGTTTGACTTCATTATGCCCAAATAATTGGGCCTGTAAAGGGTGAAAGCTTGAAAAGTTGTGCATCTCCGGAAAACTTGGATGTTGGAGTGGGTGAGCGTTTGCGCGAAGAAAGGACGCGCTTAGGCCTCAACCAGGATGCCTTTGCACAGCAGGGCGGCATCACGCGTAATACTCAAGGCAGCTATGAAAAAGGGGAGCGCAACCCCGATTCGGCCTATCTCATAGCGGTAGCAAAGGCCGGCGTGGATGTGCTTTATATCCTGACCGGAGGACGTTTGCCGGCTTCCGCCAGTGGCCTGAATGCGACTGAAGATCAGCTGCTTCAGCAGTTCCGAAGCTTGTCCGAGTATGACCAAAAAGCTGTGCATCGCATCGTAGGTGCTATGGCCGAAGTCACCCATCTTTCTGATGCCAAGAAATAACTCGTCGACATTTAGGACATTCGTTACGACGGATTTCGGTTTTGATTTTCCACGCTCATGAGTAACGTTGCGCCTGCAATGCACTTAATGGAGTAGTGGGCATTTGGATCAAGATGAAAAAGAGAACATACGCACGCAACAACCCAGGTGCGAAGTGTCCGAATTAACTCAGGAAGAGCGCAATCTTCTAGCATGGTATAGAGCGATGACCGAGGCGGATCGTGGGTACATAAGCCGCATATCCCAGGCGCTTATCCAAAAGCCGTGACCTCAAAGGCCAGTACGGGCGACCTGATTTCGACGATTGATGGGGTTGAGATGAAAACACCAAAGGAAACCCGGCCCTGCGTCGGGTTTTTTCATGGCCTTGGCGGGGGGAGGGCGCCAATACTCAGCACGCCCAACCACCATTCACCTACCCACAACCGTAGAAGATTGGGTCGCTATTTTGCTCGAAAAATTATTGGCTTAGATTTGGGTGAAACGGCTTTTATTACATCATCGATCACTGCCTTTCCCATCTCCGTCAGGAAATGCGCAGCCCAAGCATATCGGTCAGTGTCTTTCGCGAAAGCCGCGTCTTCGCTGAGCGATTTGGACAGGCATAGCAGATCAGAGGCTTGAGATAACGCGTCCTTGACGGGAACACCGGCACAAGTTTGAAACAGCGGTTTGTCACCGCAGTAGACAAAGGGAGCAAAACCGCCGGTTTTTTCTTCGAATTCTTCGACTTCTTCGATCATTGGTCACCTCCACAGGTGGAAAGGCATTGAATGAAGAGTGAAGCATTGCATTGAGGGTAAAGCGGGATCTGTAGCGGACTTACAGGATGCATTGTCTAGCTCCTTGACATAGGGAGCTGCCGATTTCGTTACCAAGCGAAATGGGTGGCAGCTGTGCGCAGGTTGGTAAACCGGGAGTCAAGGAGACCGGCACGCCCGAAGGCGTCCCACGCACAGCCGCCATAACAAACTACGGGCTAGATTAAGCCTGCAATTGTGAAGGGGCGCTGTTGCGCAACTCGTCGGGTTACCAAGCCCGATCGCTGATATGCAGCGACGTCTGGAGAATATTCCGGCGAATTGAAGGTTAGCAAGGTGCTTGCCTGCAGAAAGCACCTAAGTCGTGCTTACGTACGCAACTCGCGGATTTTGCCTACAACTTCGACCAGAGTCACTCGATATTCTGATGGCCGTGCCAACAAGCCGCGGACTCACTTGCCTGTTACGCTTAGGCTTTCCATGAGAGATCAGGAGTCATCCGGTGAGCAACATGAGATACAACGGCTATGCGGGCCGAATTGAATACAGTGATGAAGATGGCCTTTTTGTCGGCCAAATAACAGGAATCAAAGATCTCGTTGGATTCCACGGGACTTCAGTCGCAGATCTGCGAATAGCGTTTCAAGAGGCTGTAGTCGATTATCTCGAAACCTGTGCCCGGCTTGATCGCGTACCTCAAAAGCCGTATTCGTGAAATCGCTGACACCTCACCTGCAAACGGCAGGCGAAAAAAAACCGCCTTTGCAGGGCGGTTTTTTTGTAAGCCTTCGCTTGCGGCTCGGGCTAAGTACGTCTCACAGACAATACTGGCGTAAGGTCATGTTATTAATCTTCGCTCATCCTCGCAAGGTGATTTTTGAGCCGCACGACCAAATCGCCGAAAAGAGCTTTTTGGTCGATAGCCCGAAGCGATGATGCTGGCAGAAATACCGATTTACAAAAGCCCCTTATCCTTTTGCCAGAGAACCCCTGTGGATCAGGTTAAGATGCCGTCGCTCTATTCCAGTGCGGCGGTGAGGTTTGGCTGGTGGCATAACAGATTTATGCCCTCTGACACGGCTTTGCACCCGTGCCGGATGATACCTCGGAGGGGTCTCAACCGGCCGCCTCACAGGCAATACTGGCGTATCTGCTGAAGGCACGCGTGATCCGGTAAGTGTGCTGGAGGTTTGGCCCCCAACCTGGAGGCCAAAACGTATGAAGCTTTTGCTGCGTACGCTGAGCCTCGTATGGAGATTGTTTAAAGCGTTTCGCTTTTACGAGTTCCTGCGAGACCACTTTGACGACCTGAAGTAACGGTCGTTGTTGTGGGGAAAACCCGTTTCAGCTTCAGCTGAAGCGGGTTTTTTTTTGCCCTGTATAAGCTGTCAAAAATACGCTTTTATATCGGTCGTTTCCTTATCCGCCGTAAGGCATTTCGTCGGCATTTGTAGGCATCATTCGAGGCTTCTGAATATACTGGTTATGCGTACAGTATTATTCGCATGGGAAACCGAACCGATGAAAACCACAATCACCTAGCATCTGGCTCACAGTCAAAAGACTTAGCGCACTGGCGGGCGATGCTCGCCGACAGATCCGCGCTTTTCGCTCGACCAGGCGCTCACCACAAAGCACTCCTGACCGGAGCCCGCATCCTATACACAAATAAGGTGATTGATAGCGACGACCTCTGCGATCTGCTTGAGTTGGCGGATGGGGCGCTAGCCTTTGCGGTGGAATCGATGCTCGACATCAATAGTGATGAGTAGGCAGTGACGAGTCACCTCGTCCCTACAGTCCATTTCTCATCCAGGTTCGAATCATGAGTGTCACCATCCTTGGCCCGTTGTCGGCGGGCGGCGAAACGCTCCCGCTTTACTCGTTCCGTATACCGGCGGGTTTTCCGTCCCCAGCCGCCGACCACATCGAAAAGCATATCTCCCTGGACGAGCTTTTCGATATCCGAGCGCCGCATGTCTATCTTGCCAAGATCGAGGGCGACAGCATGCAAGGCGCGGGAATATTTTGCGGCGATCTGGTCATCGTCAATCGCAGCCTCAATGCCGAACACGGCGATATCGTCATTGCCGGTCTTAACGCCGAACCCATCTGCAAGCGCCTGCACCGCCGAGACAACGTGGTCATGCTGCTATCCGCAAATAGCAAATATCCGCCGCGCTACGTGATGGAGGGCGACGAACTGGTGATTTGGGGTGTAGTGACCCATAGCGTGCGCGACCATGGCAGATCGTGACCCGGTCTTCACACTCATTGATTGCAACAGCTACGCAAGCTGCGAGCGAGTCTTTCGCCCTGGTTTAGCCAAGACACCCATCAGTGCTTTGATCAACAACGATGGTTGCCTTACCAATGACGCGCGGCTGCTGAACAAGGCGGCGGTGGAGGCGGTCAATCGCCTGTTCGGCCTGGCTTCAAATACAGTAAGGCTGAGATAACAGCCAGGTGAGTTCACCGATGACCTTTTTGCTCAGCCCCTGCCAGCTGTTGCGGAAAAGGTTATGGGAGTCTTGGATGAGCTCAATCGGCGGCCGGGCAGGGGGGGTTGAGTATTGGAAGCGTGCCTCCGATGGCTGATTGGGGGATGCGCCGGGGGATGATGAGTCAGAGTTTCACTACTAGGTTTAATCAGCTGTGAAGGGTCAAATCCAACTAGCAAGACTGCCCTGATTGTTCGAGATTTTCAGTTAACGAATAACGTTTTTAGTAAAAATTTCTGCACGGCTTTTATACCTCGTTCGATGTCGATGGGCGGAGCCAGCTTAAGGTTCTGGCGTGTACGGATAAGATTAACTAATTAATTAATTTTATGGCTCTTACGTTAAATGCAGATATTGCCGTTAATGATAGAGCAAAAGGTTGCAGCGCAAATTTTTTCTGGAATTGCTTGTGGTGACTTGAGCTCGTAGTTGTTATATCGAAAGCGGTGAATTGGTTTTATATGCTTACGAGTAGGTGAGACAGGCTGTATCTTACATTTTTCCTCTCGGAAAATGTAGCCTAGCTCTTTGTCTGGTATGGCCATCATGAACTTGTCATCGCCAATAAACGCTAATAAAGAGTCACTGTAGGATGTCTCAATATTACAAGCTGCGGGAGGTAAGTGAAAAGACGCAAAAACAAGTGCCTCTTTCATCGTTTTGTCGACATATCTTGCATCTATGCTTGAAATTGATCCGATCAAAATAAAAAATGTGTATACCGTTCCAATCAATGAAGCAAAGCCTAGATTGAAGTCCCTAACATGGCTCCTCTTGAAGTTCGTGCATGAGTCGAAATAGCTTCGTTTCTGCTGTCTGATATCATCGAAAATGTGTTTTTTAACAATGCTTATAACTACAAATGCAAACGCAGGGAATATCCCATACATTCCAACATAGATCCATAAGGCTACGGATATTGTCAATGTGAATATTTTCTGTGCTGCCGGAAATTTCGCAGGATCTACGTTGGTGTAGTTAGCAATCGTCGCGTCGGATATTGCATTAGCCATAACTGCTATGATTAAAGCGGTGAGGGTTGCTAAAATTTTTAATAGGCTTGAATATTGTTTGTACTTTTTTGTTAGGTTGTAATAGCTGATAGAGAATATTATTGTGCTAGTGCAGATTATAAAAAACTCGGCGATGAAAATTGTGCGCGGTATTGCCCCGCCCATTGATTTTAGGAGAGCGGTCAAGATAAGGAGACCGACTCCCAGAATAATTGCTAGGGCTGAATAGTCTGCGAGTTGCCATTCGTGAAAACTATAGTTAAGTTTGAGTGTCGGGTTTTTTATCCATATGGTTTTATCTTTTAGATATTTGTCGGCGTAGTAAAATGCGGCGACGAATATGAAGAAAGTTATGATGATCGGGAGTATTATCATTAGTAATGCTGCGTTGTGTGAGTGATATATGGACTATGGTATTCAAGATTTCTCAAGCTATCTTGATTGAGATTTCTCCCGACGGGCGTTTTGGTGGTGGTAGCTGATATCTCGAGCGGATTGCAAAAATCTGTCTATGTCTAGAATATGATACGGTTTGGATCTGTAATCAGTACCTTTGTCAATAGTCAGGTATTTTTTCTCGTCAAAAAAAATCACATCATGACCAGCGAATTCACACAGGACTCTTAAGAAAGATCTGGTATATCGGTAACTGCCTATTAGATGTTCTGTACCCATTCCAACTCCGTGAAACTTTAGATCGTCTTTTTCATGGTCGTCGCTGCTTAGGCAGATATCGAATTTTCGTTCTTTTGACTTGAGATCCTCATAGATGCATGGAAGATTAAGCGTCCCGGCGAGCGCAAATATTTTTGTGCAGGCATAGGCGTAATTTTTAATATTTTCTGGTTGGGAGATCTCTGAGTTAAGTGCCATGTGTATATGTCTTTGTATCTCTGATAAAATTTCTATTGACTCTTTAAATTTCTTGGAGTTGATTTCGGGCGTGCCGTTTGCTGGGCCTTTGTCGATGAAGAATCTAAGGTGTAATCGAGGGTGAGCGTGAAAATCTCCGATGATTTTACCCGGATATGTAACTGTTTTAACTCCGCCAAAATACTCAAACATTGCTTTTCGATGAGCATAATATCCATCCATGTTGTTTTTTACATTGGTGGCGGCAATCTGAATAGATGTTTGATGGGTTGCATGTATTCGCGCAACAAGAATTGATAGCGGGATAGAGAGCGACAGAAGTGCTATTGGAAAGGTGGTGATTCTCAAAAATTCGGATAGTCCGTCCGAGTTAATCGAGACTGCATACCCTTGCCAAGAAAAGTAACCGAAAGTGAAAAAATACATCGCCGGAGCTAAAATGCTCAGCCATAGATAACCCTGCTCTGCTAATCCTCTACTGGCATCAAGAGAAAAAGGATTGAGTTTTTTATAATGGTTATCAACTTGTTTTTTTGATGAGTTATATATTTTGAAGGCAATTTTAACTATAAGAGTACTGAAGGCAAATGGCAGGATGAGACAGGCTAGAAGCTTTAAAAATTCGTCCATGAAAGAGCTCTATCGTGATGTTGGCTGTGATGCTATTGTGCCATCGCTGTTGCTGAATGCAAGAAATACTCCGGTAGTGACGTCCAGCATTCAGCTATGCAATTGGTTAATTTAGGCGCAGAGTTCCTTATTACCCTAGGCCCCTACGCATTGCTTAATGCTGTCGACATCAAACCGCTTCCTATCCACTCCGCCACCTGCGTAACAACGGCATTTCCGGCACCGAAAGCCTCTGCAAGGTTGGCCGCATCCAGTCCGAGGCAAAACCCATCATCCTCAGCCGCTCGCTGCCGCTCAGCCATCTGATCCCATCCGTTCGCGTGAGCGACGAGAGTGGTACAGCCCATAGCGATCTGGGAGCCGGCTTTGGTTGCCAATAGAGTATTGGCAGCCCAGGCATCCGCGGGGCGTGGCCAGTGCTGCGATTGAGACGCTGGAGGTATTGCGTCCACTGGCGCGGCGTCAGCCAGGAACTCGAAGGGGGGCATTTGTCGATAACCTGCGACCAGGAATATTCGACGACGCTGCTGGGGGACTCCGAAATATTGAGCATTAAGCACTCGCCAGAATCCCACATACCCGCAGTCCGCAAGGGCCCGGATGACTGTTTCAAAGTCGTGGCTATCGTTGACAGCGAGCAGGTTAACGACGTTCTCAAGCACCACCCAGCGAGGTTGAATTTCCTTGAGGATTCGTATGACTTCCCAAAACAATCCGCTGCGCTCGCCGCGCAGTCCGCGGGTGTCTCGGTTGCTTTCTCGGGCGCCGGCGATGCTGATGTCCTGACAGGGGAACCCTGCGGTAAGGACGTCGACTGAGCAGAGGTTGTGGGCGCCGCAGTGGCGCACGTCTTCAAATTGCTGTGCGTGGGGAAATCGATCGGCAAGCACAGCCCGGTTGATGGGGTTGAGTTCGACTTGCCAGGCGCTGCGGTACCCCGCGTTTTCAAATCCGACATCAAAGCCTCCTATGCCTGCGAACAGGCTGCCAAGGGTGGGTTGCGGCATTCAGGAACTCGTTGTTCTGGATGCTCGTGGCACGCTGGGGGGAGGCTCGGGGCCTTCAGGTGGTTGAGTGTCCGGCAACGCGGGCACTTGATCTGTAATTCCGTGAAGCCGCTGGCGGCGGCGAGTTTGCGGCAGCAGTGGCCGCATCGTAGGTCCTGCATGCAATCGTCCTTGATGGGTCATGGTTTTTCTCGTTGCAGCTTTTTCCACTCGCGATCCGCCGCACGTTTGGCGGTGCTCTCAGTGGCGTACAGCCAACGTAAGCGTTTTGGCTTGCGCTGGTCTCCAGTCGTTACCGGCTTCTGCGCACCGTTTTTCTGGTCTCGGTAGTACGCGATAACGCCTGTGAATTCGCCTTTGTTCTCCTCGGCCAACCCCTCAATCGTGTCTTCCGGCAACTTGCTCTCAAGCTCAAGGCTGACGGTGTAGCCGCTGTCTGCGCTGAGAGAGTGCTGCACGTTACCGCCGTACCAGATGACTTCGTCGATTTCGGGTTTCACGCCTTCGAGCGTGTAGGTCAGTTCCGGGATCAGATCGGGTCGGCCGATGGCAAGTGTGTAGCTGAGTGTCGCGCTGCCGCGTTGAAGTCGTTTGAATTCGGCGTGGGCGGCGCGTAGGGCCGATTGCCGATCGCTGTAGGTGTGGCGCAGATCCTTGAGGTTTTCGCCGCCACCCGCGATTGCGTGCTGCTTTTCGGCGCTGTTCACGTCGTAGAAATAGGCGCGCACTCCGTCGTAACTATCGCGGTCGGCTTGCAGGTAGCGGTGTTGGTCGCCGTCGGCGCGAGTCAGAGTGATGTGGGGCAACTCGACACCGCTGGCAGTCTTGCCGCCGCCGGCCGGCAGACACAACAGGCAGCCGGCCTTGACGGTGACGACGGCATCGAATTCTTCGCCTATACGGCTGATCAGA
>Ga0079104_1001447_pt1 | contig 15873 bp, 12 predicted proteins | sample MedtruBG_FD_76829 | JGI IMG/M metagenome (GOLD analysis project Ga0079104, IMG submission 76829) | Root nodule microbial communities of legume samples collected from California, USA - Medicago truncatula BG | ecosystem: Host-associated > Plants > Roots > Nodule | place: USA: California...
TGGTGATGTAAACCTGGCCTGCTTTCTGATTCGACATAAAACGGTACGGCGTAGCAATCTCTTGTGCCTGAATACCGGTCCACTGTGAGAAGAAGCTCAGGAAATCATTCGCCGATCGGCGCGCTTTAATCACGCGATGGGTTTTGTCATCACTCGACAATACCAGGAACGGTACCTGGAAGTTCTGCTGGAACTTGTCATCATGCGCCAGATACTGCACTGATTTGCCGCGTTCTTTTATGGCTAAACCGTGGTCAGAGAAATACACCAGCGAGAAACTGTCGCCGGAACCCCGCAGCTGATCGTAGAGTTTGCTCAACAGCTGGTCGGTTTGCGTCATGGTGTAGAGATAACATGAGGTTTCCTTCGACTTCACGAAATCAGTGTATTTCCCCTGAGTGCGATCGCAGGCCTGTGGGTGTGATCCCATCAGGTGCAGAACGATCAGCTGAGGTTGAGTGCGTTCAGTGGACAGCACCTGCGCCGTCATCTTCAGCAGGTCTTCGTCTTTGGTATTTTTATCCGCTTCAAAATCACCGTTTTTGAGGAAATGCGCTTCGTCCGCGCGTTTCGCGATACTGGCAATGGCGGTGTCGTACTCGCCAATCTGGCCCTGATTCGAGAACCACCACGTCTGGAACCCGGCGCGGTTCGCCAGGGTCACGAAGTTATCCTGATACAGCGGCTTACCGTCAACCACGCGATTGAGCGTCAGGCCAAGCGATTTCTGCGTTGAACCGCTGGCAGCAATGTAATCGGTAAACAGCGTGCCGTTGACGTCGCTCTCAAACGGGGTGTTATCCCAGTGGCCGCCAAACGCGCCCATCGCATCACGGCGCGCGCTTTCGCCAATCACCACCACGTAGGTGTGATATTTAGGCTTCACCGCCACCACGTTCCAGGTGTCTTTCAGGTTGGAAAACTGCGCCAGTCGCGCCTGTTCATCCAGCACCTGCTGGTTGCTGATCGCCACATCGTGCACGAAGCGCACCGCCGGATAACCGATTTTGCTGATACGGAACACGCCATCCCACGCAATTTCCTGAACCGGACGCACAAAGGCGACGCCGACACAAAACAGCAGGCACAGGATGTCGATTTTGCTCCACGCGCGTTTGGCTTCCTGCTTGCGGCGCACCGCAATCACGCCCAGCGCGAAGATAAAGACTGAAATGAAATAGCTGTACCACGGGAAGATAGTCAGGATTTCCGTGGACTCTTCCGCATTGGTCGAATGCAGCGCCAGCAGGGTATTAAAGTTTGGCGCGCCATACGCCTGACCAAACGGATAATAAAACGCCGCCACCAGGGAATAAATACCGAGCAGGACTTTCTGCGTGCGCGGTGCCGCGCGCCACAGCACATGCAGGACGCAGGTAAACGCGACGGTATACAGGAGGCTGAAAGAATATCCCAGCGCCAGATTCATCAGCAGCGATTGTAAAAAGTAAAATCCGGTCCATGGGTTAAGCGCCATGCCACGCGCGGCAAGCGTTTCTTTCAGCGTTACATTCATAGTTCACAATCAAAAAGCCGCCATGTGCGTCCCCTGGCGTCGAAGGGTAAAACCTGCCTGGCAGTGCGTGAAGAAAGGAGTTCGACGAAGCGCAAAAGCTGCAGGGATGCGAGAAGATAAAGTTGATGAATAGTTACGTCAACTACTCATAACGAATTGTTTTGGGAGGGCGATTACAAATCCGGAAAAAAGGAGGGGTTTTTTCTGTCAACGGGACAGTATGACCGAGGTTTATGACACAAAAATGAAGCGGCGTACCGCGACGCCGCATTACTGGGAAGGCTTGTCCTGCTGCGGTTTGTTGCTGAACAGGTCACACAACATGTTGATCAGCATCAGGCGCACTTTAAAGGGAGAATGGGTAAACACGTTTAAGCACCTCTTGAGTTCGTTCATAACAACCTCCTGAACGTTTCAGACCTTCACTCCCTGAAGGATGTTCGTATTACATACAGATATAGCACAGGCTATATTACTTAGCTATGGCTAAAACGTTAAATTTTTGTGCTCTGGTCACGATCCTATACAATGGTGCTCCTTTGTCTGATGCACTGACGCGTCACAGCGAGTAGAGGAAGCACAATGAGCCGTCCCACGGGCACGCCAGGAATAAAAAAAGTGACGCAATTGGTAAATGTCGAAGAACATGTTGAAGGCTTTCGTCAGGTGCGAGAAGCGCATCGCCGTGAACTGATTGATGATTACGTTGAGCTGATTTCCGACCTTATCCGCGAAGTGGGTGAAGCGCGACAGGTCGATATGGCGGCGCGTTTAGGCGTTTCCCAGCCGACGGTCGCGAAAATGCTAAAACGTCTGGCAGGCGTTGGGCTTATCCAGCAGATCCCCTGGCGCGGCGTGTTTCTGACCCCGGAAGGTGAGAAGCTGGCGCAGGAAACCCGCGAACGTCACCAAATCGTGGAAACCTTTTTACTGGCGATCGGCGTGAGCCAGGACACCGCCCGCCGCGATGCGGAGGGTATGGAACACCACGTCAGCGAAGAGACGCTGGAACGCTTCCGTCAGTTTACTCTCCAGGCAGGACTTCAAGCTGAATGAACCTCCCTTTTCTGCGGTCGCTAATGCGTGACCGCTTTTTACATCTGCTGATCCTCACCGGTTTCCTCCTTTCTTTATTTGTCCCGTTTCATCCTGCTTCCTGGCCCGGCGCCGTTGACTGGCACACTATCGTCACGCTGAGTGGCCTGATGCTGCTGACCAAAGGCGTCGAGCAGAGCGGTTATTTCGACGTGCTGGGCCGTAAAATGGCGCGACGTTTCGTGACCGAGCGTCAGTTGGCGATGTTTATGGTGCTGGCGGCGGCGGTTCTGTCGACGTTTCTGACCAACGATGTGGCGCTGTTTATCGTGGTGCCCCTGACGCTAACCCTCAAAAAGTGGAGCGCCATTCCGGTCAACCGGCTGATTATCTTTGAGGCGCTGGCGGTTAACGCCGGCTCATTGCTCACGCCGATTGGCAATCCGCAAAATATCCTGCTGTGGGGTCGTTCCGGGCTGTCATTCCTGTCATTCAGCTGGCAAATGGCTCCGTTGGCGCTGGCGATGATGCTCACGCTGCTGGTGCTGTGCTGGTTTTGCTTTCCCGCCAAAGCGCTGCATTTCCAGAGCGGGGATCGCACGCCGGACTGGAAGCCAAAGCTGGTCTGGTGCTGTCTCGCGTTTTACCTGATTTTCTTGCTGAGCCTTGAGATGCGACAGGAGCTGTGGGGCCTGGCGGTTCTTGCCGTCGGTTTCCTGATCCTCGAGCGGCGCGTGGTGTTCAGCGTCGACTGGACGCTGCTGTTGGTGTTCATGGCGATGTTTGTGGATGTGCATTTGATGACCCAGCTTCCGGCGCTGCATCATGCGTTGTCCGGTGTTGGCGGTTTATCTGACGTAGGGCTTTGGCTGACGGCCATCGGCCTGTCGCAGGTGATCAGCAACGTGCCGTCCACCATTTTGCTGATTAACTATGTCCCCCCGTCGATGCTGCTGGCGTGGGCGGTTAACGTCGGCGGATTTGGCCTGTTACCGGGCTCACTCGCCAACCTGATTGCGCTGCGTATGGCCGATAACCGCCGCATCTGGTGGCGCTTTCACCTCTATTCCATCCCAATGCTGCTGTGGGCCGCGTTGGTCGGTTTTGTCCTGTTGAGCCTTGTCAGATAGTGCGGATTTGTCAGGATTTCCTGGCAAATTCCTGGCAAATGTAGAGCAACCTCCTAAGTTTAGTGAACGGCGAATGTGATACGCCGTTAACCCACAGGACCGTTGTGACGCTATGGCAGAGACGAATACCCCTTCTGAAAAAGAACAAACTAACGAGACACCCACTAACAAGAAGCCTGGAAAGAAGCCCTTAATCATTCTGGGGATTGTGGTCGTGGTGATGCTGATCATTGCGCTGGTGTGGTGGTTTTTGACCCGCAATGAAGAAACCACCGACGATGCCTTCACAGACGGCAACGCGGTGACCATCGCGCCGAAAGCCGCAGGTTACGTGACCGAGCTGAAAGTGTCCGATAACCAGCGGGTGAAGAAAGGCGATCTGCTGGTGGTTATCGATCCTCGGGATAACACCGCCCAGCGAGATCAGGCGAAAGCCCAGTTGGGGCTGGCGGTGGCGCAACTCCATCAGGCGCAGGCGCAACTGGCGCTGTCAAAAGTGCAATATCCCGCTCAGCGCGATGAAGCGCGCGCGCAGGTGCTGAAGGCGCAGGCTGATATGGCCAACGCCGAAGCGTCCTACCGTCGTCAGCGTGGCGTCGATCCGCGGGCCACCACCCAACAGAATATTGATTCGGCAAATGCACAACTGCGCAGTGCTCAGGCGGGATTAGCCAGCGCCAAGGCGCAGTTGGAAGTGGCCGATCAGGTGCAGCTGCAAATCCGTCAGCAGGAAACCAACGTTGAAGCGCGCGAGCGACAGGTCGATCAGGCCAAAGCCCAGCTGGAAACGGCGGATCTGAACCTTTCCTATACCGAAGTGCGCGCCCCGTTCGACGGTTTCGTCACCAAACGTAATGTGCAAAACGGCACTTTGGTGCAGGCGGGCACGGCGCTGTTTTCGTTGGTTTCAACCGACGTATGGATAACCGCCAACTTTAAAGAGTCTCAGCTTGAAAGAATGAAGCCGGGGAATAAAGTCAGCATGTCGGTCGACGCGTGGCCGGATATGGAACTGGAAGGACACGTCGACAGCATTCAGCAGGGCAGCGGGGCGAAGTTCTCCGCCTTCCCGGCAGAGAATGCCACCGGTAACTACGTGAAAATCGTCCAGCGCGTTCCGGTGAAAATCGTGATTGATAAAGGTCTGGATGCGAATCATCCGCTGCCGCTGGGTCTGTCCGTCGAGCCGAAGGTGACGGTGGAATGACGGACAGCAGCCATGACAACTGGCGGCCGGCCAGCAATCCGTGGGCGGTGGCGATCGTCGTCACCCTCGCGGTGTTTATGGAAATTCTTGACACCACTATCGTCAACGTGGCGCTGCCCCACGTCGCCGGGTCGCTGTCGGCCAGCTACGACGAATCCACGTGGGTGTTAACCAGCTATCTGGTGGCGAACGGGATCGTGCTGCCGATTTCTGCCTTCTTAAGCCGCCTGCTCGGACGCAAACAGTTCTTCATGATCTGCATCGTGATGTTCACCATCTGTTCGTTTCTGTGTGGCATCGCCACCGAGCTGTGGCAAATCATTCTCTTTCGCGTGATGCAGGGATTCTTCGGCGGCGGTTTACAGCCGACGCAGCAGTCGGTGCTGCTCGATTATTTCAAACCGGAAGACCGCGGCAAGGCGTTCGGCCTGTCGTCGATAGCGATTATCGTCGCCCCGGTGATGGGCCCCACCCTCGGCGGCTGGATAACCGACAGCTACTCCTGGCGCTGGGTGTTCTTTATCAATATCCCGGTCGGGATCCTGACGGTGCTGGCGGTGTATCAGCTGCTTGAAGACCCGCCGTGGGAGAAAAAAGCCGAAGGTAAAGCCAGCATCGACTGGACCGGAATCGGACTTATCGCGCTGGGGCTGGGCTGTTTGCAGGTGATGCTCGACCGCGGGGAGGACGACGACTGGTTCCACTCGAACTTTATTATCACCTTTGCGGTGCTGACGCTGATTGGCATCGTCGGGGCGATTTACTGGCTGCTTTACGCCCGCAAACCGGTGGTGGATTTACGCTGTATGGCGGATCGTAACTTTGCGATTTCCTGCCTGCTGATGGCGGGCATGGCTATGATCCTGTACGGCAGTTCGGTGGTGATCCCTCAGCTTGCTCAGCAGGATTTGGGCTACACCGCCACCTGGTCGGGGCTGGTGATGTCGCCGGGGGCGGTGCTTATCGTGCTCACCATTCCGCTGGTGCTCAAGCTGATGCCGATTGTGCAAACTCGCTGGATCATCGCCTTTGGTTTTACCTTACTGGCGGGGTCCTTTTTCTGGTCACGAAACCTGACGCCTTCCATCGATTTTGAAACGCTGATGCTGTTCCGCTGCGCGCAATCGTTGGGTCTTGGTTTCCTGTTTGTACCCCTGACCACCATCGCATTTATCTCGATCCCGCGCCGTCTGAATGCGGATGCGTCAGCGCTGTTCACTATGTTCCGTAACGTGGCGGGGTCGGTGGGGATCTCGCTTTCTACCGCGGCGATCACCGAGCGCGCGCAAACACACAGCGCCTATCTGGCTTATAACGCCACGCCGTTTAACGAATCTTTCCAGTTGACGCTAAAAGAGGTGGCGGAGGCTATCCGCAACTTCACCACTCAGGTGGGTGACCCCCTGAGTCTGGCCGGAGGACAAATGTATAAGCAGCTCATCGCTCAGTCCCGATTCCTGGCCTATGTCGATGTCTTTACTATTTTGAGCGTGGTGGCGCTATGCCTGATCCCGTTCTGTTTACTGCTTTCGCCGATCAAAAGCGAAGGCAGCGCAGGAGCACACTGACGATGTACAGAAGCCTACCTTTTGCCCTGTCCGGATTCGCATTACTGCTGGCGGGCTGTTCCGTCGGGCCGGATTATCAGTCACCGCAGCCGAAAACGCCGACGCACTGGAATGACCCTGGAGACAACGCGGCGGCTTCGAAAACCGCGACCCAGGCGGTGAACACCCGCTGGTGGACGACCTTCAATTCGGCCGAACTGAACAGCCTGATTGAGCGGGCAATCATCGGCAATCTCTCGCTGCAACAAACCGCGCTGCGTATCGCCGGGGCGCGCGAACAACTCAATCAGGCCAACGGCGCGTTCTTCCCGTCGGTGAACGGGGGGTTGCAGGCCACGCGCCAGCAGTTGGGCGTTGAAGGCGAGCTCAATTCGCAAGGCGTCTACAACCAGATAGATAACGTTGATCCGGATTTGAAAGGCGCGCTCCAGCCGCTGACCGAGCCGATTCATCTTTATCAGGGCAGCTTTGACGCGCAGTGGGAACTCGATTTGTGGGGCAAAGTGCGACGTCAGGTCGAAGCGGCGAAAGCGCAACAGCAGGCGGCGATTGAACAGCGTAACGATGCGCTGGTGTCGCTGGAGGCGGAAGTCGCCCGCGCCTGGCTGCAGCTGCGTGGCACCCAAAGCATCATGGCGACTATGAATAAGCAGATAGCCAGCGCCCAGGAAACCCTGGCGCTGACGCAAAGCCGACAGAAGGGCGGGCTGTCTCCGCAGATGGACGTCGAAAATGCCCGCGCACAGCTGGGAAATCTTGAGGCGCAGCTTCCGCAGTATGAGGCGCAGGAACGACAGGCGATGAACGCGCTGGCGATCCTGCTCGGCAAACCGCCGGGCGCGCTGGATGGCGAACTGCGCACCCCGCAGCCGCTGCCGAACTTACCTGACGTGGTGCAAACGGGCATCCCGTCGACCCTGGCGCGCCGTCGGCCGGACGTGCGCGAAGCCGAAGCTAATTTACATGCGGCCACGGCGCAAATTGGCGTTTCTGTGGCCGAACTGTTCCCCAGCCTGACGCTGAACGGCCAGTTTGGTTTGCGTAATACCGAAACCAACTGGCTCACCGACTGGAGCAGTCATTTCTACAGCGTCGGCCCGCAGATTTCGATTCCCATTTTCCAGGGCGGACGGCTGGTCTCCAGCGTCAAACTGGCGCGGGCGCAGCAGGGGGCGCAGGTGCTTCAGTATCGTCAAACTGTGCTGACGGCGCTCGGCGACGTGGAAAATTCGCTGGTGAGTTATCGCAGCGACCAGAAACAGGAGCAGGCCTTGCAGCGCACGATAGACGCGTTACAAAGCGCCTTTGACCTCGCCAGTGACAGCTACAAACAGGGTCTCGCCACGTTCATCGATGTGCTGGATGCGCAGCGACAGCTGGCGCAGGCGGAGCAGCAGCATGCTCAGGCGCAGGTGCAAAGCCGCATTGATTTAGTCGCGCTGTATAAAGCCTTGGGCGGCGGCTGGGAAACCTATCAGGACGTGCATCTGCCGGATTACTCGGTATTCGGCGATGCGCCTCGCGGATGAAGTTCAGAGAATTGGGCAAGAAACGGGCAGGAACGCCCCATTCGCAAACGCAGGCGTGTGGTTATAACTGTATGACACACACCAACGACATCCCCTGAGGAGAAAGTTATGCGTTACCAGAAATTAGGCAATACCGGTCTGTTTGTGTCCGAGCTGTGCCTTGGCACCATGACGTTCGGCGGTGAAGGCGGCATGTGGGGCAAAATTGGCCAACTGCAGCAGGCAGACGCCGAGCGGCTGGTGGGCAGCGCACTGGATGCGGGCATCAACTTTATCGATACCGCCAACGTGTATTCGGAAGGGCGCTCGGAAGAAATCACCGGCCAGGCGCTGAAAAACCTTAAAGTGCCGCGCGAAAACGTGGTGGTGGCCACCAAAGCGTTTGGCGAAACCGGCACCGCGGGCGTGAACTCGCGCGGCAGCTCACGCTATCACATCATCAATAGCGTTAAAGAGAGCCTGCGCCGGATGCAGCTCGATCATATCGACCTGTTTCAGCTACACGGCTTCGACCCGGCCACGCCAATAGAAGAGACGTTGTACGCGCTGGACAATCTCGTGCAGCACGGTCATGTGCGCTACATCGGGGTATCGAACTGGTCTGCGTGGCAAATCATGAAGGCGCTGGGTATTTCCGAACGTCTGGGCCTGTCGCGTTTTGCTTCACTGCAGGCGTATTACACGATTGCCGGGCGTGATCTCGAACGCGAACTGGTGCCGATGATGCAAAGCGAAGGCGTCGGGCTGATGGTCTGGAGTCCGCTGGCGGGCGGTTTCCTCAGCGGTAAATACGGTCGTGACGGACAAAACGAAGCGGGCGGACGCCGTCTGGAATTCGACTTCCCGCCGGTAGACAAAGAGCGCGGTTTCGATTGCATCGACGTCATGCGCACCATCGCTGAAAGCAAAGGTGTGTCGGTGGCGCAGATTGCCCTCGCGTGGCTGCTGCATCAGTCGGTGGTCAGCAGCGTGATCATCGGGGCTAAACGCCCGGATCAGCTGGCGGATAACATTGCAGCGACCGAGATCCGTCTGACGGACGACGAGCTGAAACAGTTGGATGCGGTCAGCGCACTGCCGCGTGAATATCCGGGCTGGATGCTGGAGCGTCAGGGCGAATACCGCCGTAATCAGCTGAAAGGCTGATCTTAGTTTCCTCATAAAGGGTGGGCTTCGGCCCCCCTTTTTTTTGCCTTCTTTTCGAATCTGCTCACAAAAACAACACAAGCCTTTTGCCTGATTTGTCATTTGGATCTATATGACTAGTCATGAAATTTAAATGACTAGTCATATAAGCGGAGAGCGACAATGAAGAAACTGCCGAAGGATTTTTTGTGGGGTAACTCGGTTTCCAGCATGCAGACCGAAGGGGCATGGAACGAGGGCGGCAAAGGGAAATCGGTGTATGACATCCGTGAGCCGAGCGAGTTTGCGTCCGACTGGAAGGTCGCGACGGATTCGTATCATCGCTTCGAGGAAGATTTTGATTTAATGCAGGATTTGGGCATGAACTGCTACCGTTTCCAGATTGCCTGGAGCCGCGTATGCCCGACCGGTGATGGCGCGTTCAACGAAGAAGGGATCGCGTTCTATCACCGTTTCATCGATGGCCTGATTGCCCGCGGCATCGAGCCGATGATTTGCCTCTATCACTTCGACATGCCGCTGGCGCTGGCCGAAGAGTACAACGGTTTTAATGACCGCCGTGTAATGGATGCGTTCGTGCGCTACGGGCAAAAGATGATCGACTGCTACGGCGACAAAGTGAAGTATTGGTTGACCTTCAACGAGCAGAACATTTTCCACATGCCAATTGCGTTCCGTATTTCGGGCTATCTGCGCGGAGAAGAAACCCTGCGCGAGCTGTACGAAATTCAGCATCACACCATGGTGGCGCACGTGCAGCTGACGCAGTATCTGCACGAAACCAAGCCCGGAAAACTGATGGGCGGCATGCTGGCGCACCAGCTTATCTATCCGGCGACCTGCAAACCGCGCGACATTTTCTGTGCGCAGCAGTATGACGAATTCCTCAACCAGAACCTGTTGCGCGTATACGCAGGTGAAGGTTATAGCCCGGAAGTGATGGCGGTGGTGAAGCGTGAAGGCTTTGACGATATCTATCGTGAAGAGGATTTAGCGCTGATTGCCCGCAACAAAAACGACTATATGGCGTTCAGCTATTACGCCAGCCGCACGCTGGATACCGATCCGATTCCGGAAGGCACCGAGGTTAACTATTATCTGAAATATGGCGATAAAAATAACCCGTATCTGAAAGCCACTGAATGGAACTGGCAAATCGACCCGCTCGGCTTCCGTAGCATTATCACCCGGTACTACAACGACTGGCGGATGCCGGTGTTCCCGATTGAAAACGGTATTGGCGTTATCGAATCTTGGGATGGCGTCAACCCTGTTGAGGATGATTACCGCATTGCCTATCACCGCGACCATATCAACGCCATGAAAGAGGCGATTTTTGAGGATGGCGCAGAGGTGATTGGCTATCTCGGCTGGGGGCTGATCGATATTCTCAGCTCGCAGGGCGACATGCGTAAACGCTACGGCGTGGTGTACGTCAACCGCGACAACCACGATCTGAAAGACTTGAAACGCGTGCCGAAGAAAAGCTACGCATGGTTGAAACAGGCGATCCGCAGCAACGGCGACGAGATGTAATCTCAGGGCCAGCCGGGTTTCTCCCCGTCAGCGCGAACGTTGGCGGGGATACGAGTGAGTGAAGAAAAGGTCTCTGCACATGTCTGATAACGTTACATCCAATATGCAGTCTTTTACCGATCGCTTCGTGGAGTTTTCGGCGCGTATCGCGAACCAGGTTCACCTGCGTTCGTTGCGCGACGCGTTTGCCGGTGTCATGCCCATATTTATTCTGGCAGGGCTTGCTGTGCTGGTGAACAACGTGGTGTTCCCGTGGATTTTTGAAGGCGAGACGTTAGTACGCTTTAAGGTCTGGGGGGAGGCGATAATCAACGGCACGCTCAACATTGCCGCGCTACTCATCGCGCCAATGATTGCGTGGTCGCTGGCGCGTAACAAAAACTTTGGCAACCCGGTTTCGGCCGTCGTCATTGCGCTGTGCAGCTTCATTATTATGATGCCGATGCAGGTCGATATGGTGCCGGTTGGCGGCAAAGTGGCGGTGAGTCTGACGTCAATCCTGACCTTCGCCAACATCGGTTCCACCGGCATCTTTGCCGGGGTGATTATCGGCCTGCTGTCGACGGAGGTGTTTATCCGTATTGCGCAGTTTAAGCGGCTGGAAATCAATCTCGGCGACAACGTACCGCCTGCGGTCAGTCAGTCGTTTTCCTCACTGTTGCCGACGATTATCACCCTGTCGCTGTTCGCGGTATTCGCGGCGCTATTGAGCAATCTGCTGCACACTGACCTGATACATCTGATAACCACGCTGATTCAGCAGCCGCTGCGGTTGATCAACACCAGTCTGCCGGGCACGCTTTTTATCTACAGTTTTGGTAACTTCCTGTTCACGCTGGGGATTCACCAGTCGGTGGTAAACAGCGTGGTGCTGGAACCGTTCCTGCTGATTAACACCAACGAGAACATGTTGGCTTACGCCGCAGGGCAGCCAATCCCGCATATCATCAATAACATTTTCGTGCCGACGTTTGGCATGGTGGGCGGCACCGGCAGCACGATTTCGCTGCTGATTGCCATCTTCCTGTTCTCGCGTCAGAAAGCGTCCAAACAGGTGGCACGGCTGGCGATAACGCCGGGTCTGTTTAATATCAACGAGCCGGTGATTTTTGGTCTGCCGATTGTGTTCAACGTGCCGCTGATGATCCCGTTTGTGCTGCTACCCGCCATCGGTATTTTCTTTGCCTGGGTCTGTACCACGCTCGGATTAATGTCGCGTTGCGTGGTGATGATCCCCTGGACAACGCCGCCGATACTCAGCGCCTGGCTGGCGACAGCAGGGGACTGGAGGGCCGTCGTGGTTCAGTTGATAATCATCGTCTTTGGTGTATTCTTCTACCTGCCTTTCCTCAAGATTGCTGAGAAAGTGGCCTTAAGAAACAATGGGATAACGGACTAGGAAGGGTGGCAATGGCGGCAAAGTACCTCACTATCGCGCGGGAAATAAAGAAGCGGATTATCAGTCAGCGGTATCCCGCCAGCTCGCCGTTGCCCGATCAGTTTGCACTGGCGGCGGAATTTCAGACCAGCCGGATGACCATTCAGCAGGCGATTCGCCAGCTGATTGTCGAAGGGCTGATTTACACGCGCCAGGGGCAGGGCACTTTTGTGCGGAAGAATTTCCTCCAGCTTTCTCAGTGGGATTTGCCCGGCAGCGACTATTTTGGTGCGACCAAAACCTGGGAGCATCTGGGGACGGTCAGTAGCCAGGTGGTACGGTTCGACCTGCGTTTTCCCAACGAAAAAGAGCAGTCATCGCTGCTGATTAACGCTGATGCGCCGGTGTACGATTTTGTCCGTTTGCGTCTGCTTAATGGCGAACCGATGTCGCTGGATGCGACGGTCATGCCAGTGAATCTGGTCCCTGGGCTGAATAAAGGCCATCTCGAAAGCTCGGTATTTCAGTATGTCGAAACGCTGGGGCTAAAGATTATGGGGTCTTATCGCGTGGTGCGCGCCATCAAACCGGGCGAACTGGAGCAGCAGCATTTAATCTGCGAAGCCGGTGACCCGGTGCTGGAAGTCGAGCAGGTGATTTATCTGGAAGATGGCACACCGCTTGAGTATGCCCATTGCCATTACCGCTACGATCATGGTGGGATTGTGATTGTGAATAACGGTTAATCAAAACAGCAGTCATAAAAAAAGGCGGATTTTTCAATCCGCCTTTTTTGTGTTCTTTATCGGGCTATCAGTTCAGACGAACTGGCATCCCGGAACGATCCTGTACGGCCTGGTCTACCACGTTGGTATCCACATCCGCCTGACCCGTTACCGTCTGAACAGATTTGTTCAGGCTAATTGGTACGACTTCACCGCCGTTAAACTGCGCATCGGTGGTTGAAAGCGGGTTGTGAACTTCAATGTAGCGGCTGCCGTCTGGCTCAGTGGTCGCTTTAACTGGCTCATCAATAAACTGTACGCGCGTACCGACTGGCACGTTCTGGAACAGGAATTTGATGTCTTCGTTACGCAGACGTACACAGCCGTGGCTCACGCGCAGGCCGATACCGAAGTTGGCGTTAGTCCCGTGAATAGCGTACAGACGGCCGATATACAGCGCGTACAGACCCATAGGGTTGTCCGGGCCCGCAGGCACTACGGCTGGCAGCGGGTTACCGGCTGCAACATATTCAGCATGCATTTTTGCAGTCGGCGTCCAGGTTGGGCCCGCTTTCTTACGTTCAACTTTAGTGACCCAGTTGATCGGCGTATCTTTACCCAACTGACCGATACCGATTGGCAGCACGATCACAGTATTGGTACCCGCCGGATAGTAATACAGGCGCATTTCCGCACTGTTAATAACGATGCCTTCATGTGGGGTGTCTGGCAGGATCAGCTGCTGCGGAATATTCAACACGCTACCGCCTTTCGGCAGATACACGTCGATACCCGGGTTAGCTTCGGTCATGTTGGACAGACCCATCTGATACTGCGCAGCGAAATACTCGAGCGGCTGCTTGTTCTCATCAGGGATGGTGATGACCTGGTTCTGACCAATCAGACGGCTACCATCAGTTGGAAGAGGGTAGGTCACAGCAGATGCAGTATTGCAAAAGCCCATAACGGCAAGAGCTGCCGCGAAAAGCGTAGATATTTTCATTTTCATTTTATTCGAAGTATCGGTGCCGCGCAGGCTGTTGTTAGAGAAATGGAACCCGTAATGGGAGCGCATTATATGTGCATTCCACGCCACAGGGAAATCAGATGTGGACGAAATCACATTTTTTTCACCGTCTGGCTTCATGCCGACCGTTTAGGGTCTGCACGAGCAAGGCGATTTTTATTCCCAATTGTGGCAAAATAGGCCGTTAGTCACATCTTTTAGGATACGCCCGTGTTAGTTACCAGCAACGTCACCATGCAGTTCGGCAGTAAGCCGCTATTTGAAAACATCTCCGTCAAATTTGGCGGCGGCAACCGTTACGGCCTGATTGGCGCTAACGGAAGCGGTAAATCCACCTTCATGAAAATTTTGGGGGGCGACTTAGATCCGACCCTCGGCAACGTTTCGCTCGATCCGAACGAACGCATCGGTAAGCTGCGTCAGGATCAGTTCGCCTTCGAAGAGTTCACCGTGCTTGATACCGTTATTATGGGTCACGCCGAGCTGTGGGAAGTGAAGCAGGAACGCGATCGTATTTACGGTCTCGCTGAAATGACCGAAGAAGACGGTTATAAAGTGGCAGACCTCGAAGTCACCTACGGCGAAATGGACGGCTACACTGCAGAGTCCCGTGCCGGTGAGCTGCTTCTCGGCGTTGGCATTCCACTGGAACAGCATTACGGCCCGATGAGCGAAGTCGCTCCAGGCTGGAAGCTGCGTGTGTTACTAGCGCAGGCGCTGTTTGCAAACCCAGACATTCTGCTGCTCGATGAACCGACGAACAACCTGGACATCGACACCATTCGCTGGCTGGAAAGCGTGCTCAACGAGCGCAACAGCACCATGATCATCATCTCGCACGACCGTCACTTCCTGAACATGGTATGTACGCACATGGCGGATCTGGACTACGGCGAGCTGCGCGTTTACTCGGGCAACTACGACGAGTACATGACAGCGGCCACCCAGGCGCGTGAGCGTCTGCTGTCTGACAACGCCAAGAAAAAGGCACAAATTGCTGACCTGCAATCCTTCGTCAGTCGCTTCAGCGCTAACGCCTCCAAATCTCGTCAGGCAACGTCTCGCGCTCGTCAGATTGATAAAATCAAGCTGGACGAAGTGAAAGCGTCCAGCCGTCAGAACCCGTTCATGCGCTTCGAGCAGGACAAGAAACTGTTCCGTAACGCACTGGAAGTGGAAAACCTGACCAAAGGCTTTGATAACGGCCCGCTGTTCAAAAACGTCAAACTGCTGATGGAAGTCGGCGAGAAGCTGGCTATCCTCGGGACCAACGGCGTGGGTAAATCTACCCTGCTGAAAACTCTGGTCGGTGATTTAACGCCGGAAAGCGGTACCGTGAAGTGGTCTGAAAATGCCAAAATTGGTTACTACGCCCAGGATCACGAATACGAGTTCGAAAACGATCTCAGCGTGTTCGACTGGATGAGCCAGTGGAAGCAGGAAGGCGACGATGAGCAGGTTGTACGCAGCTTCCTCGGCCGTTTGCTGTTCAGCCAGGACGACATCAAAAAACCGGCGAAAGTGCTCTCCGGTGGTGAGAAAGGTCGTATGCTGTTCGGTAAGTTGATGATGGAAAAACCCAACATTCTGGTGATGGATGAACCTACCAACCACCTGGATATGGAATCCATCGAATCGCTGAACATGGCGCTGGAAATGTATCAGGGCACCCTGATTTTCGTTTCCCATGACCGTGAGTTCGTCTCTTCACTGGCGACCCGCGTTATCGAAATTACGCCAGAGCGCGTGATTGATTTCAGCGGCAACTACGAAGATTACCTGCGCAGCAAAGGTATCGACGACTAAGCGTCTGTCACCCCGGCGCACCTGTCGCCGGGGTATTTTCTCCTCACGTTCCCTCATTCGTTTCTTTCCACTTGTATCAACCTTTCTGCAACAACGCGCCGATCCCACAATCTCGCCATCATTTCTGCACAATTATATGGAGAAATAGCGGCTGAATTTTCAGTTGCGGGAGGCACTGTGATGATTATCGTTCTGACACTGCTGAATTTGACGCTGTACTGTGTGCTGATAGGTTTTCTGATTGCGGCGGTGTGACATAAAAATACCCTG
>Ga0079104_1001453_pt1 | contig 15822 bp, 16 predicted proteins | sample MedtruBG_FD_76829 | JGI IMG/M metagenome (GOLD analysis project Ga0079104, IMG submission 76829) | Root nodule microbial communities of legume samples collected from California, USA - Medicago truncatula BG | ecosystem: Host-associated > Plants > Roots > Nodule | place: USA: California...
GCAGGTCATGGAGGCCGAGACGGCAGAAGGGCGGGCTCGCATCGAGCAGGCTCAGGCGGCGCAGCGGGCAGCCGCATCAGGGAAAACATTCATCGCCTCACTGGAGGATCAGACAGCTGCAATCGGAAAAACTCGCGCCGAAATCCTTGAGCTAAAAGCCGCACAGTTGGGAGTGACGCAGCAGGCCGCTCCGATGATCGCCAAACTGAAGGAACAAGAAAACGTCTGGAAGAACGGCGCGATCAGTGCGGGGCAGTATCGTAATGCGATGCGTTACCTGCCAATGCAAATGACCGACATCGTTACCTCACTTGCATCTGGTATGCCGATATACATGGTTGCGATCCAGCAGGGCGGTCAACTGCGCGATACGTTCGGCGGAGTGGGTAATGCGCTGAAAGCCATTCTTTCGCTAGTAACGCCGGCGAAGCTGGCTTTAGGGGGAATGATTGGTGTTGCTGGCCTGCTGGTCGCTGCCTGGTATAAAGGTTCACAAGAGGCATCCGAATATAACAAACAGCTGATACTGACCGGCAATTATGCGGGAAAAACTGCCGCACAGCTGTCTGCACTGGCAAAGTCTCTATCTCGTGGCGGGATCAACCAATACGCGGCTTCTTCTGTTCTGGCTCAGGTGGTGGGTTCTGGAAAGTTTGATGTAAGCAAGCTTGAGACAGTGAGCCGCGCGGCAGTTGCGATGGAGCAGGCCACCGGACAAGCGGTGGATAAAACCATCGCTAACTTCCAGAAGCTGTTCTCCGAGCCAACCAAAGCATCACAAGAGCTGAACAACCAACTGCATTACCTGACAGCAGCGCAGTTTGAATACATTTCTTCGCTGGAACGCCGTGGCGATAAAGAGACAGCAGGGCAAGTAGCCGCTGATGCTTTCAGCCAGGCAGAACAACGCAGAAGCCAGCAGATCCTCGCTAATCTCGGTCTGGTTGAGAGAGCTGCTCTTTCTGCCCGCAATGCTTTCAAAGGGATGTGGGACGAGTTGCTCAACATCGGGCGTCCGAACGCACCACAAGACATGCTGGCGAATATGCAAGCTGAACTGGCGGAGCGTGAAAGCAAGGTATTACCTGAACGCCAGAGGATGGGTTACGGCTACAACTACGACACCAGCTCGCAGGACCGCGATTACGATAATCGGCGTAAAGCCCAGTTGGCAGCCATTGCATCGTTGAAAGCCCAGATTAACCCCATGCTTGGGGCCATCACTCTTCAGGAAGACCTGAATGTTGTTGCCTCTACAGGCAATAAGATTAACGAAGAAGCGATAACTGCCCAACAGATCATGAATCGCTATCTTGATGCCGGGACTGAAGCTACGGAGAAGCGCCGTCAGGCTCAGGACGAACTAAATAAAGCGATTGCAGATAATGCCAGGGCTGCCAAAAACGGCACGGCGACACTTTGGACGGCTGAGGACATTGCCAAGGCGCGAGCCGGGATCGAGAAGCTTTATAGAGACCCCAAAACGCCAAAAGCGAAAGGGGAAACAGTCTCGTCCGGTCTGCGAGCTGAGGATTCTGCTCAATCTGAATTGCTGGCGCTTCAGGCGCAGCTGTACGCCCTGCAAAAGCACAGTGACCTGAACGAAACCATAAGCCAACAGCGCAAAAGCTTATGGACTACTGAAGCAAGGTTCCAGGTACTGGAGGAGGCTTCGCGCTCGCGCGTTTTGACGAAGCAGGAGCAATCCCTTCTGGCGAGCAAAGACCAGGTGCTGCAACTGGCGAGGCAGAAAGCGCTTTTAGGTGATCAGATCACCGCCCAGGAGCAGTTGAACAAGCGGATGGATACGGCACAGAAGTACGCCACGCAGATGTCCGAGAAGCAGGCCGCATTAACAGGCGGGGCCGGGATGAGCGACCGACAGGCGCAGCGGGAACTGGCTAAAAGTCAGCTTGCCGCCGGCTGGCAGAATTCAGGTGGTTCTCTGGCGGATGAGGGCTACCTGAAACAGATTAAGGCTGCGACCGACTATTACGATGCAGAAGACCAGATGCGTGGTGACTGGCTGACCGGCGCGAAAAAGGGCTGGAGCGAGTTTGAAGACAGCGCAACCAATGTTTATGGTCAGATGCAAAACATTTCCCAGTCTGCATTTACGGGGATGGCTTCAACGCTCACGGACTTTTTCACCACAGGCAAAGCTAGCTTTAGCGACTTCCTGACAACGTTCCTTAAGGGCATTGCGCAAATGCTGGTCCAGTTGGCTATGGTCAACAGTATGAAATCAGCGTTTGGAGGGACGGCTGTTGGGGCCTTTTTCGGTTTTTCTCAGGGTGGGCTGGTCCCGGCATTCGACAGCGGGGGCTATACCGGCGATGGTGGAAAATATCAGCCGAAAGGTGTCGTGCATGGCGGCGAGTTTGTCTTTACCAAAGAAGCGACCAGCGCGATTGGTGTCGGCAATCTTTACGCGATGATGCGCGGCGCTCAGGGTTACGCTGATGGCGGTTATGTTGGTAATGCGCCTATGTATGGACTGCAATCCGCTGGCGCTGGTGGTATCACGGTTCAAACCTCAGTTGTCGTGCAGAACCAGAACTCACAGCAGAAAACTTCGGGTAATGACGAAGCGATTTCCCGGGCATACAAACAGACCATTGATCAGTCTGTCCGGTCAGGTATTGCCAAGCAACTTCAACCAGGCGGATTGATCTGGAATGCTACAAGATCACGATAATCCGTTTCGATGGGTTCTGTCATTTCCTGAACCCTGATATTCTTTTGGCTTACTAATAGTAGGGGATAGGGATATGCGAAAATTACTGCTTTTAAGCTTTACCATGCTTTCTTTTTCAGCGCTGGCAGGGGCGAATCAAATTCAGGTACCTACTGATTCGAATGCAACTTATACGTTGTTGGAAAAAGGTTCTCAGGGATCACTTCGAACCATTACGACAAAAAGAGAAGGTCCATCAGGTGTTTCGTTTTCACAGCGAATTTATGACTGTGATTTAAGCGAAGTAAAGTATCTCGGCTCTGGTGATACCTTGGAAGAAATGAAGAATTCGCAGCCTGATCCAAATATGGCACCAATAGTAAGCGAGTCGATAGCTTATTATTTAGGCAAAGAAGCCTGCAAGTAACCTGACCCGCTCCGGCGGGTTTTTTTATGCCCGGAGGATATGTGGCGATCCAAACATTCACTTGGCGAACCCAGATTCAGGCAGGCATGGAGGGCGAGTTTAGTTACTTCACTCGTGCCGCATCTTTCGGTGACGGCTACGAGCAGATTGCAGGTGAGGGTATCAATCCCGAAAAGCAGTCCTGGCCAATAACATTCACAGGTAAAAAAGCAGAGATGCTAGCCGCCCTGAATTTCTGCCGTTCGCACATCACAAAATCGTTTATATGGACATCACCAATTGGCGAGGTGGGACTTTACCGCGTTGAGGCTGATTCAGTGAAAGCGCAACCCCTCTCGAGCAAAGTAATAACCATAACCGCTACTTTCAAGCAGGCATATGCACCATGATCACAGAAGATTACCAGCGACTCGAACCGGGCAATAAAATTCGCCTCATTGAGGTTGATGGCTCCACATTTGGTGTCGATGACGTACTGCGTTTTCATGCGTACAACTTGCCCCATACAACTGATGAAATTGCCGCTGCTGGTGGGGATGAAACGAAACTTGTAGCAAAGAGTATCTGGTGGCAGGGAAAAGAATATGCCGCATGGCCATACCAGCTCGAAGGGCTTGAGGCATCAACCGACGGCAGCAACGCACAGCCGACCCTGACGGTGGCAAACATCGACAGCTCGATCACTGCGCTCTGTCTGGTCTACGACGACATGCTCCAGGCGAAGGTTACTATTCACGATACTTTTGCCCATTATCTGGATGCTAGAAACTTTCCTGAAGGAAACGCTACGGCTGATCCGCTGCAGGTCAGAAAACGGGTGTTCTACATTGATGGAAAGAACAACGAACTGGCGGGGGAAAGCGTCGAGTTTATTCTCACTAGCCCGATGGATCTTCAGGGATTAATGATACCGACGCGTCAACTCCACTCGCTATGTACCTGGTGTATTCGCAACAAGTATCGCTCGGGTGACGGGTGCGATTACGCCGGCGCCAGTTACTTCGACCTGAACAATAATCCGGTAGACGATCCGTCGCTAGATGCCTGCAATGGCACACTGACCGCATGCAGAATGAGGTTTGGTGAGAATGAAGAATTACCCTTTGGTGGCTTTCCGGGGACTTCCCTAATCAGGAGTTGAACATGCGTCAGAAAACGATAAACGCCGTCATGGCTCATGCTGCTGCAGAGTATCCGCGTGAGAGCTGCGGAGTGGTTGCTCAGAAAAGCCGGGTGGAACGCTATTTTCCTTGCCGCAACCTGGCGTCAGAGCCGACAGAGCAGTTTCTTCTTTCGCCCGAGGATTACGTCGCAGCTGAAGATTGGGGAACGGTGATTGCCATAGTTCATAGCCATCCTGACGCGACGACTCAACCAAGCGAGCTGGATAAAGCGCAGTGTGATGCAACTCTGGTGCCGTGGCATATCGTCAGCTGGCCTGAGGGTGATTTACGTACCATCCAGCCGCGCGGTGAACTCCCGCTGCTGCAGCGCCCCTTTGTGCTCGGCCATTTCGACTGTTGGGGGCTTGTGATGAGCTATTTTCGTCAAACCCATGGCATTAAGTTGACCGACTATCGTGTGGATTATCCGTGGTGGGAGGACCGCTATTCGGACAACTTCTACCAGGAATGCTGGTATGAATGCGGTTTCCGCGAATTTGACGGTCCACCGCAAGCTGGTGACATGGTTATCATGCAAGTGCAGGCTGATAAGTGGAACCATGCGGGCATCCTACTGGAAGGGAATATGCTGCTTCATCATCTTTACGGCCACCTCAGTCAGCGTGTGCCTTACGGCGGGTACTGGCGGGAACGAACAATGAAAACCCTCAGATACAAAGATTTATCAGGGCGGGGTGACGATGACTGAACCATTACGGAAGGTTCGCCTTTATGGGGTGCTTGGCGCGACTTTTGGTCGTGAATACAAGCTCTCAGTTGCATCACCAAAAGAAGCTATCCGAGCGCTCTGTGTGATTGTTCCCGGTTTCGAACGTTTCCTGAATACCAGTAAACAACGCGGTCTAACCTACGCCGTTTTCAGTGGGAAGCGCAATCTTATCTCTGATGAGCTCGATATGGATAAAGGCTGTGAAGATATTCGTATCGCGCCTGTTGTCATCGGCAGTAAGAAAGCGGGCGCGTTCCAGACCATTCTCGGTGCGGTACTGGTCGTCGTCGGTGTCGCGATTGGCTACTTCTCTGGCGGCACGCTATCAGCGGCAGGTTACGGCGTAGCGAAGTTCGGTGCTGCAATGATGATCGGCGGCGTTGTACAAATGATGTCGCCGCAGACGGCGGGCCTCGCCAGTAAGCAGTCAGCAGATAATCAGGCCAGTTACGCATTTGGCGGTGTGACCAACACCACTGCACAAGGCAATCCGGTCCCACTGCTCTACGGCAAACGTCGCATCGGCGGTGCGATCGTTTCCGCTGGAATTTACGTCGAAGACCAGCAATAACCCCAATTAATTATTTCAGGCCACCTTCGGGTGGCTTTTTTTATGGGCGTGATATGGAAAAAGTTAATCCGATAAAAGGCCGCAAGGGAGGTAGCTCGAGCTCACGAACTCCGACAGAACAACCGGACGATCTGCAGTCTGTGGCAAAGGCGAAAATCCTCATCGCGCTTGGAGAGGGAGAGTTCGCTGGCCACCTCACTGGAAAGGATATTTATCTGGATGGTACCGCGATCGAGAACGCAGACGGTTCGCAGAATTTCAGCGGCGTAACGTGGGAGTTCCGACCGGGAACGCAGGCTCAGAAATACATCCAGGGTATTCCCGGAACCGAAAATGAAATCAGTGTGGGCAATGAGGTCTCAAGTGAAACTGCCTGGACGCGCACTTTCACCAACACACAGCTATCAGCCGTCCGGCTGCGCCTGAAGTGGCCCTCTCTTTTTAAGCAAGAGAATGACGGTGATCTGGTCGGTTACTCGGTGAACTATGCAATTGACCTGCAGACGAACGGCGGTACATGGCAGACCGTGCTCAACACCAGCGTGACCGGGAAAACGACCTCCGGTTACGAGCGCAGCCACCGTATCGATTTACCGCAGGCGGGCAGCACCTGGACGCTTCGTCTGCGCAAGATAACCGCTGACGCAAATAGCGCGAAAATCGGCGATGTAATGACGCTGCAAAGCTTTACTGAGGTGATTGACGCAAAACTGCGTTACCCGAATACGGCGTTGCTCTATATCGAGTTTGACTCAAGCCAGTTCAACGGCTCCATCCCTCAGATTTCCTGCGAGCCTCGCGGACGCGTAATCCGTGTTCCCGATACCTACGATCCCGATACTCGAACCTACAGCGGTACCTGGACGGGCACGTTTAAGTGGGCGTGGACGGATAATCCTGCATGGATTTTTTACGATCTGGTGGTCACTGACCGCTTCGGCTTAGGCAATCGTCTCACTGCAGCCAATATCGACAAATGGTCGCTTTACCAGGTTGCACAGTACTGCGATCAGCAGGTACCAGACGGCAAGGGCGGGAATGGTACCGAGCCGCGATATACCTGCAACGTCTACATTCAGGACAGAAACGACGCCTACACCGTGCTGCGAGACTTCGCGGCTATATTCCGCGGCATGACCTATTGGGGTGATGATCAGATTGTCTGCCTCGCGGACATGCCGCGGGATGTCGACTTCAGTTACACCCACGCCAATGTTGTCGAAGGTAAATTCACCTACTCCAGTAGCACGACCAAGAGCAGGTACACAAACGCGCTGGTCTCATGGTCCGATCCAGATAATGCCTTCGCTGATGCTATGGAGCCGGTTTTTGAACAGGCATTGGTGGCGCGCTATGGCTTCAACCAGCTCGAACTGACGGCCATTGGTTGCACCAGACAATCGGAGGCGAACCGAAAAGGGCGCTGGGGCATTCTCACAAATAACAAAGACCGTGTGGTGACCTTTAATGTCGGGTTGGACGGCAATATTCCACAACCAGGATATGTCATCGCTGTGGCAGACAGGAACCTTTCCGGGCGTGATCTGGGCGGAAGAGTCGCCAGTGCAAATGGCCGGGTTATCACTCTTGATCGTGGTCCTGGTGCCGCGGCAGGAGACAGGCTAATCGTTAACCTGCCTTCCGGTGTTTCTCAGTCACGCACTATCCAGGCGATTTCTGATAAAGCGGTCACTGTCACCACGTCGTATAGCGAAACACCAAACGCTGAAGCTGTCTGGTTGTTAGAGAGTGATGAACTTTACTCGCAGCAATACCGTGTAGTTAGCGTGACGGACAATGATGATGGGACATTTACCATCGCCGGAGCTAATCACGATCCAGATAAATACGCCCGCATTGATACAGGGGCGATCATCGACCAGCGCCCGATAAGTGTTATTCCTCCCGGCAATCAGGCGCCGCCAGCAAACATCGTGATCAACTCCTTCTCGATGGTTCAGCAGAATATCAGCGTTGAAACAATGCGCGTCAGTTGGGACCAGGCGCAGAATGCTATCGCCTATGAAGCGCAGTGGCGCCGCAACGACGGGAACTGGGTGAATGTGCCGCGCAGCTCCACCACGTCTTTTGACGTGCCGGGTATTTATGCCGGACGCTATCTTGTGCGTGTGCGCGCCATCAATGCCGCAGAAATTTCATCCGGCTGGAGCTATTCAGAAGAGAAAACGCTGACGGGTAAAGTAGGCAATCCACCGAAGCCAGTTGGCTTTATCGCTTCTGAAAACGTGGTGTTTGGAATCGAGCTGAACTGGGGGTTCCCGGCGAACACCGACGATACGTTAAAGACGGAAATCCATTACAGCCTGACCGGGGCCGAAGATGATGCGATGCTGCTGGCTGATGTGCCTTACCCGCAGCGCAAATATCAGCAGATGGGCCTCAAGGCGGGACAGATTTTCTGGTACCGAGCGCAGCTGGTGGACAGAACCGGAAACGAATCAGGGTACACAGACTGGGTGCGAGGGCAGGCCAGTATCGATGTTTCTGACATCACTGATGTAATACTGGAAGATATCAAAGAATCGGACACGTTTAAGGGCCTGATCGAGAGCGCCGTAGACGGCAACGAAAAAATTGCTGGCATGGCCGACGACATCAAACAAAACGCCGACGAGCTTGCACAGCAGGCTCTGGCCATTCAGGAGAATACTGACGGGCTGGCGCAGGCCGCTGTGAAAATCGATGAGATATCTGTATCGATGGACGGTATGACAGGCGGAGTCAAAAACTCCTCCATTGCCGTTATTCAGAATAGCCTGGCACAGGTGACAACCCGCCGCTCTCAGACTGCGACGAACGCCGGGAATAGCGCCAGCATTGACCGCATCGACACCACCATTGCTGATACCAGTGAGGCGGTATCCCGTGCGCTGGTCACGCTCGATGCGTCTGCAGGTGGCAATGTATCCAACTCAACGGACCTCACTGAAACCTTAGCGAACTTTACCCAGGCCTCGGCCATAAAGATTAATTCTTTGACGGTGACAGTGAACGGCCAGACAGCGGCGATTAACCAGACGTCGCAGGCGGTTGCTGATGTGAACGGTAACCTCAGCGCGATGTACAACATCAAGGTAGCGGTGGACGCTAACGGTCGACAGTATGCCGCCGGAATGGGGATCGGCGTCGAAAATACGCCTTCAGGAATGCAGTCTCAGGTGCTGTTCCTGGCCGATCGGTTTGCAGTGATGGCGCAGGCCGGGGGAACGGTGACGCTTCCGTTCGTCATACAGAATGGACAAACGATCATCAGGGATACCGTTATCGGTGATGGGACCATTTCTAATGCCAAAATCGGCAACTATATCCAGTCCAATAACTACGTCGCAGGCTCTGCAGGCTGGAAGCTTGATAAGGGTGGAACGTTCGAAATTAACGGCGTGGCCGGGGGCGGAAGGATGCTGATATCGAGCACTCTCCTACGCATCTACGACAGCAACAACGTGCTGCGCGTCAGAATGGGGTTATGGTAATGCCACAGGGTTTGCAATGTTGGGATAGTGCAGGGCGGGTTGCAGTTGATTTAAGTGATTACGCGATCCGTTACATGGGCAGTGCATCGGTTTCGCTTACCGCAGGAGAAACGTCAAAAAATGTCGCTTTTTCTGGCGCAACGCAGGACGGGACGCTTGTCACAATCGTTTCAACCGGCGTGACTGTAAACGAGTATTTTTGCCGCGCTTATAACGGCGGCTTTAGCCTCTACTATCTCCCCGCGGGTGGAAGTCCCGCAATCACTCTCAGTGTAGAGGTTTATAACTTTCAATGAGCGGATTCGAAGTTTACAACAGCGCCGGTAAACTGCTGGTGGATTCACAAAACAGATCGACCCTGTTTTACGATCAGCGCGCGCTGGGTGCCGTCACCGATAAAGGCACCTACCGCGTTAACAGCCCGTTTGGTGATGGCAGTACGCTCGGCTTTACTCAGCAGTCATTCTGGAATGACGGCCGTTTAAGGTGGCTGCAACTGGGCACGAACAAATACGGTTTTCCTGGTGCTGATATGCTGGAAGATAATGCGGGTAGCATGATACGAACTGCGCGCAATATTGGCATCCAGAGCGGTTATCTCGATGTGTTTGATAGTGCTGGCAACCTTATCTGGAGCGCTGCTTCAGCCTCGAAGATGCCAAGAGTCGTTGGTTTTTTTGACGTGCCAGCGAACTATGACCTGCAGAACAATACCTTTTCAGTGAGTCTCAGCTTCACTCCCTGGATTCTGGTAAACAACTGCCCGGGAAACCTCAGCGATGATGGTACGGTTGTCGGGTATTCAGGTGTGGTGCTCAAATGGACTGGCTCTCAGCTGCAGGGCAGATATATTTCAAAAAATCAGCGCAGCTGGAGCCAGACGTTTCAGGGGCGTGGGTTAAGAATCCCCATCGCTCAGTTTGTGGGTATTTGATGCTGGAGGGACGCGAGGGTAATGAGTTGCAATCATATTTTGCTTCACGCCCTTTGCTGAATTAAAACGATAAACAATATCGAGCATATCCGTTTTTTTATAGCAAATATTAGGCAGTCGTTTATTTACATGGCGGCTAAATAGTCCATTGCTGCTGTCTGAAATAACTTCCATTTTTCTGGTGGCACAGTCGATATTTACGTGGATATCACCACCTAGGGATAAACGAGCGGCATCAACCGGATAATCCATCTGGAATGCGTAATCTGTCTGTTTGTCTGTACATCCAGCCAGCAGCAAAAGCACTGCAGCAAATAAAAGCTTCATCTCAACATTCCTGTAAGTGCGGGGATTTCCATTTTATTAGGGTTTAAAAATTAGTCAGATTGATATGAACGATCAATTTTACTTTATTGATCGCTTTTAACGATCGTTATTATCGTGAGGTAGTTCATGCTTTATAACACTGGCAATATCGCAATTAACGGAAATAATGCAACCGGCAACGGCACAAACTGGACTGCGCCTGCTAGTCAAATCCGAGCAGGGCAAACTATTCTCGTTCTCTCAAACCCGGTACAGATGTTTCAGATCATCACCGTTAACAGCGCAACATCACTCACTGTTACACCCGCGGCGTCACCGGCGCTGACCGGTCAGAAATATGGCATCCTCGTTACAGATGGCCTTTCAGTCGATGGACTGGCACAAAGCATTTCGCAACTGATCAACGAATACGATGAGAATATTGGTGCGTGGGAGAGTTTTGCCAGCACGACCGCGAATCAAAACGTGACCGTGACGATTAACGGTGTGAGCGTAACGATTCCCGCTATCGGTAAACTTCTGCAAAAAGGGTCGAATGGGGCACTCCCGATTAACCAAGGTGGTACTGGCGCAACGACCAAAGAAGACGCTCGCACAAACCTCGGTTTAGGAGACAGTGCGACGAAGACCGTTGGAATCGCTGCAGGGAACGTCATGCAAGTTGGGGCTTTCGGTTTAGGCTCTCTTCAGCAGAATAAGCCAAATGATGCAAGTGCATCGTTTATCAGTGATGCCGATGGTAATACTGTCTGGGCTCCCGCAAATGGTTGTGGTTACCAAAGCTCTTACACTATGCAGCGAATTGCTCAAATGTGGGTAACGTCTAACGGTGCGGGTTACAGCCGTTTTTTAACAAATACTAATCCTCAGACGCCGAAAACAGATGTGCCTTGGACAGTTTTTCAGGCGGCGGGAACTTCTGACATCAACTTCAAAAAGGTGACAGGGGAACTTGATTTAAACGAGTCTCTATCCAACATAGAGACAATGGATTTCAAAACCTTCTATTACCTTGCTGATGAGGATAAAACGGTTCGCCGAGGAGTCATTGCTCAGGAGCTCGAAAAAGTAGATCCCCAGTATGTTCATTCATCTGAAGAATCAGGGAAAATGACACTCGACCTTAATCCATTGGTACTCGATGCGCTTGCTGCGATTAAAGCACTGGCAATCCGTGTTCGCGAGTTAGAAGCAAACGCTACTACGACGGAGGCAGAATCATTTTTTGGTTAAAGTTTGAATCGTCAGGCATCTCGACCCTTATGGAAACAAACTGATCCGGCGGTATATCGATCGGGTCACCGTCGCTTATACCTTGCAGTTCGTTTCTGGCGAATTTAGGTGCAGCTGGATATGTGCGATGGAAAGTTTTTACCAACACAGAGCCATCGGCATTTACCTCATAGTCTAACCAGATGAGAGGTTGCTTATTGCGGTCAGTAGGTATTTCAAAACCACCATCTATACCGCCCCACGCAGCGTCTGCATTCATCCCCATACAACCTTCGATTAGGTACAGACCAACTGCTAGACGCGAAGCAGTGCAGCCGTCCGATTCATCGTTTACCACGTAACTGCCATCATGGCTTATTTGAACAACTGGAGAGGCAGCTTTAAGTGTTCCGTCGCTGGTTCTAGTAGTGTTAGCTGTAGAATACAGTTCTGACCAGACCCCCCCCTGATAATTGCCGTAGGTACGAATAAAACCACGGGCCTTCCCACCCGCAGTCATTGCCAGATCGGAACCGTATGATCCCTGGGGAATATGAAGTACTGTTACCCCCGTTGTGCCGGCTGGGTTGTAATCGGCTGCACCCTGTATTGAAAGTAAGGATGAAACCGAATTCCCAGTCGCATCCATGTACGGAGTATTTTGGACACCCAACCCGAAAGCCCCAACTTGCATGACGTTCCCTGCAGCGATTCCAACGGTCTTCGTCGCACTGTCTCCTAAACCGACGTTTTATATAATCATTTTTAGTCGTGTAGCTGATAATCAATCCTCATTTTTCGATGATTAAAGGCGATTGAAAAACATGCTAATTGGCTATGTAAGGGTGTCAACTAATGACCAAAATACCGATCTGCAGCGACAGGCACTTGAACGAGCAGGATGCGACCAGATATTCGAAGAAAAAATGAGCGGGACGGTGGCTAATCGCCCAGTAATAAAAAAGCTGCTTCGGACGTTAAACGAGGGCGATACGCTGGTGGTCTGGAAGCTGGATCGACTGGGCCGAAGTATGCGGAATCTTGTACTTTTGGTAGATGAATTGCGGCAGCGCGGAATTCATTTCCGTAGCCTCACTGACAGCATCGACACTTCCAGCCCGATGGGCCGATTCATATTTCACATCATGTCAGCACTGGCGGAAATGGAAAGAGAGTTGATTGTTGAACGCACCCGGGCAGGATTAGCAGCAGCGCGCGAAAATGGTCGGATAGGCGGCAGGCGTCCGAAACTTTCCCCGGAGCAATGGGCACAAGCTGGACGACTCGTTGCGAACGGCATCAACCGCAAGCAAGTCGCATTAATTTACGACGTAGCAGTCTGCACATTGTATAAAAAATTCCCGGCAGGAAAGCCGAATGGCTACGAACAATAGGCGGGCCGAAAAATTTACAAAAGCATATTTGTCGATGCATGAGAAGGTTACGAGCAAACAGCTTAAGCATTAATCAGTAGGCTTCACAGTGCACCTTGATCAGAATTCCCCATTCAACTACTGTATATAAAAACAGTATCGAGGCGTGCATTATGAAGTTGTACAGACCAGCAGAGTTACGTGAAGTCATTGCCATCCCGCTTTTCAGCGACTTAGTGCAATGTGGGTTTCCCAGCCCGGCAGCGGATTATGTCGAGCAGCGTATCGATCTCAATGAATTAATGATCCAACACCCGAGTTCAACCTACTTCCTGAAGGCTGCCGGGGACTCTATGATCGATGCGGGAATTGGTGATGGTGATCTGCTGGTGGTTGACAGTTCCATTACAGCAGATCATGGAGATATCGTGATCGCCGCAGTGGAAGGGGAGTTTACAGTAAAACGCCTGCAGCTTCGGCCGACTGTCCAGCTTAACCCAATGAACAGCGCTTACAGCCCGATTATCGTTGGCAATGAAGACACCCTGGACGTTTTTGGTGTAGTGACTTTTATCGTTAAATCGGCGAGTTGAAGTATGTTCGCGCTCTGTGATGTGAATTCCTTCTATGCATCATGTGAAACGGTATTTAGACCGGATCTGAGAGGTCGGCCAGTTGTCGTTCTCTCGAATAATGATGGCTGCGTGATAGCCCGCAGTGCTGAGGCCAAAGCGGCAGGAATAACGATGGGGGAGCCTTTCTTTAAGCAAAAGGACCTTTTCCGGCGTGCTGGCGTTGTCTGCTTCAGCAGTAATTACGAGTTGTACGCCGATATGAGTCAACGCGTGATGACAACGCTGGAGGAAATGAGCCCTCGCGTGGAAATTTATAGCATTGACGAGGCCTTTTGTGATCTGACCGGCGTCCGAAATTGCCGGGACCTGTCGGATTTCGGTAAAGAGATTCGGGCTACAGTCCTAAAGCGCACGCATCTGACTGTGGGCGTAGGCATTGCGCAGACGATGACGCTTTCCAAGCTGGCCAATCACGCCGCCAAAAAATGGCAGCGGCAAACCGGTGGTGTGGTCGATCTCTCTAACGTTGACCGGCAGCGTCGGTTGCTTGCTATTGTACCTGTGGAGGATGTTTGGGGAGTGGGCCGGCGCATAAGCAAAAAACTCAATGCCATGGGCATCAAAACCGCTCTCGACCTCTCAGAGCAAAGTACCTGGATTATCCGGAAGCACTTCAACGTTGTACTTGAGCGAACCGTCCGGGAGTTGCGCGGCGAGCCATGTCTCGATCTGGAGGAGTTTGCGCCGGTAAAGCAGGAAATCGTCTGCAGCCGGTCATTCGGCGAACGTGTAACCGAGTACGAACAGATGCGCCAGGCCATCTGCAGCTATGCGGCCCGTGGCGCCGAGAAACTTCGCGGCGAGCATCAGTATTGTCGCTTTATTTCCGCGTTCGTTAGGACATCTCCCTTTGCGCTCAATGAGCCCTATTACGATAACAGCTCCTCAGTAAAGCTGCTGACGCCTACGCAGGACAGTCGGGACATTATCAACGCTGCGGTAAAGTGTCTGGACGCCATCTGGAAGGATGGCCACCGGTACCAGAAGGCGGGGATCATGCTCGGGGACTTCTTCAGTCAGGGTGTAGCCCAGCTTAACTTGTTCGACGAGAACGCACCGCGGGCCGGTGGCGACAGGTTAATGGAGGTGCTGGATCAGCTGAACGCTAAAGGCGGAAAGGGCACGCTTTATTTTGCTGGGCAGGGCATACAGCAGCAATGGCAGATGAAGCGTGAGATGCTCTCGCCACGGTACACGACGAGATACAATGATCTTCTTAGGGTACGGTGAGAATCAAAGCTTATGTTGGTCCGCTCCGTGCCAGAAACGGACACTGATGACCTTGAACGGTGCTAATCAACAACAACCCAGTCAGGTCTACCCATTCATTTCTTAGAGTAGGAAATGCGGTATCCACTGCCCTCCCTGAAAACGCTGGCAAACCCAGCCTGGCTTAAATGCATGCCGGCAATGATCAGTTTTTCGCTGACAGCTTTTTCCATAATTTTCTTTCTTGTTTCCTCTGCCTGAGCGGGATCGGTGTCGAATAAAATAGAAACCGCCGGCTGCGCTGATTGAATATGAGGATAATGGACAATGTCTCCCCATATTAATAAGCATTTATCATCCGCATTGATGCGAAAACCGGTATGCCCAGGCGTATGGCCCGGTAGCCATACCGGCAGAATGCCTTCTGCTATTTTGTCGCCGTTAAAAAAACGTACCTTCCGAGCATAAGCGTCTAAGGTTTGGCGGACCAGCCAAAAATTACGTTGCCCGCGCTCATTCGCTATGTTGAGTTTTTCATCATCCTGCCAGTGTTGCGCCTCGAGAGGATGAAGAAGAATTTCAGCGTGTTTAAAAACCGGCTGTTTCTCAGAATCCAGCAGGCCTCCAATATGATCCGGATGGCAATGCGTCAATAAAACGGTATCGACGTCGTCAGGGCTGACACCCGCTGCGGCAAGGTTTGCGTTGAGTTGTCCCGCCATGTTGTTCAGCGGGCCTGTGCCAGCGTCAACCAAAATGATCCGACCCAAACCGCGGATAAGGTAACAGTTTATATGGATATCGCCGGGCTCACTGATCCCGGCACGGCATTGAAGAATTTCTGCATCAGTTTTTTCAATGCCTGACAGCAAATCCAGACTGGCTGACATATTGCCGTCACTCAGCGCAGTTATCTGAAAATCGCCAATCTGACGGAACGGAAGGGGATGGCTCATCACTACCTCGAGGTCAGTTGCGGGCGAATAGGTGTTCTGCTGGGGAGCCAAAACAGCGAATACGGGTCATCAGACCCGAGGCCTGTTGAGTGGCAAAATCCAGTTCACGCATAA
>Ga0079104_1001454_pt1 | contig 15788 bp, 15 predicted proteins | sample MedtruBG_FD_76829 | JGI IMG/M metagenome (GOLD analysis project Ga0079104, IMG submission 76829) | Root nodule microbial communities of legume samples collected from California, USA - Medicago truncatula BG | ecosystem: Host-associated > Plants > Roots > Nodule | place: USA: California...
ACTTTGTCAAAGTTTAAAAACTTTGACAAAGCTATTTTTAAATTTATTTATAAGTTCACGAAAATTAAGATTCAGTGTTTCAGCAGTAAAAAGCTTAGCACCTTAGAATCTTAGTATCTTAGAAACTTACTTTCCAAGCAAATGTCTAATCACTGTTTCTGCAGCGTGCAAACCAAATAATCCTGGCATGTAGCTGTTTGTTCCGTAGAAAGATTTTTTGAAATTTTTTCCGTCTGTTAATTTTAGGCTTTTTTCGTCTTGAATTTCAGAAGAGAAAACTACTTTTAATTTATTGATTTTTGCTTCTTTCAAACGCTTACGAATTGTCTTCGAAAAATAACAGTTTATTGTTTTAGAAATATCTGTCACTTTTACTTTAGAAGCGAGCATTTTTCCGCCCGCTCCCATGCTGCTGATGATTTTTACTCTTTTGCGTTTTGCTGCAATAATCAGATTTAATTTGGGAGTAATGCTGTCAATGCAATCTAAAACATAGTCAAATTCTGGAGAAACAATCTCGAAAGCACGCTCAGGAGAAAGAAATTCTTGAACTCGAGTTAAATTTAATTCTGGATTAATATCCATCAAACGATCGCCTACAATTTTAATCTTCGGCTGACCAACTGTCGAATGCAAAGCCGGCAATTGACGGTTAATATTGGTAATATCTACAACATCTCCGTCTACAATTGTCATGTTCCCTACTCCTGCTCTTGCCAAAAATTCTGCTGCAAAAGATCCAACTCCTCCTAGCCCAACGACTAAAACATTCGATTTTTGTAAATTTTCCAATCCTTCTTTAGTAAACAAAAGCTCAGCTCTTTCTGTCCATTCTGCCATTATATTTTTTATTTGTTGATTTTTTTATTTTATATTTTTTGTTTCAAGTTTAATGTTTCATGTTTTACTCGTTTGTCAGGCTGAGCGGAGTCGAAGCCCATTCCAATTGGAGCGCCCTTCGACTACGCTCAGGGTGACAAATAGCATTTCACAATTCACAACTCACAATTCAAAAACACTTCTATAATTACTTGAAATAATATCTTGTAATTCTTTCATGTTTAAATTTTTATATTCAGAAGCTACTTTATAAACTTCTAAAATTGATTCTTCAATTGTATCGGTTTCTAAGAAAAAACGATCATTTGGGACATTCTGAAAAACCGTTTTTAAATCTGGATTTTTCAATAAATATTTTCCGAAAGAAAGATAAAATCCAGTGTTGATTAATTGTTCTGCCAACTGATTGTTCTTCGCGAAACCATGAATAATCATCGCAACGGTGACTTGCATTTTTTTCTTAATTGCCATTACCTCCTGAAAAGCCGCAACACAATGAATCACTACAGGTTTCTTGAATTTTTCAGCTAATTCTAACTGCTTTTCAAAAACCGAAATTTGCAAATCAAACGGAATTTCAATTCTTTTATCTAAACCGCATTCGCCAATTGCCAGACAATTTTGAGTTTGCAGTTTTTCTTCTATAATTTTCAAATCTTCATCAATTCGATTTTCGACTATATACCAAGGATGAATTCCAATAGAATAAAACGGAATCGTAGCATCAAAATCTTTTGGATACTGATTAACCAGCTCCAAAACATGAGGCTGATTGGTAAATTGATGGGTATGAAAATTAAAATATTCCATTAATGAAAGGTTTTCACACCTGCTTTAATTGCAATTTTCAAATCGTTTTCCAGAGGAACAAGCGGACAAGAATACTTGTAATTATAGGCACAATACGGATTGTAAGCTTGATTAAAATCTATGGCTATCGTATTGCCTTTCGGAACTTCTAAATCAATATAACGGCCTCCAATGTAACTTTCTTTGCCAGTTGTCAAATCTGAAAAAGGCAAGAAAAGATGATTTTTATATTGTTCCTGAACTAGAAGTTCTAAACTTTGGTAAACCGCTAACTGATAAGCTTTTCCGTTTATTTTAAAATGCAAAGTTCCGTATTTAGTGTATTTTGGAGTTCGAGTTCCAGAAGTTTTCATTTCAAAAACTTTTCCGCCTTTTGCTTTTACCAAAGTAGCATTCACAAAATAAGTTTCAGAAATAGGGAAAAATTCTAAGCTTTTAAAAGTTTTTAAATCTTCAGCCATCAACGGACTCGTCTTAGGATCAGCATATTCTGAATTGATTTTCATTTGGAATTTTTGAACATCAGCCTTATTGAACTTTTTTTGTGCAAAGCCAAAATTAAAAACCAACAATAAAGCTAGGGCGTTTATAGTTTTCATCTTAGAAATTTTCTGCAAAAATAGTTCAAAAGTAACAAAACAACAACCACTTAACGAGACAAAGTTTGCTAACTTTGTAACGATAATTTATCACACAAAATGCTTAAAAACGCCTTAACCCACTACATTAACAACTTTCGAGGTTTTACCAGAGAAGTTTGGATTCTTGCCATCATTACATTTATTAACCGCGCCGGAACAATGGTTCTTCCTTTTTTATCTAAATATTTAAAAGAAGATCTTCATTTTTCCTACAATCAAGTTGGATGGATTATGGTTGCTTTTGGTTTGGGATCGATGTTGGGTTCTTGGCTTGGCGGTAAATTATCTGATAAAATTGGTTTTTATAAAATCATGATTTTCAGCTTATTTACTAGCGGAGTCGCGCTGTTTTTCGTTCAATACATTACAACTTTCTGGCATCTTTGCATTGCAATGTTTTTACTTATGACGATTGCAGATATGTTTCGTCCAGCGATGTTTGTGTCATTAGGCGCTTACGCTAAACCAGAAAATAGAACTCGCGCGCTTACACTTGTACGTCTTGCAGTAAATCTTGGTTTTGCCGCAGGACCGGCTCTTGGCGGTTTAATTATTATGGGAATGGGTTATTCTGGCCTTTTTTGGGTTGACGGGGCTTCTTGTATCATCTCTATTTCGATTTTCGCTTTATTAGTAAAAGAAAAGAAAAAAGCGACTCATGATGATAAAGCAGAAAGTGCTTCAGATGTGAAATCGGTTTTTCATGATAAGATTTTCTGGGTTTTCTTGTTTGTAAGTTTCATTACGGCAATGATTTTCTTCCAGTTATTTACTACTCTACCTTTATATCATAATGAAAAATTTGGCTTAAGCGAATTCCAAACGGGTCTGTTAATGACTTTGAACGGATTATTAATCTTTACTCTCGAAATGCCAACTGTTGGATTTTTAGAGCGAAAAGCGTTTCCGAAGATTCGAATTATAATCGTAGGTTCTTTTATAATGGCCTCTAGTTTCTTTTTACTGCTCATAAACTTCTGGGCGGGAATTTTGGTTGTGAGTATGGTTTGCATTTCTATCGGAGAAGTTCTTACTTTTCCTTTTTCTAACGCATTTGCTTTAAGTCGTGCCCCACGCGGACAAGAAGGCCGATACATGGCGCTCTATACCATGAGTTTCAGTCTGGCACATATTATCAGTTCCAAAGCTGGATTCGAAATCATTACCCGATTCGGCTATCAAATTAACTGGCTTTTTATGGCATGCATTGGTGTTGTTGCAACTGGATGCTGTATCTGGATTAAAAATGCTTTAGTCAACGAGAAGATTTCGTAAAAAAAACATTTAACTTTTTAAAATCCTATAAATCAATTTAATACCATTAAATTTGACTGGCTTTTCTGCGTTCAAAAGCAAGATCGAACTTAATTTTTAGTTAAATAACTATTTTTATAGTTGCGTAACTAAAAAAATAGTTGTAGGTTTGAATTAAAATTAGAGAAGATGCAGAAGTTAACAAACAAAGAAGAAGAAATCATGATGATTTTATGGAAGCTAAAAAAAGCTTTTGTAAAAGAAATTCAAGCCGAAATCACAGAAGATCAGCCGCATTACAACACCTTATCTACCATTGTTCGTAATCTGGAAGAAAAAGGATATGTAAGCCATAATGCTTTTGGAAACACACATCAGTACTTTCCGATTGTGCCAATTGAAGATTACAGAAAAGGATTTATGAAAACCGCAATCGATAATTACTTTAATAGTTCTTATAAGAGCATGGTTTCCTTTTTTGCCAAAGAAGAAAAAATTTCAGCAGATGAATTGCGTGAGATTTTATCAATGATCGAAAATAAAAACGAAAAAAAATAATCGGCTTATGGAAGCACTTTTCATTTACATCGTAAAATCAGGCAGTTTAATGTTTATGTTTTATTGCGCTTATTACTTCTTACTACGCAAAGAAACGTTTTTTAACAGCAACAGATGGTTTCTATTATCTGGTTTAATTGTCTCAGTAATTTTACCATTATTGACTTACACGAAAGTAATATGGATTGATGCAACTTCCGATTTAAACACAAACATCCAAAGCACAGTAATAAACGCGTCAAGCCAAGATTCGGCAACATTTAATTGGAATTATATTATTCTTTCGCTTTATGGTCTTGGTCTTTTAATCTTTGCAATAAAACTGGCAATTGATTTTTATAGTTTAAACTCAATCATTAAAGGAAAAAAAATCAAACAGCAAGCCGATTTTAAATTCATAGATGTAAACGAAAACATAGCGCCTTTCTCCTATTTTGAATACATTGTGTACAACTCATCACTGTATACGGCTTCAGAATTAGAAAGCATTTTAGAACATGAAAAAGTGCATAGCGATCAAAATCATACTTTAGATGTATTGATTTCTCGAATATTCAGCATTATTTTCTGGTTCAATCCGATCGTTTGGTTGTACAAAAAAGCAATCACCCAAAATCTTGAGTTTATTGCCGACAGCGAGGCTGCAAAAAAACTTTTAGACAAAAAAGCCTATCAATACACGCTTTTAAAAATAACAACGCACGAGAATTGTGTTGCAATCACCAATCATTTTTATCAATCATTAATCAAAAAACGAATCGTCATGTTAAACAAAAATCAATCAAAAAAATGGAATTCATGGAAGTATTATGCTGTCATTCCAGCACTTGGTGCATTTGTATTACTATTTCAAATTGAAGTAATTGCAAAAGAGAGGCCTCAAATTGTAAAATCAGTTTCGAATGAGATTGAAGCTGTTGATGTTTACACCATTAAAAAGAACACTACAAATTTGGAATTAAAGAGAATTAAAGAGCAATTAAAATCAATTCACAATGTCGATTTTGAAGCTTCAAGAGTCAAAAGAAATTTATCAAACCAATTGACTTCACTTAAAGTTGATGTTGTCTACGGAAACCAGAAATCTCAATCTATTCAAACAGGCGGAAAAGAAACGATCAAAGATTTCGGAATAGTTGTCATTACAGGAAAAAATGGCGCTAAAAGAACAGGTATTAAAACTTATGATGAAAAAAATAATGCCGATAAAGAAATGATCATAAGTGAAAATGCGAACAACTCAAAAATTAAAAACACAACTACTAATACAGAAACCAATGTTAACACTAATTCTAATACTAGTACAAAAACTAACAGTAATACTAATACAAATACTAGCACTACTGTAATTATAAATCAAGATAATAATACTAAAGTTATTACAACTGATGGCTCAACTGTTGCTGTTTCAAATGGTACAAAAACTAAGGTAAAAACAGGTTCTCTGCTTGTAATTGTAAATGGAGAAGAAATGACTTCTGGTTTTGATGTAGAAAGTATTCCAAACGCCAATATCGAATCTGTAAATGTTTTAAAAGGAGCTAATGCAACTTCCAAATATGGAAATAAAGCGGTTAATGGAGCGGTCGAAATTGAAACTAAAAAATAAACCGTTTCTAATTTTTAAATAGAAAGAAATGCAAAAACTAACCAATAAAGAAGAAGAAATCATGCATATTTTATGGAAGCTTAAAAAAGCTTTCGTAAAAGAAATCCAAGCAGAGATTTTAGAAGATCAACCGCATTACAACACTTTGTCTACCATAGTCCGTAATCTGGAAGAGAAAGGTTATGTCGCACACAATGCTTTTGGAAACACGCATCAGTATTATCCAGCCGTTAGCATCGAAGATTATAGAAAAGGTTTTATGAGCACTGCAATTGACAATTATTTTAATAGTTCTTATAAAAGCATGGTTTCTTTTTTTGCTAAAGAAGAAAAAATCTCAGCAGACGAATTGCGCGAAATCTTAAATATGATCGAAAATCCAAAAGAAGATAAATAATCAAAATAGTTATGGAAGCACTTTTCATTTTTATCCTAAAATCAAGCGGGTTGTTAGCAACGTTTTATTTTGCTTACATTTTTTTACTTCGCAAAGAAACTTTTTTCAACAGCAGCCGCTGGTTTTTACTCGCTGGATTAATTACTTCTTTAGTATTGCCTTTTGTAGTTTACACGAAAGTGATTTGGGTTGAAGCTGCGCCTGCTCCTGCGCCAGATCCGATAATTACGACTACGTTGGCTAATGTAGAGAATATTCCAACTTCAAATCACAATGTGGCTAAATACGAGCCTCAATATTCGCCTACGACTGTAACAGTAGTGAAAGACGAAAATTTTGAAATCAATTGGGGTTTAGTTTTAGCTGCAGTTTACGGAATGGGCTTCTTAGCTTTTATGATCAAATTTGCGCTAGATTTTTACAGTTTGAATTCTGTTTTAAAAGGAAAAAATATTCAACAGCAGGAAGATTTTAAATTTATTGATATTAATGAAAATATCGCTCCTTTCTCTTATTTCGATTACATTGTATATAACTCATCACTATATACATCGGCAGAATTAGAAAGCATTTTGGAACACGAAAAAGTGCACAGTGACCAAAAACACACTATTGACGTTCTGATTTCGAGAATCTTTTGTATTCTATTTTGGTTCAATCCAATTGTTTGGCTTTACAAAAAAGCTATTTTACAAAACCTTGAATTTATTGCTGACAGTGAAGCTTCTAAAAAAATTGCCGACAAAAAAGCGTATCAATACACACTTTTAAAAATAACAACGCATGAAACTTGCGTTGCAATCACCAATCATTTTTATCAATCATTAATCAAAAAACGAATTGTCATGTTAAACAAAAATCAATCAAAAAAGAGAAATTACTGGAAATATTCGGCAGTAATTCCTGCTCTTGGCGCATTTATTCTTTTATTCCAAATAAGAACTATTGCGCAAGAAAAAAAACAAACAGAAGTTTCAACTATTCAAAATGATACTGTCACAGATACCGAAGAAACGATCAAAATAACAAAAAACACCACTGACAAAGAATTGAATGAATTGCCAGGAAAGTTAAAAACAAATCATAATCTTGACGTTGAAATTTCGGATGTAAAAAGAAATACCAAAGAAGAATTAACTGCAATTCAAATCAAAGTGAAATCAGATTCTGGTAAAAAACAAACTATCAAAATTGATGGAGACGAAGCTATAAAAGATTGCGAACTAGCAATTGGAACGGATGAAAAAGGAGCAAAATCTATTAATATCAGTACAGATAGACACTTTAGAACTCCGATAATAATTAGAAACGAGAGAGTTGTTCGCAGTCAAGGAGATGTTGATGTTGCTGCTCCAGTGCCTCCTAGTCCGCCAGCTTTTCCTTCTGGGCCAATGCCTGCTGCTCCTGCAATTGATATGTCAAAAATGCCTAGACCTCCAGTTGCTCCTAGAAATCCGAAGGATAAAGTAGCAATGGCTAATTTTGAAAAAGATATGGAAGCTTTTGAAAAACAAATGGAAACATTTGAACCGCAAATGAAAGAATACGAAAAACAAATTGAAACTATCATGTCTCAAAGAGCTGAAGTTTATGAAAAAGAAATGGCGAAATACGAAATCGCTATGGAAAAATTCAGTGAAAACATGGAAAAGTTCAATTATGACTTTAAGTTTAAATTTGGAGATGATTCTAAGGACTACGAGGAGAATATGAAGCAATACGAGCTTGATATGAGACAATACGAAAAAGATATGAGACAGCATGCAAAAGAAATGAGACAGCACGCAAAAGAAATGAGACTGCAGCAAAAAGATCTTAGAGAAAAGGAAAAACAGAATAAAAAAGTTTAAATCCTAAGAATTCAAGCCTATCAATTACTTAAAAGACTTTGTTTCAAACGCAAAGTCTTTTTTTATATCTTTGAAAAAACAAATCTACTATGTATAAATTTTTAGCTAAACTAAATAAACTGCTTTTGCCGAGCTTCACTAAACAAGGTCTCGATATTTCAAAAGCAAAGAAATGGCAAATGGCTATTATTGGTTATCGCGCCTACGTGACTAAAAAAGCGTTAGGGAATTAATTCAACTACATTTTATTTGACAGAATAAATCTTCTACAATTCTGTCTTTTTATTTATGAAAAACAGAGAAATCAGCCTACCTCCTGTTCCAGCGGTATTATTAGCAATTATTAGTGTACAATGCGGAGCTGCAATTGCAAAAACTTTATTTCCAACAATCGGAGCAGCGGGTACAGCATCTCTGCGTATTGGTATTTCAGCATTAATTTTATTATTGGCTTACAGACCAAATTTTAGAACTGTAACGGCACAGCAATGGAAAATTGTAATTCCGTACGGTATATCTTTAGGCGCAATGAATTTAATTTTTTATTTCGCAATAGAAAGAATTCCAATTGGTCTCGCCGTGACTTTAGAATTTGTAGGTCCGTTATTGCTAGCCATAGCAGGTTCAAAACGTTTAGTTGATTATTGCTGGGTTGTATTGGCCGCAATTGGTATTTTATTAATTGCACCGTGGACAAACGATCGTTTAGATCCGATCGGAATTATCTGTGCGCTTTTAGCGGGAGCATTTTGGAGTGCTTACATTGTTTTAGGCGGTAAAATTTCTAAAATAATGAACGACGGTTATGCCGTTTCAACTGGAATGCTGTTTGCAGCACTTTTGGTTTTACCTTTTGGCTTTCTAGAAAACGGATTAAACAATCTTACGCCAAAATTATTCGGAATGGGAGTTGCCCTTGCGCTTTTATCAAGTGCGATTCCGTTTACTTTAGAAATGAAAGCTTTAGGAAAACTTCCGCCTCGTACTTTTAGTATTTTAATGAGTTTAGAACCGGCAGCGGCGTCTATTTGCGCTTTTATTTTTCTAAACGAAAGTTTAAGTTTCTACGAAATCCTAGCTGTCTTTTGCGTTGTAATTGCTTCTGCAGGAAGTACCTTGACTGCTAAAAAATAATTTTAAAAAATCTCAATAAAAAAATCCAAATTCCAAGCGATGCCGAGGCTTCGGGAGGAATTTGGAATTTGGATTTTTTTGGAATTTAACTATTTTATTTTTTTGGAAGCAAAACAGCATCGATAACGTGAATCACCCCATTTGACTGGTTAACATCTGCAATTGTGACTTTTGCTTTATTACCGTTTTCATCAGTAATATACAAATCTTTACCTTTCATCCAAACAGTTAATGTTCCGCCAGCAACTGTTTTAATACTTGCTTTCCCTTTTCCTTCTTTTATTGCTTTCGCAATATCAGCTGAACTCCATTTTCCAGCAGCAACATGATAGGTCAAAATTCCTTGAAGCATTTTTTTATTCTCTGGTTTTAGCAATGTTTCTACAGTACCTTTTGGCAATTTATCGAATGCTGCATTTGTTGGAGCAAAAACAGTAAACGGACCAGCTCCTTTTAATGTTTCAACTAAATCTGCTGCTTTCACTGCCGCAACCAAAGTGGTATGGTCTTTTGAATTGACAGCATTTTCAATAATATTTTTATTAGGATACATCGCTGCACCACCAACCATAACTGATTTTTGTGCATTTGATGTGAATGCAAATCCTAAGGCTAAAACTGCAAGGGCTAAAAATTTTCTAGTTTTCATATTTAATGATTTTAAGTTATAAGCTCATTTACGCAGGAAAAACTGTTTTGGTTTTAATTAAAAATATTTTCTTCAAAAAAATAGTGCTTAATTTCATCTATCTTGAACAAAATCAACACTTCAGAATACTTAAAAATTTTTCTAAAAATTTAAGAATATTTAATTTTCGCTTCTGTTTTATTATTAAATTTAAAATCAAAACTCATCGATATGAAAAATCTCCCGAAGAAAATCAGAAGCAAAAAATTAAGTTCTAGAGTAGATTTAACTGCAATGGTTAGTGTTTCTTTTTTGCTGATTATATTTTTTATGCTTGTTGGAGAATTATCTAAACCAAAAGCAATGGATTTAAGCCTTCCCAACAATGACTGTAATGATTGCCATTCTGGTTGTGTCGACGAAACCCGAATTTATACGATATTACTAGACGAAAATGACAAAATAGTAACATACTCAGGTTTATTAGGGTATTCTATGGGAAAGCCAAAAGAGTTAGAATATGGAAAAGATGGAATACATAAAGACCTACTTAAAAAACAGAAAGCTATACTTGAGTATTCTGCTGCAATAGGAAAACCTAGAAACGGAGCCATTGTAATAATTAAGCCAAGTAAAAAATCTAATTTCAAAAATCTTGTCGATATTTTGGATGAGATGGCAATTACAAAGATCGATAGCTACTCCATTGTCAATGAATTTACTCCAGAAGAATCAAAATTAATAGCATCTAATTAATCAAAACTCAAATTTATGCAAAACCTTCCCAAAAAAGTCAGAAGTAAAAAATTAAGTTCTAGAGTAGATTTGACCGCAATGGTCAGTGTTTCATTTTTGCTGATTATATTTTTTATGCTTGTTGGAGAATTATAGAAGCCAAAAACACTCTCTTTAAGTTTACCAGATTTAGAGAGATGATGTGGAGAACCAGTAGTAGGTTGTTATCAAACTGATCGTTTTTTTACTGTATTATTAGGGGAAAATGATAAAATAATAATATATAATGGCATCTTAAATTATTCAGTTGAAAAAATAACAGAAACAAACTATAGTAAAAATGGATTTCGAAAGGAAATAGCTGCTATAAATAAAAAAACTCTTGAATACTCAGCCGCTATTGGAAAGCCAAATCGCGGAGCAATTGTATTTATAAAACCATCAAGCAAAAGTAATTATGGAAATTTGGTAGATATTTTAGAAGAGATGAGATTGGCAAATATTCAAAACTATACCATTGAAAATGATTACTTACCAGAAGAATCAGAATTATTGGCTTCAAAATAAATTCAGAAATATCACTTTAAAGGTTCTCGACTTCGCTCGAACTGACAATTTAATTGAAACATTAAACTTTAAGCAAAAAAAAGTCCCACATTGCTGTGGGACTTTCTATTTATAAAAAGCTAAGAATTATTTTTTCTCAGTTTTTTCCATTTTAGCTTTTAATGCAGCTAATACATCATTGTTATCTCCTAAAGTTGCAGCTGGTGCATTTGTAGTAGAGTTAGATGAAGTATTTTCAGTTGCAGCTTTCACGTTTTTCTCTTCTTCTTCTCTGAAGATAGCAGTGTGAGAAGCAACTACTCTTTTGAATTCTTTGTTGAATTCAATTACTTTGAAATCAGCTGTATCACCTTTTTTCAATTTCTTTCCGTCTTCTTTTTCAAGGTGACGAGTTGGAATGAAAGCAACGATATCATCTCCGAATTCTACAGTAGCTCCTTTGTCAACGATTTCAGAAATCTCACCGTTGTGGATAGTTCCTACAGCGAAAGAATCTTCGTATTGATCCCAAGGATTAGCAGTAGTTTGTTTGTGACCTAAAGATAATTTACGTCCTTCAACATCTAATTCTAATACCACAACATCAAGTTTTTCACCAACGTTTACAAACTCAGATGGGTGTTTAATTTTCTTAGTCCAAGATAAGTCAGAGATGTAGATTAATCCATCAATTCCTTCTTCTAATTCTACGAAAATACCAAAGTTTGTGAAGTTTCTAACGATACCTGTATGTTTAGAACCTACTGGGTATTTAGAAGTAATGTCAGTCCATGGATCTTGAGTCAATTGTTTGATACCTAATGACATCTTACGATCGTCTCTGTCTAGAGTTAAGATAACTGCCTCAACAACATCTCCAACTTTCACGAAGTCCTGAGCAGAACGTAAGTGAGTTGACCATGACATTTCAGAAACGTGGATTAAACCTTCAACACCTTCAGCAACTTCGATGAAAGCACCGTAATCAGCGATTACAACTACTTTACCTTTTACTTTATCACCAACAGTTAAGTTAGAATCTAAAGCATCCCATGGGTGAGCGTTTAATTGTTTCAATCCTAATTGAATTCTTGTTTTCTCATCATCGAAATCAAGGATTACAACGTTTAATTTTTGGTCTAATTCAAGAACTTCACTTGGGTGATTGATTCTGCTCCAAGAAAGGTCAGTAATGTGAATTAATCCGTCAACACCACCTAAGTCAATGAACACACCATAAGAAGTAATGTTTTTAACAACACCTTCTAATACTTGTCCTTTTTGTAATTGACCGATGATTTCTTTTTTCTGTACTTCAATATCAGCCTCGATAAGAGCTTTGTGAGATACAACAACGTTTTTGAATTCGTGGTTGATTTTTACCACTTTGAATTCCATCATTTTGTTTACATATACATCGTAGTCTCTAATTGGCTTAACGTCAATTTGAGATCCTGGTAAGAACGCCTCGATACCGAATACGTCAACGATCATACCTCCTTTAGTTCTACATTTAACAAAACCGTTAACGATTTCTCCAGTTTCATTAGCTGCAATAACTCTATCCCAAGATTTGATAGTACGTGCTTTTCTGTGAGATAATACTAATTGACCTGTTTTATCCTCACGGATGTCGATTAATACTTCAACCTTGTCACCTACTTTTAAGTTTGGGTTGTAACGGAATTCATTTAAAGAAATAACACCTTCAGATTTAGCATTGATATCAACGATAACGTCTCTATCTGTAATTCTAACTACAACTCCTTCAACTACTTCTTCTTGATCTGTAGCGATGAAAGTTTTAGATACTAGTTCTTCAAACTCTTGTAAGTTTTTTTCATCTACTGCATCAATTCCTTCTTGGAAGTTATGCCAGTTAAAATTTGCTAAAAACTCTTCTTGTGATTTTAATTGTTCAGACATGCTGATAAAAAAATTTGTATTCTGCTTTTCTCGAGTTTCTCCATGCGATAGAAAATACAGAAGTTGTTTTACATAAATAGTTGATTCCTAATGGAAACTCTTCTCTGCCAAAAGGACTGCAAAATTAATACATTTTTCTGAATTAACAAAACAAAACCGATATGATTATCAATATGATAATAAGAAGCAGAACATTTTCGGTTTTTCAAGAACTTTAGTCCCGCTATCCGTTTCAATCTTTTATGGTGAACCCCACCATAAAAGGATTTCCACTTCTATCGGGGCTAGATGAGAAATTTTTGTTTTATAAGACATTTATAAACGAAACCCATCCAACCGCAAACAATCAACAATCAACCGTAAACCGGACTGAAGTCTGGCCCTACAATATAAATCGAGCTAGGCTCTTACAAAGTTCCGAAAGAACCAACCATATTGTAGAGCTGGACTTCAGTCCAGTTTACACAAAGAATAACGAGATCAATTACAAAAGATTTAGAAAATAAAAATATACAAAACAACAAACCCGACAGATTTTAAATCTGCCGGATTTACTATTTGCAACTATCTTTGTCAAGTATTAAATTTTGACAAGATTTCACGAAACCTGCAGACTCTGATTTTCAATTTTTACATTAAAACTTATCTCCGCCTTTAATGCTTTGAAAACTTTTATCACAGTATCTATTGTTGCACTGTTCGCACTACTTTCCAATTTTGAAATTTGTGCTTTTTTCACCCCAATCAACTCACCTAATTGGTTCTGAGTTAAATTCCTCTCCTTTCTGGCCGTTTTTATCATTCTACTTAACAACTCCATATTAAGTTCATATTCGTATTTATCTCTTTCTGGTGTTCCAACTTTACCAATAATTTCATCTTTCATATCAGAAAGCGAATACATTTTCATTTCTTTTTTTGCCATTACTGATCTATTTTATTTTCAAAATACTTTATTCTAACCTTATTAGCTTTTTCAATCTCGTTTAAAGCAACTTTATCTTCCTTTTTAATAAAGCCATGAGTTGCAACAACTAACGTTTCCACGTTATTTCTTTTATCCCAAAAAGCTAAAAATCTAATTTGAACTCCAGCATATCTAATTCTGAATTCCCAAATATCATTACTTAGTTTTTTGAATAGTCTTGGATCTAGATTATTTTCTGCTAAATCAATATTATACAAAATCTTAGCACTAATTTTTTTATCCAATTTTAGTAGAAACTCTCGTGCTTCTACCAAAAATTTAGTTTCAAAATATCTCATTGAATTTATACATAACAAAAATACCACAAAGTTTCTATAAATAGAAACTTTGTGGTATTTAAAAAATTTAATTTATTATACTTATTTGACTACTAAACGTCAAAAAAGCTTAAATATTATATTAATGACTCAAATTCTCAATCTCCTTCGGGTCATGTTTATGCTTAAACAAAACAGCAAAAGCAATTGCAATGATTAGAGCATAAAGCGCAAATGACAACCAGATTGTATGCCAATCTTTCATTAAAACTGGATTCGTAAAAATTCCATCCGCAGAAATTGAATTCCCTTGTCCTTTTACAAACTCTGCCATTTTCTCATTAGATGCATCTGTTTGTAAAAATCCTGCTAATTCAGTTGTATTGGCGAATGATTTTGTAAAGAAACGATCAATTGCCCAACCAGATGTCAAACTTCCTAAAACTGCTCCTACTCCATTGGTCATCATCATAAACAATCCTTGCGCAGAAGAACGAATTTTAGAATCAGTATTGCTTTCTACGAATAAAGAACCTGAAATATTGAAGAAATCAAATGCCATTCCGTAGACGATACAAGATAAAATGATCATCCACAAACCATTTACTGGATCTCCAAAAGCAAATAATCCGAAACGAAGAACCCAAGCCAACATACTAATCAGCATCACTTGCTTAATTCCAAAACGTCTCAAGAAAAACGGAATCGCTAAAATAAATAAGGTTTCAGAAACTTGGGAAATCGACATAATAATAGTCGAATATTTAATTACAAATGAATCTGCATATTTTGGAAAATGTTTAAATTCATCTAAGAATACATCTCCATAGGCATTTGTTAATTGAAGTGCTCCACCTAAAAACATAGAAAACACAAAAAACAAAGCCATTTTGTAGTTAGCAAATAATTTGAAAGATTCTAAACCAAAAGTCTCTATCCAAGTTGCATTTTCTTTTATTAAACGTTGCGGTTCACATTTTGGTAAAGTAAAAGCGTAAACCCCAAGAATTAAAGCTCCGACTCCAGCAATATAAAACTGATATTCAGTTGCTTTACTTCCACTTAAATTCGTGATCCACATGGCAACAATAAAACCGATTGTTCCCCAAACACGAATTGGCGGAAAATCTTTCACTATGTTTTTATTGTTTAATTTCAGTGAAGTATAAGATATTGAATTGCTTAAAGCGATAGTTGGCATATAACAGCACATTGCCAAAAGCATTACAATAATAAACGTATCTGGTGTAGTAACTTGCGCAATTGCAAACAAAACTACTGCGTATAAAATATGAAGAACACCGTAAAGCTTTTCAGCATTAACCCATCTGTCAGCAATAATTCCAGTTAAAGTCGGCATAAAAAGAGAAGCGATTCCCATAGTTCCAAAAACTAATCCAAATTGCGTTCCTTCCCAGTTTTTTGTGCCAAACCAATAATTTCCAATTGTTATAAGCCAGGCTCCCCAAACAAAAAATTGAAGAAAGCTCATTAAAATCAATCTATTTTTAATCCCCATAAAATGAAATTGTATTTTTAGTAAAAAAGAAGTGGTAAAACTAGCATTAAAAATAATATCTACAAAGAATTAATCCAATTTAACAACATCATTCAC
>Ga0079104_1001465_pt1 | contig 15734 bp, 17 predicted proteins | sample MedtruBG_FD_76829 | JGI IMG/M metagenome (GOLD analysis project Ga0079104, IMG submission 76829) | Root nodule microbial communities of legume samples collected from California, USA - Medicago truncatula BG | ecosystem: Host-associated > Plants > Roots > Nodule | place: USA: California...
GAGGTATTTGACGAGGCTGAGGAGGAGGGGGATGACGACGATGAATATGATGAGTTTGACTGGACGACGGAGTGACGGCGTTCCAGCGACCTCGTCATAGCTCACAAAAAAGCCCCGGACCATCACAGTCCGGGGCTTTCTCATTTGATTCATGGTGCACCAGGCGGGATTCGAACCCACGACCCCTGCCTTCGGAGTCCTAAAAGCCGACGTTTAGAATCAATACGTTAGCGCGGATTAGCTGGGAAATCAAAGGGTTGTGATAGCTGGGGTTAGCGGGTTTTCGCCCGATTTAGCGGAGCGTGTGTGGCAAATTTGTGGCATCACTTGTTACAAAACTTGCTGCGTAATGACATCGTGGTTGGCCACTGAGTTGCGTTACCCCTCATTCAATTACATTTCTCTGCCCCCGGTCGCAATTGGATCGACCACATACGTCCTACTCCGAGGAGGTGACTGGCAGAGAGCGACCCAATCCAGCCGGTCGCGGCAAGCAACACTCGGTCAGACGTCTTAAATGCAGGGTTTCGTGGGAGCTGGAAACTAGATATCTCCAGCTACACGATTATGCATTTTCACTAAATCGGCGACAGTCCCAACTCTTTGAGGAAGGTATTGTGAGTCTCGGCCGCTTTTGCTGCACGTTTCTCAATAACCTTTAATTCAGTGTTCACAACCTGCAAATCAACCTCTTCCTCTGACATGGTAGTGCTGACGTAACGGGAAATATTCAGGTTGAATTCGTTTTTTTCGATTTCTTCCATAGGCACTCGCCGGGAGTAGCGAGTCTCTTCATTACGGTACTGGTAGGTGCTGACAATTTTGTCGATGTGGTCCGGCAATAGTCGGTTTTGACGTTTACCCTTTTCGAAATTGCCTTCAGCGCTGGCGTTAATGAAGAGTACGTCATCCGGTTTTTTGCATCGTTTCAAAACAAGAATGCAGACAGGGATGCCGGTTGAGAAAAACAGGTTGGCGGGCAACCCGATGACGGTGTCTATATGGCCGTCTTTTAGTAGCTTGGTGCGAATACGTTCTTCCGCGCCGCCACGGAACAGCACGCCATGAGGCAGGATGATCGCCATCACACCGCTGTCACTCAAAAAATGAAAACCGTGTAGCAGAAAGGCGAAGTCGGCCGAGGACTTCGGGGCAAGACCATAGTTTTTGAAACGAAAATTATCGCCCAATGCTTCGTTCGGTTCCCAGCGATAGCTGAAGGGAGGATTGGCGACCACGGCGTCGAATTGCAGTTTTTTGGCCGGATTCATCTCATTGAGGATTTCCCAGTCGTTGAGCAACGAATCGCCGTGGTGTATCTCGAACTCGGTATCCTTAACACCGTGCAACAGCATGTTCATGCGTGCCAGGTTGTAGGTGGTGATGTTTTTTTCCTGTCCATATATCTTGCCGATTGTGCCGCCCTCTTTACGAAGCTGCTTGCGCACATTCAGCAGTAGTGAGCCAGAGCCGCAGGCGAAGTCGAACACCTTGCTCAGTTTTTTCTTTTTACCGTTAGCTGGCTCCTGACTGTCCAGCGTGACGATTTCGGAAAGAATGGTGGAGATTTGTTGCGGGGTATAGAACTCGCCCGCCTTCTTGCCGGAACCGGCGGCGAATTCGCCAATCAGGTACTCATAGGCATCGCCCAGGATGTCGGTATCGGTGCTGAATTTCGAAATGCCTTCGGCAATCTTCTGAATAATTGTGCAGAGCTTGGCATTGCGATCCGCCGGCTTCTTGCCCAGTTTCTCGGAGTGCAAATTTATTTCGGAAAACAGCCCCTGAAACGCACTCTCAAATGACTTCTCCTCAATATACTTGAAGCCGCTCCATAGCGTACCCAGCAGATCGGGATCGTGTGTGCGCGCCATTTCGGCAACGCTGCTCCAAAGGTACTGCGGCTCGATCACATAATGCACCTTGAGGCGCATCTGCTTTTCGAAGTCTTCGATATCTTCTGGATGTTCTTCGTACCAGATTGCTAACGGTGAGCGCCTGTCCCCCTCTTGGGCTGTGGGATAGTCTTTACCTAACTCCTTCTTCGCCGCCATCTCGTAGTTATCCGAGAGGTATCGCAGAAATAAAAACGACAACATATAGTCGCGGAAATCATCGGCGTTCATCGCGCCGCGCAACTGGTCGGCAATGTCCCAGAGAGTCTTGCCAAGCCGGTTCAATTCTTCTTTTGTCATGCTGTCTCTTCACTCAATTCTGGAAATAACTTGCCATTGAACTCATAATCAGCCATGTATTTATTTAATATGTTTTTGAAATACTGCTTGTTTTCTTCCAGCATTTCTTGTGGCTCAAAATGCGAATAACCGCCGTGGTTTAGTAACTGAATTATACGGTGATGCAATATCCCATCAGGATCGTCGCTGTCTCGTTTTATAAAATCAGAAAGATTATTAAATCCGTGAAAGCTTGCCGCCTTCTCCAAAAGATTTCTGAGCATGCCGAAGTGATAGGTATAAAGCTCGTTATGCCTCGCTGCTTTATTTAACAGCTTCAATACAGCCACGTGATGAAAATATGGTGTGTCGGTAGTATCCTTAAGTGTATATCTAACGCGGCCATCATGGCTGCACAGCATATATTTAACTGCGTTTTTTAGTTCATTGAACATTACATTGAAGAACAATGCGTGATGTGACGAAATCACCGTTTTAACTTCGCCATTTGAGTCCTTCAGCAACTGCCCTAAGTGATTGGCAACCGCAATGGCATAGTTGTCATCTAGTGAGGATATAGGGTCGTCAATATAGATATACTTTACCCACTCATAAGGTGAGCCTTCTTCTTTATCCAAGGCTACTTGAACTATAGCGAGAAAAAAACACCAAATAAAAATATTCTCTTCTCCGCGAGATATTTTTATATTTTCGACAGCGATCGGGGCGTCATCGATCAGAACTTCTCTCTCGAATGAAACATAGGTAATTGTTTGCCTTATTAGCTGATCGCCCTCTTTGATTTCTATATCTCTTATCTTGATTTTGAAGTCAAAATCAACATAGCGATGAAGAAGTAAGCGGATATTCGTATCTATCGCCGATCCGATAAGGCCATTGAAAAATCTAGAGTTCGTGTTTAAACGAAGCTCCCTGTTCGCGTCACCTTCTAAGTCGTTATCCCAGTAAAACAGATCTTCTGTGAAAGCATTGAAATAAAGAGTGTCCCGCGCGTCGTCGTCCTTGCCCAGGTTTCTAAACTCCATCGACAGGCGAGTCTTTCCGGTACCATTGTAGGCGAATAGTAAAATGTATTTTTTGTCCGCCAGCTTTTCGCGCAGGTGAATGGCGACTGCGTTAAGGTCGGCAAAGGTAGCAAGAACGTTACTCATCCGGTCACCTCATCCTTGGCAGGAAAAAGCTGCTGCATCAAGCCTTTTTTATGATTTTTTAGGGCATCCACTTTATCGCTCTGGGCGTTAATTAGCTCGTCGATGGAGGCGAGGCAATCAGCTATCTTATGCTGTTCTTTTAGCGTTGGAAACGGGATGATAATTTTGCTCATCACTCCATTCATCAATTTTGGATTGCCAACATAAGAAACATGCTTGCGTGTTACTGTATTTAGGAGTGCGGCAATACAAGGATTTGCCTGCCCTTTATCATTGGTGAGGACACCACATACGTTTGTACAATAGAATTTTCCTTTTCGATAGTTAACTTCGCCCGCGTTGGCACCATCAGTTGTCCATGTAATGGCGTTTTCATAAAGAAATTCAGAGTAATACCCAGCCAAGCCTTTCTTTTTTGTTTGTGAGGAATAAACAGGGAATGGGGTTTCTGTAGAATACTCCGCGTTCACCATCCCCATTGAAAGTACGTACCCGCGAGTGACATCAAAAACCTCGCCGATTTCTTTTTCTTCCCACTCCCCCATATCTTGAAACTCAGGAAAGCGGAGTTTGGGTATGGTTTCACCTTCGTTGGGGAAGAGTTGCTGTATCAGGCCTTTTTTGTGTGTCCTGAGGGCGTCGAGCCTTTGGGTTTGCGCGGTGATTAGCTCATCGGCAGAAGTGAGGCAGTCGGCAATTTTTTGTTGCTCCTCTACCCCCGAAATCTCCACAAGTATTTCTGACAAGTCACTTGAATTTATTGCGGGATAGTTCGAGCCAGTGCATCTCTCTAAAACCCTGTTAACAAATCTATCGGTATGAAGGTACTGAAATAAGTATCTGTTCGACGCATGCGCCCTTAGTTGGGCGTAACCAGTTGATGCAACATAGTCAAGGTCATCATTCGGCAGGAAGAAATAATTGTTTTTCTGGTAGGGTCTTACCATCTGAAAAATTACATCACCCTTCTTCAATAACCGAGCGGCTCGACTGGGCGCGCCATCCCTGGAAATAATATTCTTTCGAAGCAATTGGCCCGCCTCGACAGACTCAAGGTCCACATATACAAATGTTTCAGGTAAGTCATATGTAGAGGGGTTAACCTCGCATATTTGTGACAATGGCTTTTCTTTCCACTCCCCTGTTTTTTTAAACTCAGGAAAACGCAACACCGGCACCAGTGCTTTTTTCTCTTGCTTACTCATACGCATTCAATCCCGAAATCTCGCGTCCGCCCGAAATTTTTTGCAAATAGGGCACCAGGTCTTCCATCAAGGCCAATTCGGCTTCACGCCGCGCTTTCCAGCCCAGCTCTAGCGGCGCAAGTAAGTCGGTGAGCTGTTCGCCGTCGAAGATCATGCGGCCAATGATGGCGTCGACGAAGCTCTGCAGCGCCGCGAGTTGCAGGCCGTGCGTATCGGCGAGGTTGGCGAGGTCAGCGACGGCCTTTTGCGCCTTGAACGCCTGATAGCCTGCACGAATCTCTTTTTCATTCAGTACTTCGCCAGTTTGAAGGCTCCCAATGTAGGCAATGATCTCTTCGCGCTCTTCCATCAGGTTGGCGTTGGCGCTGATCAACTCAATGAGCTGCGTGCGGGTCATCTTCTGCTTACCGGTCTTCTGGGTAGATTTAGCGATCAGTCCCATAATGTAGTCGTAGTCGATAAGACTGGAGGCGAATAGCACTAGGTCAAATTCCAGTTGTTCTAGCTCCGGAGAAGTTTCATTGCCTTTACCCTGCTTGCGCTTTAGCTCCTGCGCGGTATCGAGATACATGGCCTTGAAGCTGCGCAGGGTATCGGTGGGCAGCTTTTGTTCGATGTTCTGTTTGCTCTGGTTGTCAAGGTCGGTGTATTGCTCCAGTTGGGTCTTGAGCTTTTGCACTTCTTTGAAGTGGTTTATGAATTCTGCCTTTGCGGTGTCGCCTTTGAGGTTGACTACTTGCGAGGGCTCGCAGGGCAATCCTTTGCTGGCCATAAAAGTTTCCAGCTTGTCTACAGCTGCTTCGTACTGCTCCACCACCTTGGGGGCGGGGTCGACCAACCAGATTTCCCGCGCTCGGTCTATGGCCGCCCCGGAGAAAAGTTTGATGGCGTCATCTACTTCGCTTTCCTGGTAGCGGAAGTCGAGGATGTTGCCCCAGGGTTTGCTGTCGTTGAGGACGCGATTAGTTCGCGACAAAGCTTGGATCAGACCGTGGTGTTTGAGGCTTTTATCCACGTACAGAGTGTTGAGATATTTGGAGTCGAAGCCGGTAAGCAGCATGTCTACCACGATGGTGATATCAATCTTGTTTTTGCGCGGGTAGTCGGCGTTGCTGTATTTCTGGTCTTTGATGCGCTGCTGCACGTCCTGATAGTAAAGGTCGAATTCGTTGATGGTATGGTTGCTGCCGTATTGACGGTTGTAATCGTCAATGATGGTCTTAAGCGCGGCCTTCTTTTTCTCTGGCTCTTGCTTGTTGTCTTCCTTTTCCTGCACAAGGTCTTCTTGAAGCTGCTGCACGTCCTTGTTGCCTTCTGCCGGTGGCGAGAAGACGCATGCGATGTGAAGAGGCTCGAAGTTTTCATCTTCGGCCAGCTTTTGTGCCTGAATGGTTTTAAATAGCTCGTAGTATTCAATGGCGCTATTGATGGAGGCCGTGGCCAGTATCGCGTTGAAGCGGCGATTGTTGGTGGCGCTGTCGTGCTTTTGTAGTATGGCGTTGACGACTGCTTCCGGCTGCGGTGTCTGTCCCCTCTTCGGTTTTTTATCCCCCTCCTTGCCAAAGTAGTCGATGTGGAAACTCAGCACGTTTTTGTCATCGATGGCATGGGTGATTGTGTAGGCGTGCAGCTCTTTTTCGAAAATGTCTTTAGTGGTTTTGAAGGAACCGACATTGCCATCGAACTGCTGGTAGGTGGCGTTTTCGTCAAAGATGGGCGTACCGGTAAAGCCGAACAGTTGTGCCTTTGGAAAGAACTCTTTGATGGCTTTGTGGTTCTCCCCGAACTGGGAGCGATGGCATTCGTCGAAGATAAAGACCACGCGCTTGTCCCGCATAGGTTCTAGGCGTTCTTTGTAAGTTTGTTTGCCCTCTTTTTGTTTTGCCTTATTGCGTTTGCTGTTTTCGTCCAGCGCAAGGCCCAGCTTCTGGATGGTGGTGACGATAACCTTGTCGGCGTAGTCGTCCGACAGCATGCGGCGTACCATGGCTTCGGTGTTGGTATTGTGCTCGACACAGCCTTCCTGGAATTTGTTGAATTCCTCGCGGGTCTGTCGGTCGAGGTCTTTACGATCCACCACGAACATGCATTTTTCGATGTCAGGGTTGTCTTTCAGCAGGGTGGAGGCTTTGAACGAGGTGAGGGTCTTTCCGCTGCCAGTGGTGTGCCAGATGTAGCCGTTGCCACGATTCTGGTGGATACATTCAACAATGGCTTTAACCGCATAGATTTGATAAGGGCGCATGATGAGAATTTTTTGCTCGCTCTGCACAAGGACCATATAACGGCTTATCAAGCGGCCCAGACTGCACTTTTCGAGAAAGTCATCGGCAAAATCATGTAGATGTGCGATTTTGTTGTTTTTTTCGTCGGCGTGCTGATAAATGGGTAAAAAGCGTTCTTCAGCGTTAAAGCTGAAGTGTTGGTTGCGGTTGTTGGCGAAATAGCGGGTGTCACTTTCGTTGCTTACGATAAACAACTGCATGAAACAAAGCAGCGAGTTGGTGTAGCCGTTGCCGGGATCATTTTTATAGTCGACGATCTGCTCCAGCGCACGGCGCGGGCTGATTTGCAGTGTCTTCAGCTCAATTTGCACCATTGGCAAACCATTGATCAGAAGAATAACGTCGTAGCGGTGATGGCTGTTGTCGGTATTGATACGAAGCTGGTTAATAAATTCAAATTCGTTCTTGCACCAGTCCCTGACATTGACCAGCGTGTACTCCAGCGGGGTTCCGTCCTCTCGCGTGAATTTTCCCTTCTCGCGCACGGCCTGTGCTGCGGTAAACACATCGGCGGTGATAATCTCATCGCGCAGACGTGCGAATTCTGCGTTTGTCAGCTCGACGCGGTTTAAGGCCTGAAACTTCTGGCGGAAGTTTTGCTCAAGGGAGGCCTTGTCGCGAATGTCGGGCCGATGAATGTATTTAAGATCGGTTAGCTTGGCGATCAATTTCTGTTCGATCTGGTTTTCTTTTTGCGTCATCTTTGCCAACTCGATTCGCTTAATGTTTGCTTATTTTGACCCACCAGCCATCGCAACGGGAGTCATCTGGGCACTTACAGTACATTGGGGCGCTTGGTCTCGGCTCTGCACTGCTTTATTACGCAGCGTTTGCTGGCCGGAGGGGTCAGCCACATCAACCCCGAGCTTCGCGTTCAATGCGCAAACTGGGCTGTATGCGGTTGATTTCAACTCATGGTGTTTGGAGTTGGAGCAACCGCGTAACTGCCCACTTTTTGTCCAATCTCTGCGCATCTGATAGAGATCTGGTGTGAGATTCAGCTTTTATTGTTCCAAATTATCATAGCTGAGAGCTTGCTCGAAAAATTTGGTAAAGCTGATAAGGTCGCTGCCCAAGACCTTACATAAATCGCGAAGCTGCACCAAATCCAGCCGCCTCACCCCTCTCTCCACATCACTCATAAATGATTGCGGCCGCCCCAGTGCGGCGGAACACTGCGCCTGGGTCATCCCGGATTCAACGCGGATGCGCTTCAGCAGTTGAAGAAATATCTCATGCTCACGTCGGTAAATAGCTTTAGTCATTGCCGTATCCGGGAAGGTGCGGCTTGCAAAGCTATATCTGCTTTTGGGATATCTGATTTTCAGTTATTTTGTGCTGAACGGGTGATTTTAGGTGATTGCGATGAGAGTGCTATGGGAGCTTTTTCGAGTGCTGTGGGGCGTTGGGTGCCTACCTGTTGGCGCATTGCTTCTGATTGTGTTGGTTCTGTGTGGTTTCAGTCTGCCGTTCTTCTTGGGATTTTCCGGTGGCGCTGACCCAGCTGTTCGCTGGCTATTCTGGGCTCTAGCCTTCTACATCGTTGGTGGGGCATGGTTGTTCTGGTGGGTGGACCAACGTTATGCAGAGAGGCTGAAGCGGCAGATCGCGAGGTTCCTGGCCGTAGGTTTTCATCCGCACCTCGAAGTGTTTGCGAAGATGAGTGATGCCTACCTGGGCATTGATGCTTCCGCGCGGAGGATGTTGGTCTATCCGGTTAACGGCGCAGAGCATTTCTTTAGGTTCGATGAGGTGAATTCCTGGCGGATCGTACCGGCCGGCAAGCGCAATCATCGGTTGGAGGTTCTGACCAGTAACCTTGATGTTCCGGTATTTAACATCGTTCTTAGGTCAACAGAGGTGCTTAGTACGGAGGCTCGGCTCAGTAGTTTGCTTGGCAGCTAGCTGCAGCATGGGACTAGGATTACTGATCGTCGTCCATCATTCATTGGAAGAAATCCATGAGCAAACCAATCAGAAATAGTATTGAGATGACAGATATCTCTCGACTGGAGCAGGCCAATGCAATGATGCGCTTGGTGAATCGGGCACTTGTCCGTAACGATGTTGCTGCCCTTACGGCGCTTGGATTCTGCCATCAGCACATTGGAGAGCTGAAGCAACAGGGCGGATTCCGGTCTTCCTCTATCGCGCAAAATACAAGAATGATCACACACCTCCGTAAAGTGGGAGATACACATGCTCAGTGACTGCGCGCCGCTTACAATTGCCGCCAACGTGTTGACAAGCTCCTCCATTCAATCTGTTCTCCGCTCTCCGTCTTATCACGCCCGTGGCTGGCAAATACTTGATCGTTGGGCGTTTGACTGTCCAGAGCAGCTTCGTAAGCTGGAGGCGGACGGAGAGGTCATCTTGTTGGGAAGATTGTTGGAGCAACAGCAAATCGAGCATCAAGTGCTCAGCTCGACGGCAGGGTTGGAGCAGTGCAGTTATGGTCTAGCAGAGTACGAAGTTCTGGCATTGCATGAGATAAGGACAGAGCTGTAAGCCACCAAGGCGGCAACGGATTTACCTCAACACCCGATGCGCTTAATGGCCTCAGTTATCTCAACCAAGATATTTGCGTACTCCTTGGAAAGCGCGCCGTTGCCCTCTGTGAACAGATGCTTCTGAAGGCCACCTAGGCGCCGCAGTTCATTGATTACGTGGGAGTCAATTTTGCTTCTGGTCTGTCGCTTCAATGCAGCTGCCAGCACGAACTGACCAACACTCATTCCGCTGTCGTGGGCTTTCTCGCGTACCAGTGCTTCTTCTTCCTCGAAACAACGAATTGCCGGCAGCCATCCTGTGCGTCGGCGTTGTTCGCTACTGCTCATGAGCGTTCCTTTTCCAGGTGTTGGGGTCTCGGGGCTTGCCCTGAGTAGGGAAGGTAGGCAAGCAAAGGGAGTGTAACGACTGGTGCGCGCCGGTTGTGAGTCGCCAGGAACTGGCGGTATCACAAACCCTACCTTGTCCTAGTCTTTGCTTTCAGAATTTGGATGAGTTGTGCACTACCCAGTTACAGCCTGGATGCAAAAGGCGTAAGCATTGAGGGGACGCCTTGGGTACGAACAAAAGGCGAATTTAAAACGATTACATAAGCAAAGAATGCATTCTCCATCAGCGGCTGAGGATACGACGATTGGATGGCGAGAAAGACGCTAGAGCGACAGCTAGGATTTACCGAATTGCCCCTGGCCTTGAGTGACTTTCTGATACAGAGTGAGGGTATAAACAGCATGCGTGCACGCTTGATGTTGATAAGCGTAAGACGATTTTGGGACGGTTGTGGTGATGCGGAGGCACAAAGGCTAAAGTGACGAGTCTGAGGGAGCTATTTGACACTGGCGTGTAGATCTCAGGTAATTCTCTCAAGATACCTTGGAGATAGTTATGGAACAGTCCAGTGACTCCGAAAGAAGCTTCGCCGAGATTATGGATCTGAAGCTCTCCAATCGTGAGCGGTTGATTCGTGCTATCCAGAACGCCTCCCCCGAAGAGCTCGAGATTTCTGCTCAGCGCATCAAGAACGTTCTGCTTGACTCTGTCAATCCAAGCCAGCGCCGACAGCGCATTGCCCCGCCAGCGTTCGCTAAGAGCAAATAGCTCCTCACGTAGCGAAAGATTCTTGCGAGAGTGGCGGCATGCGGGTCGTCGTTTTCATTGCGGAGTTCGCAGGTTTCACAGAGTAGTGCGAGGTCATTATCAATTAATGATCAGGCTGGCTGCGACTGCCCAGGCTCTGCATGGGCGGTTGTAGGCAGCAGCTGTCTTTTGGATTGACTCCACGATCATCAGGCACAGACCTCAAACATAATTTTCCCAACCCCGGATAACATGCGGCTTACCACATTTGCCCACGCTGGCAACCTTGCGAAGGGAATCCTGATGCCCGTTCCTACATACGACAAATTCATTGAGCCGATCTTGCGCTACCTGGCGGCGAATCCGGAAGGCGCGACAGCACGCGACGCGCATGAAGCTGCGGCCCGGGCTTAGAATTTATCTGAACCACAGCTTCAAGAGCTGATTGCGAGTGGGCAAACGACCTATAAGAACCGCGCTGGATGGGCTCACGACCGTCTCAAGCGCGCAGGGTTATCCTCCAGCGCCAAACGAGGCTACTGGAGGCTCACCGAATCTGGCACTGCTTATTCCACACAGCACCCGTCACCGCTCACGGCGGATCAGGTTGAACAACTCGCCATCGGCTTCATGGATGTGAAGCTTAGGAGCCCCACAGATGCCGTCCCGCTAGATGGGCTAGAGCAGGGTGCAGATACACCGATATCAGCAACTGTGAGCCCAGACGATCGGTTGGAACAGGCTCTGCGTGAGCTACGCGATGCCACAGCAGCAGATCTACTGGATAACCTGCTACAAGTCAGCCCCAACCGCTTCGAAGTTATTGTGCTCGACGTGTTGCACAGCCTTGGCTACGGGGCTAGCCGAAACGATTTGCAGCGTGTTGGTGGTAGCGGAGATGGCGGAATTGACGGGGTAATCTCGCTTAATAAGCTCGGGCTGGAAAAAGTCTATGTCCAAGCAAAACGCTGGCAAGGCACTGTAGGCCGTCCTGAGCTGCAAGCTTTCTATGGGGCACTTGCCGGGCAAAAGGCCAAGCGAGGGGTATTTATTACTACGTCAGGTTTCACTGCTCAGGGAATCGACTTTGCCCGTTCAGTGCAAGGCATGGTACTGGTGGATGGCATCCGCCTGGTCAACCTGATGATGGACTGCGAGGTTGGGGTAACGTCCCGGCTTCTCAAACTGCCGAAACTGGATAGCGATTACTTTGACGAGGAATGAGGATTTTGGACTTCATCATAGTTTCTTGGCACCAGGGGCAGGGCTAGTAAACGAGCACTGGACACTAGCGCTCCGATGATCAAAAAATCATTACCAATCAGACTCCAGCTCGGTGCTGAGGTGGATACCCATCACCTTTGCCTTGCGATATCTCAGCGGCTCCGTATTGATCTCCAGGGCAACAAGTCGACTTGCAGCAATGATTAAGCTGTTGAAGCTGTCATTGTGAACGGCGACATATGCGATGAGTTTTTTGCCAGTCGCCTGCATGGAGCCTATGCAGCGAGGAACCGACTTGTCGCTTAAGAGTAATGGGTCAACGTATAGGTAGCATTCTAGGGCTGGGTATTTGAATGCTTCAGGGTATCGGACGGAACCGTAAAGCTTGATCGCAGTATGCTCTGAATAATGGTTACCGATTGGTCTGGTACCGGTCTGCGTGGCCATGCTGAACGACCAGGACATATCCCACCCCCATATCCGGGCTTGGAGGATTATTCGCTCAACGGTGGTACGACTCCGGTTAGCCATAGCATTCATCTTCCCCGTTTGAGACGGCGGCGGACAATCCCTCGACTACTCGCTGGGGGTTGAACTTCCGTCTGAGATCCGATTAGTACTGATTAGGTTGAGATTAGTTTTAGAGGGGCACATGCTGCGGCCTTTGTGCTATCAGCCTGACAGGCACTTTTGACTGTGGATAGCCTACCTTTTGGAACGGGCTACGCTACCCGCCGTAACGGTAAGCGTTACCTGCTAGAACGGTATTCTCTACCCGCTAGAACGGCACGCATCTTTTTTGTTCTTTCCACCCTCAAGAGATGTCGGCACTGTGTCTGGCTTTCCTTTCTTTGGACGTGTACCAAATCGCCTCGAATGTCGTACTCGAAAAATCTGCCGTGTTTGTTGTAGGCCGCGCTCAAAGCGTCAAACGCGCGACATAACGTTTGGGTGAATTTCCAGATTTCGCGGGCTTCGCTTCCACAGAGCTGGTGCAGCGTGCTTACTTTGAGTCCGTAAGCTTTTGCATGGCTGGAATAAAATCCATGAAGCCATTGGGCGAGTGGCTGGCCATCCAATGCAGACCGAATACTCCAGTCGATGTAACTGAAGCCAGATTTGGAGAACAGTGCGTTTAGCCTGGCGTCAAGGATTACGACGTATTCCAAGCTATTCTCGTCCTTATAGAAGTCTTTGATAAGGCTACCGGTGTAGGAAATATCACCCAGCACTACCTCAACGGTGCACGCTGCCAATCGCAGCAAGCGATCGTGCAGCAGCTTCCTATTCTTACCCGTGTCGGTCTTTTTCATGAGTTTAAGCACGCCGTAAGCCTTGTAGCGGAGCTCGTGGCCTAACATTTGCCGTCGAGAGAGGTGCAACACGCTTAGCCATACGGAAAGGTCGATCTGGTCGAGACGCGTTCCTGTATAAGAAATTTGCACGCCCCCGATTGAGTTAATCGCCACCATTTTTTGATCAGTCCGACTGCCCTTCCTTACTGCTCCGAAAAGCGCCGACCGCAAGAACGCATTCGGTACGCCGCGAACCTCATCCGGCCATGTTTTCAGCGTTGGGTTTGTAATCGCAGGCTTTGGCTTGAGCTGCGCCTTGTTAGCCGCTCTTGCTCGAGCTTCAAGTTTGGCTAGCTGTGCAAGACGCCTGCCCCCTGAAGTCGTGATGTCATTCGTATGGAGCTCTGGCGGCATTAGCGGCTCGTTTATAAACGAAGTGACCACTGCTTAATTTTGAATGGAGGCAGGTGTGCGAGTGCTCATTTTCTAGCCTCTACTTGCTCTTTTTTTGTGGGGCGGCCAACTCGATTTTCTGGCGTAGTTTTTAACACTGGCTTGACTGGCGAAGCCGAAGTGCATTCGGGACCATGGCGCATCCACTGGCGAAGATCGCCGAGACGCCAGCGTAGCCGCGATAGTCCTGGAAGGGGATCAAGCCCCGGCAGTTTGCGCTGACGCACGGTTAACACGCTGAATCCTGTTAGCGCCGCGACCTCGGCTACGCCTATCAACACGTCATCTGAAAGCTTCTGGATTTTTTGAATGGTTTCGTAATCGACGCTCATCGCTACTGTCGCTCGGTTGCTATGGAGTACGTGCAGCTTTCGCCAATCGAGGACCGATCAACTAGGACACCTTTTTGACAGATGCGGCTGTTAGCCAAAGAATGGGTACATGCAGCCATCATCCTTTGAGTCCGATATCAATTCCGAAGAAGTCTTTCAGTTCGTTTTCCGTGAGATAGAAAATCACCAGGAAACCGGTCGGAAAAACTTTGTTGTCCGTGTTCCGGTGGATCTGGTGGAGTACCTGTTCTCCGGGATATTGCAGAAGTCTGGTATGTCGAAGGTCGCGCTTGAGCGATTGCTTACGGACCTCGGGATTTACGGTTTCAAGGACGCAGATGGGCGGATTCTGCGGCGGTATCTGAGTGGCCAAACGCGCATGGCTTGGGATACCTACCAGCGGCTGTTGTTTTGGGCTTTATCGAAGGCGTGGGTCAGCGATTGGGTTTTTCGCGACTTGCTGTTGAAAACGTATCGGCGGGAGGCGGCTCAGCTCAGTGCGCGCAATATTCTGAACACCCTCAAGCGCCGGGTATCGATCTCGGACTTAACCCGTGAGCAGGTTATCGAGTGTTTCAACAAGGTCTATCTGCTCAAGCAGCGGGAACGCGAGGAGACGGCGCTAAACCGTGTGCGATCGGACTCAGAGACCAGAGAGCTGGCTCGCTCCCTGGGGCTTGAGATTATCGACTGACCATCAAGCTAGCTTCGCCGCGAGTTCTTCTGCGGTGATGTTGTAGTAACGCTTCAACATGTTCACCTCACGATGTCCCGTCACGCTGGCCAGCTCGATTAGATTGGGCAGCTTGGTGGCCAGCCGGCAGGTGGCCTCATGGCGTAGGTCGTGGAAACGCAAGTTGAGCAGAAAGTCTTCCTGGGGCGTTACCAGGGCGCGTTCGCAATCTCCTAAGTATTTCGTCCTTGCTCGCTCCAAACCGCGTGTGAAGGCTTTCTTGAGGGCGTCTGCAGTGGTGGGGAAGACTCGGCCGCACAGCGAGCGCGGCAAATCCTTGAGCAGCTGAATAGCTCGCGGGGAGAGTGGGACGGTTCTTGGTAGCCCGTTCTTGGTCGCTGGAAGATGTGCGGTTTTACGATCCAGATTCACATGCTTCCAGCGCAACTCGAATAGCTCGCCACGGCGCATGGCGGTTTCAATTGCCAGTTGCACGATGGATCGTATCCAAGGGTTGTGCGAGGCGTCCGCATAGGTTCCATCGGCACGGCGCTCCCGAAGCTCCAAGGCGCTGAGGATGTATTGTTCTTCAATCGGGTCCAGGCGTCGCGAGCGTTCGTCGTTATAGCTAGGACGGCTGACCATTCGCACCGGATTCTCGGCAAGATGGATTCCCCATTCACGGCGAGCGACCTCAATCACGCATTGAAACAATGCCAGCTCACGCTTGACCGTATTGCCCTTGCGGATCTTCAGGCGCTCGTCACGGTAGCGGGCAAAGTCGGAGGAGGTGAGGGTGGCAACGATGCGCGTAGCCAGCGGATGACGCTTGAGCGCTTCCAGGCGTTTGATTTCCGAATAGGCGCCTTTGTGCTTCGGGGCGATCTCGGAGATATAGCGATCAATGAGTTGATGAAAGGCGGTGCGTTCAGCCTCGACACGAGAGACAAAAATTCCTCGGTCGATTTCGCTTTCGATCATGCGCGCCCAGGCTTGGGCATCGGCTTTGGTTTCGAAGGTTTTTCTTTGGGCTGGATAGCCCTTACGACGGATTTGCGCTTCCCACTGATACTCGCCGCGATTCCTGATTGTTGCCATTTCGACCATTCCCGCCACGTTCAAGTGTGGCAAATTTGTGGCAAAAACGACTTTCAGGACTAGGACAGGTTTCTGTCAGGAGCGCTATCCCCTTGTAATACAAAGGAAAGAAGATGGCGCACCAGGCGGGATTCGAACCCACGACCCCTGCCTTCGGAGGGCAGTACTCTATCCAGCTGAGCTACTGGTGCAGCGGGCGACATCATACCTAGGTCGGCTCGGGGCGTCCATGCCGGGT
>Ga0079104_1001469_pt1 | contig 15717 bp, 8 predicted proteins | sample MedtruBG_FD_76829 | JGI IMG/M metagenome (GOLD analysis project Ga0079104, IMG submission 76829) | Root nodule microbial communities of legume samples collected from California, USA - Medicago truncatula BG | ecosystem: Host-associated > Plants > Roots > Nodule | place: USA: California...
TGCAGCGCCTCCAGCAGGATCTCCTGCTCGAAGGTGCCGGTCGACAGGCGCAGCGCATTGTCCCAGCCCGCCTCGTCGCCCGACAGGCGCGCATAGGCCAGCCAGTGCGGGGTGGCCTCGACCGGCATCCCGTCCCATTCGCTGGCTTCGGCCAGGCGCCGATGCCAGGCCGCATTGGCGGGCTGTTGGCGCACCGCCGACTGCGCCAGCAGGCGGGCGTCACCGACATTGCGATTGGCCAGGAACACGTCGTAGGCCAGGGTATAGATTTCATCGTCGAACGGCATGCGCGCAATGGTGCGCTCGCCCGCGGCGTCGCCGGCCAGGGCAATCCGCATCGCCCGCGCCTGCCGCAGGGCGCCCCGTACCTCGCGCCCCGGCGCACCGGGCGTGTGCAACATGGCCAGCGTCTGGCGCATGGATTGGCGAAACCTCCGCAGGCGGGCAAAGTGCAGCACCTCCAGGTGCGCACCATCGCTGGCCGCCGCCAACTGCGGCAACACCCCCATCGATAGCTGCAGCAATTGCCTGACGTAGCGCTGCGCCAGGTCGGGTCGGTTGGCAGCCTGCGCCAGCCGGGTCAGGAACAGCAAGGTCTGGCGGTCCTGCGCCAGCGGGCCGATATCGCGCTCGGCCACCACCAGCGCCTCCTGGATCATGCCGCCGGCCTGCAGGTTGCGCAGGGCGTTGAGGAACAACTCACGGCGCTCGGCCAGCGAGCCGGCGCTTTTCATCGCCGGCAGGTAGAACGCGGCGCTGCTGCGATAGTCGCCCAGGCCCAGGCTTTGACGCGCCATGCGCTGGGCGTCCAGGGGTTCGATCGGCGCGCCCTCGGACAACAGGCGTCCCAGCGCCAGTTTGGCCGCGTCGCCATCGCCCAGCGCCAATGCATCCTGCGACAACGCCAGCCATTGCGCGCTGGAAAGCCGATGCTGCATCAGGCGCTGCAAGGCGGCGCGCAAGTCCGCCACCAGCCGCTCGCGCGCCGGGTCGCCCGGCTTGAGTGCAAAGGCTTCCTGCTGCTGGATCCGATACTGGAGCCACGCGGCATCGAGCAGGACTGCCGCGTCCCCGGATTGTCCCAGGATCGCCAATTGCCGGCGCGCCTCGTCGAACTGGCCCAGGCCGATCATCTGCCTGACCAGTTCGGCGCGCAGCATGGCATTGTCGGGCTGGGTCTTGAGAAAGACCTTCAGGTATTCCACCGTCAACTGGTCGGCGTGACCGCTGGCATTGGCCACCTGCAGCCGTTGCTGCAGCGACAGGCGTGGAAAGATCAGGACGAGCACCACCGCCATGGCCAGCGCAAAGCCGACCATGGTCCAGGGCGAAAACAGGCTCAGCCGTTCATAAGGTGCACTGAACGAGTACCAGGTGCCTTGTTGTCGCCAGTTGGGTGTTTGCGGTCCCGAGCTCATATTGGTGGATTGCTGACTTGCCTGTGAAATTGCCGAACCAGCCCTGGTTCACGATACTGCTGTTGCGATCGGTATTCTTGCCCAGCGCGGCGCCGTCGGCGCTGGCGCTGCACTGGCGGCCACCGGCCACGCTGAAACTGGCGGCGCCATTGGCGGTGAGCGAAAAGCGCATTTCGACCCGGTTGCCGTCGACCCGGCGCGAGAACTCGCCCACCCGCCCGCTGGCCTCCAGCAGTTGAACGACAGGCTGCGCCTGGCCGGGCGCGCGCGGTGCCAGTCGCACTTCGCCCGTGGTGGTGATCAGGTAGCGCTCCTGCGGCCCCGGTGCGCTGCCGGCGATACCGGCGCCATTCATATCGACCTCGGCGGCGCCATCGGGCAGGCGCAGGGTGCGCAAGTTGGCACCGGTACGATAGACCAGGCTGCCATCGGCGGCGCGCGCAATGCTGGTGTTCTCGAAATCGATCACCTTGCGGATGTACTGCGACACGTACAGGCGCGTGAACGGCTGCGCCAGCGCCCAGCGATGGATTCGATGCAAGGCGGCCACCGAGGCCGGCTTGGTGCCGGCATAGAAGTGGTAATAGATATCGACGGCCTTGAAGCGCACCGGCTCCCCGGTCAGTTCATAGCTTTCGATGGCGCGCTGGAAACCATAGAACGGCCCGGTCCAGTTGCCGGTATAGACGTTCTCGTCCTGGTTGGGCGCAAACACCTGGTACCAGCCGTCCTTGCGCACCCCTTGCGCGGCAATATCGGTCCAGCTCTTGCGGCTGTTGGTGATCATGGTGTCGCCACCATTCATGTTCAGGAAACCATCGAGGTAGGTTTGCGCAATCGCCGCCGCCGGCGGCACGCAGTTGCCAGTCCACAGGAAGATCTCGGCCTTCTTGCCGGGCGGCAGCAACGTGTTGTTGATATAGTCCATCGAGCCCTTGATCTCGCGCTTGAGATCGAACTTGTAGTGCGGGATCTCCAGCGTATGCGAGGCGTCGCCATCGAGTTGCGTGATGTCGACGCTGCTGGTGCCGTGCATGGCATCGGCCCATGAGAACGGGTGCGAAAAGGAATGGCTGGCCGGCTCGATATAGGGCAAGGCGTACATCTTGCGCGCCAGCGCGGTGGTCTGCGCCGACAGCTCGGGATAGACGCCCTGCGGACTGAGCTCGCCCTCCACCACCGAGACCGTGACCGGAAACCGGTAACGGTCCCAGATCTCGCGCTGCAGGACTTCCACCGCAAAGGGCGCCCCCGGATATTCGGCCCTGGACGGGAAACCATCGCCATCCAGGTGACTCATCATGATGCGGCGACCGCCCTCGGTGGTCACGTCCGGCACCGCAATCTCGGGCAGGCGCAGGGCCCGCTTGAGAAAGGTCAACGGTTCCAGCACCCAGCGCGGCGGGTCTAGCACCGGCAAGGTGGTGGTCGCGAACGGCCCCAGCGCGAAGCCGCCCCAGGGCGTCAGCGCGGCAGCGTCGTACAGGTTGTTGCGGTTGTCTTTCATGCGCAGCAGGGTCGGTGCCTTCGGGTCGGTCAGCCGTACCGATTCGAGCTGGGAGCGGTCGACCCTCGGCCTGGTCTCGAATCCCATCAATGCGGCATCCGAGGCGATGATGCTCAGGCTGTCCGGCGCGGGCGCGCTGAAGTTGGTCAGGCCCAGCATGTCGGCGGTGATACGCGTCATCTGGAAGCCGAATGCGTTGAAGATGGCGACCGGTACGCCCTCCTTGATACGGGCCTGGATCCACGGCCCCAGGCGCGGATGGTCGACGCCGCTGCGAAACCAGGTCACCACGCCCGCATAGCGACCAGCCAGCGGTTCGGTCGGCAGCCCCTGGCGGCCAACCTCGCGGAACTCGTAGCGCAGGCCCAGGTGGTTGAGGTGAATGCCCAGGAAACGCTGCGCCTCGCTGGTATGCACATCTTCGCCGCCGGCCACGTCGAGCAGCACCAGCACATTGCGCGGCACCAGTTCGACGTTGGACACGCCGATCGACATCAAGGCGCCATCGGCGACCCATGGGACGAAACCGTGGGCGGCGATCTTCCTGGCGGTATCGCGCGCCAGGTCGCGCGCGCCTGCTTGCTGCGGATCGACATAATCGATAGCGATCACCGGCAGGTGATAGCGGTCCCGTACATTTTCCATCTGCGCCAGCAGCCATTGCCGATCCGGTTGCGGCACCGGGCCGTAACTGCGTCGTCCCGCGTCGTAGCTGCGGTACAGTGACTCGGCCGCGACCGCGTAGGTCAGCGGCGCGACCTGCGGCAGCAATTCGAAGCCGCGATTGAGCATCAACTTGGCGTCGGGATAGCGGCGCTTGAATTCACGCAGTATCGCCACCATCGCCTCGGTCTGGACGCTGCGTTGGGCATCGGTGCGGGCGAACAGCTGGTACGAATCGAGGGTATCGAGGAAAAAGGCGCGCCAGCCCTGCTGCCACAAGGGCGCAATGATGGTGTCGAGGAAGAAATCGCGCCAGCCGGGGGCGGCCTGGTCGATCACGCGGCTACCCCAGGCGGCGTTGTCGCCACGCAAAACGCCAGCCGGCAACTGTCTATAGTAGGGACGTGACGGCTGCACCTCGCCCAGCGCGACGTAGGCAAACAGTTCATGGGTGCCGTCGGCGGCGCTAAGGGTGCGCGACGCTGGATGGTTGACGTACTCAGGCTCGACCACGGCCGCGTCGAAGGCCTGCAGGTCGGCCAGCGGCGGCTGCGGTCCGTAATAGAAGGCGACCGAAGCGAGCGGCGCAGCAACCACCGCCGCGGCTGCGCCCCACCACAGGCCAAGCCATGCGCACAGGCAGATGATCAGGCGGCGGCTGTCGATACGCGGTTGCGCGCCGATGCCGTGTGACACTGTCCCCCTTTGCTCGACACCCTGGCTCACGCGCCCCTCTCTTGTCTGTCTATTCATGGATGACCGCGATGAGACCACCAAGCGCGTGCCAGCGATATCCGGGAAATCCCGATAGCAGAACGACGGGAATGCCAGGAGCCGGGAAATGCGAACTGTTGGATTCTATATATATTTGCCCGTGAATTGCGTTGCCACCAAGACAACATTGGTGCGAACCAGGCCCGCTATCCGAACATGATTGCTGTCAAAAAAACCCGGTTGTCATCGTCACGGCTTTTTTCACGGCAACTTTTCCATGCCAAAGTCACGCGTCGCGTCCACCTGCACCACACAGGGTGGGCGGCCTCAGGCTTACCCTGTCGAGGTGCACCAAAGACGGGCAGCACTGCTGCAGCGCATCTTTGCACAGGCTAATCCCGGGCTGCCAGTTTTGTATATGGCCGCCGCAAACGCTTGTCAGATGGGCTGGGGCGCCAATAATCGTCGCGCCATTTTGTATGCCGATCTTGTATATCAGTCTGGCACGCAACTTGCTGATAAGTGATCATGGGCACAAATCCTTCCGTCAAATCCTCTTCGCAGATTGCAGTCCGCATCACCGAGGCGATCCTGGCCAAGCAATTGGCGCCGGGCACCCGCCTTGGCGAGCAGCAATTGGCCGACCTGTTCGGCGTCTCGCGCACGTTGGTGCGCGAGGCGCTGACCCGGTTGATGGCACGCGGCATCGTCACGGTCAGCGCACGGCGTGGCTGGTTCGTGATCGAGCCGACACCGGAGCAGGCACGGGAAGCTTTCGAGGCGCGCCGCGTGATCGAACTGGGCCTGTTGCGCCAGATGCATACCCGGGCCATTCCGGTGGAAGCGGTACGGCGGCTGCGCGAACACATCGAGCGCGAGCAGGCTGCCGTTGCCGGCGCCGACGTCGGGGCGCGCAGCCATCTACTGGGCGACTTCCACGTATGCCTGTGCGAATGCCTGGGCAACTCGCTGCTGTCGGAGACGCTGCGCGACCTGACCGCGCGCACCACCTTGACGGCGATGCTGCACCAGTCGTCGGAGCAAGCCAAGGATTCCTGCCTGGAGCATGTGCACATCGTCGCCGCCCTCGAACGGGGCGACGTCGACGCCGCGGAACAACTGATGCAAGCGCACCTGCAGCATGTTGAATCGGGCCTGAACCAGATGCGCAGCAGCGATCCGCTGGAGCCATTGCGGCAGGCGCTGGCGCCTGTGTCGCGTGCCGGCGCCGCCGTCACCGATCTCCAGTCTCACCGTAGTAACCACAGCAAAAGGCCATGAAGCGGCAAGCCGCGCTGACAGCCACTCGTCAAACGTCGTCACAAGGGAAAATATGATGAAAATCTCGAAACTGCTGCTCGGCCTGATGGCTGGCGCGCTGATGTTCTCCGTTACCGCAGCCCGCGCCGATGCGCTGGACGATATCCAGAAGAATGGCGCCCTGCGGGTAGCCGTGCCCGCCGATTTCCCACCCTTCGGTTCGGTCGACGCCGATCTCAAGCCACAGGGATTCGATATCGACGTGGCCAACCTGATTGCCAGGAAACTGGGCACCAAGGTCGAACTGATCCCGGTCACCAGCGCCAACCGCGTGCCCTATCTGACCACCAAGAAGGTCGACCTGATCATCTCCAGCATGGGCAAGAACGCCGAGCGCGAGAAGGTGATCGACTTCACCGCCGCCTACGCCCCGTTCTTCAATGGCGTGTTCGGTCCGGCCGAGCTGTCGGTCAAGAGCGCCGCCGACCTGGCAGGCAAGACCATTGCCGTCACCCGCGGTTCGGTAGAAGACCTGGAACTGACCAAGATCCTGCCGGCCACGGCCTCGGTCAAGCGCTACGAAGACAACAACAGCACCATCAGCGCGTTCCTGTCGGGCCAGGTGCAACTGGTGGCCACCGGCAACGTGGTGGCCGCAGCGATCATCGCCAAGAATCCACCCAAGAAGCCCGAGACCAAATTCCTGATCAAGGATTCGCCTTGCTTCATCGGCTTGAACAAGGGTGAGAAGAAGCTGCAGGACAAGGTCGACGCGATCCTCGCCGAGGCCAAGAAGGATGGCAGCCTCAGCGCCATCTCGCAAAAATGGCTGGGCCAGCCGCTGCCGGCAGGCCTGTAACTTGCATGTTTGATGCTCGATCGGGTATAAGGCATCCGGCATCTCGTATTTCTTCGTAACAAGCAGTGCTGGCGGCGCGATTTTCGCCTGGCGCCGGCAGCACTGGCAAGAGCAATCGCAGGCAGGCGGACAACCGGAATGACGGCATGTTCTTCATTCCAAGTAACACTGAGGCAGGGCCAACACCAATCATGGCTTATCAATTCGATTTCCTATCAACCTTCGATTACGGCGACGTCATCGTCAAAGGCGTGCTGACGACGGTCGAGCTGATCGCCATCGGCGGGGTCCTCGGCGTGGCGGTCGGCATCTTCGGCGCCTGGGCGCGCACGCAGGGGCCGACGTGGCTCAAGCCCATCGTCAGCGCTTACGTCGAGACCATCCGCAACACGCCTTTCCTGGTGCAGTTGTTCTTCATCTTCTTCGGCCTGCCGTCGCTCAACATCCATATCAGCGAAATCCAGGCGGCGCTGCTGGCGATGGTCATCAACCTGGGCGCCTACAGCACCGAAATCATCCGCGCTGGCGTGCAGGCCACGCCGCGCGGCCAGATCGAGGCGGCGCTGTCGCTGTCGATGTCGCGCATGCAGGTGTTTCGCTTCATCATCCTGCGTCCGGCGCTGCAGAAGATCTGGCCTGCGCTGTCGAGTCAGGTCGTGATCGTCATGCTGGGTTCGGCGGTGTGCTCGCAGATCGCCGTGGAAGAACTGTCGTTCGCGGCCAACTTCATCCAGGGTCGTAACTTCCGCGCCTTCGAAGCCTATATCGTGGCGACCCTGATCTATCTGGTCATGTCCATCCTGCTGCGTCAGCTGCTGCGCCTGATCGGCCAATATTTCATCACTGCGCGGAGGTCCGCATGATTTCCTTTTCCTTGTGGGACATCGTCCGCAACCTGTTGCTGGCCTGGCGCTGGACCATCGTGCTGTCGCTGGTGACGTTCGTGCTGGGCGGCACGCTGGGCCTGATCATCCTGTTCATGCGCACCTCGCGCCAGGCCTGGCTGCGCCAAGTGGCACGGTTGTATATCGAACTGTTCCAGGGCACGCCGCTGCTGATGCAGCTGTTCCTGGTGTTCTTCGGCATCGCGCTGTTCGGCATCGAGGTTCCCGCCTGGCTGGCGGCCGGGATGGCGCTGATGTTGTGGAGTGCGTCGTATCTGGCCGAAATCTGGCGCGGTTGCGTCGAGGCGATCCCGAAGGGGCAGTGGGAAGCCTCGTCGGTGCTGGCCATGAGCTACTTCCAGCAGATGCGCCACATCGTGCTGCCGCAGGCGTTGCGCATCGCCATTGCGCCCACTGTGGGCTTCGGCGTGCAGATCATCAAGTCCACCGCGGTGACCTCGATCATCGGCTTCATCGAATTGTCGAAGGCCGGCACCGTGATCACCAATGCCACCTTCCGCCCCTTTACGGTGTTTGCCATCGTGGGTGTCTTCTACTTCGTGCTTTGCTGGCCGCTGTCCAAGTACAGCCAGTCTTTAGAAAGGAAATACAATGCCGCTCATCGCCATTGATAACGTCAAGAAACGCTTCGGCGACAACGAAGTCCTCAAGGGCATCAGCCTGGACGTCGAACCCGGCGAGGTGATCGCCATCATCGGCAAGAGCGGCTCGGGCAAGTCCACGCTGCTGCGTTGCATCAACGGCCTGGAAACCATTGACGAGGGTAACATCAGCGTCGCCGGCGCCAAGCTGGGCGCGTCCGAACTCGAACTGCGCAACCTGCGCCTGAAGGTCGGCATGATCTTCCAGCAGTTCAACCTGTTCCCGCATCTGTCCGTGGGCCGTAACGTGATGATCGCGCCGATGAAGGTCAAGGGCGTGTCCGAAGACGAAGCCATGGTCATTGCCAGGGCCAACCTGGAACGCGTGGGCCTGGCGCAGAAGTTCGACGCCTTCCCGGATCAGCTCTCGGGTGGCCAGCAGCAGCGCGTGGCGATTGCCCGCGCACTGTCGATGCAGCCGCAGGCGCTGCTATGCGACGAGATCACGTCGGCACTGGATCCGGAACTGGTCAATGAAGTGCTGGCCGTGGTGCGCGGCCTGGCCAAGGAAGGCATGACACTGTTGATGGTGACGCACGAAATGCGCTTTGCCCGTGAGGTGTGCAATCGACTGGTGTTCATGCACCAGGGGCGCGTACATGAGATCGGGCCGCCGGAAGATGTGTTCACACGTCCCAGGACGGCTGAGTTGCAGCAGTTTATCGGGATGACGCAGGGAATCTGAGGCGTTGTATCTACATCTGTATGGGTGGACGAGTCATACCTTTTTCTCGTCTGCCCATAATATGCGTCTGATTATTCGCATCCGGCCGCTGAGTGTTGCCGGCTTTTCGGTCTTCTCGCTCCGCCTCCCGCTGGTCGAGCGCCCCCGTACCTGCGGCGACTACTACCCCTCCCGCCGCTGCACCTGCACCAATGAGGGCGACGTCATCTCCGCTGCTTTTTGCAATACCCAATCCACTCAAGGCCCCTCCTGCCCCAGCGGCAGTTCCGACAGCAATAGCCAGATTGGCGACGAACGTCGCTCCATTTTTCACTGAAGGATCGGAGACAAATGCTTCTGCACTGTCTAGAACACCGGGCACTGTCGATACGACACAAAACGCCACCCCCCCAAATTCAACAAAATTGAGGAATATCTGAACATCGTTACTTAGCTGGATGCCACTCTCTCCTAATGCGCGAAGAATATAAGCCCCGGCGATAGGAAATCCTCCCACTCCCGCAGCAAAAGCTGAAGTACTAAGGTCTCCCAATAGCACAGGAAATGTCGCCAGGAATGTTCCTGTCCCCACAGCAACGTTCGCTGCGGCGCTGCTCTTGAAGTAAAGCACGCCAGCAGCGACAAATATCACGACGGCGCCTGCCACTGCTCCCGCTCCGGCCAGCGGAACTAAAATGCCTTCACTTAGGTTAGTTTGACTTTCGTCGTCACTGCTTCCCCCGGCACCAGATACCTGGTTGCTCTCTATACTGGATTCTGAGGTAACCGTCTGTGTCAGGGTGTTTTCCTCCTTTTCGCTTTCATCAGGTTTTCTGCTGTCTCGCCGGCCTGATGTCGAGGAAGCTGGCTGTTCGCCTTCCTCCCCGGAATCGGGAATAAGGTCAGGAGTCGTGTCGCTCTCTATACCGGATTCTGAGGTAACCGTCTGTGTCAGCGTGTTTTCCTCCTCTTCACTTTCAGCAGGTTTTCTGCTGTCTCGCCGGCCTGGTCTCAGATCTTCAGCAGCGTTTTCGTCACCATCTTTCCGGGTGGGTGTAACGGGAGGCGGCAGATCTTCCACTTCCGCAGCGACTTTCTCTGTATATTCAGTGACCAGCGTTCGCATAGTGGCAACTTGATCGGGATCATTGCTTATGCCGTCCCACGAATTGCTGCTGAAATAGTCATTGAATTTCTTGAAGAACTCGGCGGATCGCCTCAGCAAGCGTCGAATGCGCCCGGTGTTGAGAATGACATTTTTTATGTTGTCGTCAGTTAGCGCCCCCCCTCCATCCAACAATCGCGCTGCATTCCACAAGTTGACGTCGACATCGGCGAGGTATACAGCATCGATTCCAGCAATAGCCGCGCGCCATAGATAGGCTTTCACCTCGTCGAGCTCTGCCGGTGTCAACATCGGCTTGGCAAGCAATGTCTCGATATCCGTGCCGTCAAATAAATAAGCAAAGGTATTTCCGGCAAAATCCCTTCGCATGAATTCATAAATACGCTTCGCCCGACTTTGGTTGAACGTCGGCATTGAGCTACCCAATGACGGTGACGGTGACAAGGAGTGCGCCAAGCTTATCGCCCAATTTTTCTGCAATCGTATCAAGGGAAGATCTCGAAAATTCGACTTCGCCCAATCCAACCTGGCCCCATTTTGTATTTCAATTAAAATCCTGGTGCCATTGATACTTTGGAAAGCATGGAATTCGCTCCCCCCATGCGAACTATGCACGTACTGTAACTGGGGAAAACGTTCCTGAAAGTCATCAAATTGTATGTTGATATGTTGTCCCGGCTGCGCCCCACCTCCAGCAGCCGCCGCAATGACGATATGCGTCGTGCCGGATTTGGGAAATCCGAGCAGAACGATTTCGCCCTGGCGGCGGGAGCAATAGATGAATAGAGCCCGCTGAGGAATGGTCACTGACCATTCACTCGATGAATCCAAGGTGACGATGCTTTTCTGCGGCGCCTGATCCAATGTGGCCTGCATACGCAGTCGCCCTGCTTCGTCAATCTGCCGCTTGATACGTTGATTGATCTTATCGAGTGCCTGATTGCTCCCTTTCAACCGCAGCGTAAGGCCAGCGCTGCGAGATCCATACTCTGCGTTAGCCTGTCCTTCGGACGATATCGTATTGGTCTGATGCGACTCAAAATCGGGATTGGCTTTCAGCATCGCCATCATATCAATGGGAAATGCGTCCGCCGCACCTGCTTCGGCGACTTGGTCCGACAGAATGATGTCGAATCTGCCTGTCATGTCTTTCGGCAAGGTCAACTTCGTCAACGGATGCCAATGCATCACTCGCAGAGGATGTTGCGAGCTCGGCAACGGCGTAAATTGATTCAAACCTTCGCCTGTCTTGTTGAAAGGGGGAATCGTTTGCAAGTCGGTTTCTTCGTAACACCCGATAATTGTATCTTGTGGATTTCTCCCATAGATACGCACATTTCTATAGGAAGTATGTCCCCACTCGGACTCTTTAAAAACGAGGACAATTTTGTCAGACATCGTGCTTGTTGATCTACATTCCAACGTACTTGGATCAAAAGTCTTTGTCGATTTATTAAAATACAATTTACGTTGCCTAGCATCCTGATACCGTGAAATGATCGGTCGACATTGCGGATCGAATCTCCTTTTGAGAATGAATGACTCCAACGTCAGCCCAAATTGGCCTCGAGTGTTGTCCTTCTCCACTTCAAAATAATTTATATATGAAAATTGCCGTAGCGCATCCACATTGATCTGAGAATTCGTATCTACCCTGATCGTGCTAGCGGGTCTTGTCAATGCGCTGGCTTTCGGCACTTCTGCCCATTCATCGCCGAGACAGGCCTTCCCTTGTTGATTGAAAATCTCCTGCACTAGCTCTGCTTCAAATCGCGTGGCGTCAGCATGGGTAGAAAACACAATTTCCAACTCAATTGGAAAGTCTCCTCCTTCCCCATTGGAGATAGATAGATTCAGTGCAAAATCGGTAACAGTTATCCAATCATCATAAGCATTTATCAGGCGCTTCTTTTGTACTATTTGCCCTACTTCAATCCAGGAATTCAGCACCGCCTCTTGCAGGAAATTTTCTTTTTTAAGTTCAAATTCTCCCGGCCGTACATGACTGTCGGATATCAGAGTATCGACACCATCGGCCCATATCTCATAGCGACCAGCCGGTTCACCTCGGAATGAACTAAGCTCGAGCGGAACATTATCCGGTCGGGATCGCGGCATGGCTCGGGTCATGACAGGCGCCGCCTCGCCCCCTTGGCGCATCAGCAAAGCCGACGCTATCGTAGCCGCTGCTCCACTGGCTCCTGCTGTTCTATAACCCAAGAATGCAGCAAGCGGGAAGACAAGTGCGGAAGAGGCATCTGTATGTTTCGCTGCTGAAATATCTCCGGCATTGGGCGACGATATGTTCGCATTCAAAACCGCATTGACTGGGTCTTCCCCCCCATGCGTCAGCGGCTCATCATCGCTACGCGCGGGCGTCGTCCCGTCAATATCATTGGATCGCATCTTCGACACGATGTCTGGCACCGGTGTTTGATCCTGATGCCGCTTCCATCCTATTTGCAGATCCCGCACAAATTGCTGTCCTTGCAATGTAACGGGAGCAGCGTTCTGCAAGTTATGAATCATCAGCGCGGCCTGCGTCTGCGGCGAGCCAGGATCAACGATACCTGTGCCTTCGTTATCTCGCCGAACCAGGCGATGGAACAGGTGCAACCGGTCCGCATAGACCATGGGACTGGCGTTGCCAAGGTCGGAGAGACCCGCTTTCACGGCAAAGTCCAATACGGCAGCACGCAGATTCGGCGGACTTGCGCTGAACCGGAAACCATTGACATGCGCCCACTGCAATTCCCATGCCGACACCGCAGAAATCATATCGCCATTGACTTCGGCACATTTCTTGCGGATCGAGCTTACTGCCTTAAATAGCGTCAAGCACGCGGTATTTTCTAATACCTGTGCGACCCTGCGCATTTGATTTTGATTGAGCTTCGCCTCCTCACCAAAGGCCTTTTCCATCAATGCGATCCGTAACGCAACGAACTCGTCCCCAGAAAGGTTTCGCAGGACGCTTTCCATTGGAGCGAGCCAGCACCTCATGATCAATGCAACATGCTCTTTGCCATCGGTGACGCGTACAGCCTCGGTCAAGGCGGTCATTGCCTCGCGGGTGCGCCAGTTGCTCAATCCTTGGCTACGCGTGACCAAGTCCGTGACGAGGGCATCTGCCTCGCTATCGCTTAACGTATATTCTTCGCGAATCGTCTCTACAGCGGAAATGACAAGCTCGGCGCGCGAATCCACGTCGTCGCCTGTCCCCCATTGCCAGCCAATGCCGCCTGCATTCCAGATATCGGTCGTTGCCTGGACCGCACCCTGTGCGATGTTGCCCAATCCCCGGGCAAATCCTGCAATCCCTTGCCGAATTCGACTGCCGATCGGAATATAAGACGCCGGCTCCGCTTCAAGCAGCAACTGACCTTTCCGGGCATGCCATAACGGGCTTTTCATGATGAGCTCGACGATCACCTGCTCATCACTCAACTCCCACTCGCCAGGAGCGGCGATGGCATTGAGCATGCGCCGCCGGGACTGCACGCCAGCGTGGCCGCCGTCGTCGTCGGACAAGGTTTTCCATAGAGGATCCCTTACCTCGTCCATGATTTGCATCAGAGAAATATCAGCCGGGTCGATCTGCCGGCAACCTGCCAGCACGGCGCGATAAAACGCATTGGCGTCATCACCTGCGTCTTTGATTTCTCCATTCACCTTCACCGAATAGCGCCCATTAAAGCGGGTAATGCATACGTCATTACCTGATGAAGAATCTTCTGAGTCTTTTTCTTCTGCGTCTTTTGGATATTCGGAAGATTCTGTTCGGGCCGCGTTATCGGGCGCAGGTGACTGGCGAGGCACATAGCGAGTGCTGGCATCGTGAATCCACAAGCCGGCATCAATCCCGTCCCAGACGGACGTGCGGGTGATCAGTTGGGGAAGCTTCTGCTTCAGTAAATGCGCCAACTGCGTATGGGCGTCTCCACAGTATTCTTCGCTGGAATCGTCATATTCGTCATCGGAAGAATGACACCCCGTTGTGGCATATGATCGATCTTCGAGGCGCATGTGATCATATCGCACCTCTGTAAGGTTGTTAGGCATACACCTCCCGGGAAGTGAATTTACTCACCTATTCACATCTGGCCCCATCCACCAGATGGCTCAGTCCGGCACCTTCAACTGCTTTTTAGGTTCAAAGGATGCGCTAGTGGGGCGCCCGTCGTCAACCGCTAATCACAGCACCGCGCAGCTCCTTTCCGTGAAGAAATTGATTGAAGCAGGGCGACGATGCGCTGTAGACAACGCTGTATATCGGTCACAAGTTAGAAAAGAAAAAGCGCCGCAATGGGCGCTCAGTTACTGTCCTGTGCTCAATGGGCTACCTGCCTTCATTGCTCATTGATACAGCTCACACACCTTCTTGTCATTTTCATGAAACGCCACCGGCCCGGTCGTATAACGCTCCTTGGGAATGGCCAGCATCATGTAGTCCTTGACCTGGTATGACGCGCCGGAGGCTGGCGCCCGGTACAGGTAGTTGACGCGCAGCAGACCTTCGCGCAGCGTCACCGACAGCGGTGTAAATACATGCGGCCGCTCGGCCGCATCGGGCGCCTGCATCACGCGCGCCACCAGCAGGTACTGCTTGGTCTGGAAATAGGCAGCGGGGGGGCCGCTGGGACGCTGGTCGCCCATGGTCGCGGCCGGCTGCATCAGGTGGTCCCATTGCGCGCGCGAACGGATCAACGCGCAAAACACCGGTTGCCGGGTCTCGTCCCAATTTTTGAGAAAGCCCTGGTAGGAGCCGCTCTGTATCGTCTTGAACGGCAAGACGGTCGGGTCTTCCTTTTCGGTCCAAGGCATCCACGAGCAACCGGCCGTGGTCACCAGCAGGGTGCCCGTCAACAGCCATCGCATCCGTCTCTGATATACAGCGTCCATGCATTTCCCCCAGTCAAGGTTTGCATTTAATCATGTCTTGAGCGGCGGCAACGCTTTTCATGAAAACTTTACAATACCGGTTGCCGCGCGATTGAATTGCAGCTTCTGAACCCGCCAGCATCGCTTGGTTCATCGCGGGGTCGGATTCACACGGAAACTGCGTGATAATGCAGGCCATTTGGCACATCGTCGGATGTGCCAGCGAAAAAGCACGACCGCGTCCCGCCATATAATCGAAGGATCCAGCCATGAACGCAGCAGTCATTCCCGCCACACCATCGCGCCAGGCGCTCGATGGCTTCATCGCCGCCATGCCGAAGACCGAACTGCACCTGCATATCGAAGGCACGCTGGAGCCGGAACTGCTGTTCGCGCTGGCCCAGCGCAACCAGGTCGCGCTGCCCTACGCCTCGGTCGAGGAGCTGCGCGCAGCCTATGATTTCAGCGACCTGCAATCCTTCCTCGATCTGTATTACGCAGGCGCCAACGTGCTGCGCACCGAGCAGGATTTCTACGACATGACCGCCGCCTACATCGCGCGCGCGCAAGCCGATAACGTGCGCCATGCCGAGATCTTCTTCGATCCGCAAACCCACACCGAGCGCGGCATCGCGATCGCCACCGTGTTCGCCGGCATTGCCCGCGCGTTGCGCCAGGCGCGCGAGCGCGACGGCTTCGGCAGCGTGATGATCATGTCCTTCCTGCGCCACCTGTCCGAGCAAGACGCCTTCGCCACGCTGGAGGCGGCCCTGCCGCTGCGCGAGCAATACAAAGACCTGTGGCTGGGCATCGGCCTGGATTCGTCCGAGCGCGGCAATCCTCCTGAAAAATTTGCACGGGTCTATGCCCGCTGCGGCGAGCTCGGTTTCCGGTTAGTGGCACATGCCGGCGAAGAAGGTCCGCCGGACTATGTCATTGGCGCGCTCGATGTGCTCAAGGTCGAGCGCATCGACCACGGGGTGCGCAGCGAAGAAGACCCCGCACTGATGCAGCGCCTGGCGCGCGAGCGGGTGCCGCTGACGGTCTGCCCATTGTCCAACCTGAAGCTGTGCGTGGTC
>Ga0079104_1001472_pt1 | contig 15698 bp, 12 predicted proteins | sample MedtruBG_FD_76829 | JGI IMG/M metagenome (GOLD analysis project Ga0079104, IMG submission 76829) | Root nodule microbial communities of legume samples collected from California, USA - Medicago truncatula BG | ecosystem: Host-associated > Plants > Roots > Nodule | place: USA: California...
CCCTAGATGTGCATCACCAATACCGCTTCGAACTTCCGTTCTTACCATGCCATGACTTTTATCAATTTTTTCTTTTATTACTTTTCTATCTATCGGCTTTGAAAATGCAGGCCAGCCGCACCCAGAGTTGAATTTATCAGTTGATATAAATAATGGCTCACCTGTAGTTACATCTACATAAATTCCTTTTTCAAACAGGTTGTCATATTCATTAGAAAATGGAGCTTCTGTACCATTTTCTTGTGTAATTCTATATTGTTCGTCTGTCAGATTTCTTTTCAATTCTTCATTCGATTTTTTCACATACTTCTGAGTCATTTGTCTCCTCCCTATTATCTTTGGAAATTATTTAGTTCTGTATACTTAAATTTATTAATATTATGTGACAAATGCATAACACTAATTCATTTATAGGTATTATCATATATACTTACCTGTGAAAATTATATTTTAACAGCTTAAATTTTAACACATTTTTCCACTTTTCTATTTTTCTAGTAACTCTTCAAGTTGATTGGCAGGAAGAGGCTTGCTAAAATAATACCCTTGAATATAATCACAATTTCTTCTTTTAAGTATTAAAAGCTGATCTTCAGTTTCCACACCTTCTGCAATAACCTTTAAGTCCATATTATGTGCCATTTGAATAATATTTTTAATAATCGCTTCCTCTTTTTTATCTGAAGAAATATTGTCTATAAATGATTTATCAATTTTTAATGTAGTTATTGGAATCCTTCTAAGATAGCTTAATGATGAATATCCTGTGCCAAAGTCATCAAGTGCAATCCTAATTCCCATGTCCATTAATTTTTTTAATATTTCAATACTAGAATCAAAAGATTTCATAAGAACAGTTTCCGTAATCTCAAGTTCAATCATATTCGGATTAACTGATGTACTTTCAATAATTTCTTTAACATTATCTAAGAAATCTATCTCCTGTAAATCAACTGATGAGATATTAATTCCTATACTATTAAATTTATAGCCTGCTTCAAACCACTTAGCACTTTGTATACAAGATTCCTTAATCACCCATAAAGTTAATTGTGTAATATATCCGCATTCCTCCGCTATTGGAATAAACTCTGAAGGAGATATGAATCCAAGTTCTCTGCTATTTAATCTAAGTAATGCCTCAAAACCAAAGATTTTATTTGTTTTTACATCATACTGAGGTTGATAATTGATAATAAGTTCATTATTATCAACTGCTGTTCTTAATATTCTTTCTATGCTAGTCTTTCGTTCAAGGCTTAGGTACATTTGGGGATCAAAAAGAGAAAATCTATTTTTACCTAATTCCTTTGCCCTATACATAGCAGCATCTGCATTTCTTAAAATTGTACTACTATCCTTTCCATCTTTAGGATATAAAGCTATCCCGACACTGGCTGTTATATACATATGCTTGTTGTCAATTTTAAATACCTTATCGAACAAACCTAATAGTTTGTTTGCATAAGCTTGTATTTCATCTTCTTTTGAATCAGGATGAAGTAATATAAATTCATCTCCACCAAGTCTACATATTGTATCTTTTTCTTCAATTAAATTTTCAAACTGTTTTGCTAAACTTATTAACAATTTATCTCCATACTCATGTCCCATTGTATCATTTATATTCTTAAAATTATCTAAATCTATAAAAAATACAATTCCTTGTTTATTAGCATAATTAGCTAACTGTAGTTGTTCATTTAGTCTATTCATGAACAATGTCCTATTAGGCAGTTTTGTCAAGAAATCATAAAAAGCCATGAATTTTATTCTATCCTCTGAAATCTTTCTTTCAGAAATATCCCTAATAGAACCAGTCATCTTTATAGCTCTTCCTTCAGAATCTCTTAATGCTTTACCGCATGATAAAATCCAAACGTACGATCCTCTTTTGGTTTTTATCCTAAATTCAGAGTTATAAACATCTGTAAACTTATCAATATGATTCTTGAAATCTTTTTTCACTTTATCAATATCATCTGAATGAACCTTCTCATATACAAAGTTCCTAAGATTATCTATCTCATTCAACTTGTATCCAATAATATCAACTAATTTATCAGAAGCAAAGAATTTACCAGTAATTAGATTCCATTCCCAAATCGAATCATTTGCACATTCTAGTGCAAGCCTGTATTTTTCATCACTAACTCTAAGTGCTTCCTCATTTTCTTGTAATTCTTTGTACTGTACCCTTAATTCTTCTTCTGTTGCTAGCAATTCTTCATAAACTGATGATAACTCCTCATAGCTTGAACTTAACTTACCAATCATCAAATTAAAGGATCTTCCTAACTTCCCAAATTCATCATTAGTATTAATATTAGCTTTTACTGATAAATCTCCATTGCCAGCTGCTTGCATCAAAGGAGTTAATTCTGTAATTGGTTTTGTTACCTTCTTAGTAACAATGAGAGTAACAAAAATAACAAGAAGGAGCATGCCTAATGTCACCATAACTATTAAATATCCCATTTTATTAGCTTTACTTGTTAATTCGCTTTTTTGTATAACTGAAGCCATCTTCCAACCAGTATCTTTACACGTGTAAACATTAACTAACACAGGATTACCATTTATATAAGTTTCAAAACTCCCATTATCCAAATCTATAAGTTTATCATAATTATCAAATGAAAATTTTGAAGATTCATTTGTTTGAGAATATGTATAACCTATCTGATTTAAATGTAAAATATTTTTAAAGTTCAAATTTATATCTGGGTGAGCTAGCATTGTCCCATCCTTTAAATAAAGAAAAACATACCCTGTATCTCCAATTCTAATATTTCTTATTATCTGAGATAACTTTTCCAAACTTAAATCTATGCCCATAACTCCAACAATGCTTCCAGATTCATTTTTTACTGTTGTTGATGCACTTATAATGACATTTTGAGAATTATCAACTGCCGAAACGTAAGGATCTGAAATTACCACTTCATCTGGATTTGATAATGCCAAGGAATACCAAGGTCTTGTCCTTGGATCAAAAGTATTTGTGCTTAATCCATCAGGCCATTGAATATAACCGCCCCATTTAGTACCAATATACACATAAGTTGTTTCTGGATGTGATGTTCCGTAAGCTTCGAGCACATTATATATAACCCCCTCTATGCCAGGCATTTGTTTTGAATATTTTTTATTTATTGCAATATCAGGAATATTAAATAGAGCTGAAATAGACTGGTCTGCTTTTTTTGCATCTGAATAAGTTGCCAGAAACTTAGCATTGTACTTTATTTGCTGTAACACGTTAGAAAAGTTGTTATCTACTTGTACCATTTGATCTTCCGCACATGAAAATAAATCATCTTTAATCGAGTTATACATATAATTATAGGTTATTAATGAAATTGGAATAGATGTAGATAATATAATTCCTACAAAATAAAAAAACAATTTTAATCTAAAAGTAAGCTTCATACCAATGCTCCTTGATTATTCAATTTGTATATTTTCTAACAGAATCCTTTCCTTTATATAAAAATGAATTTTAGGTTTTCATATTAATATATATTTTACCATTTATACTGCACCGTTTCAATTATTTAGATACCTATCTTCTCACTGATAACTTCTAGATTACTTAATTAAAATATATATGCTACAATTGAATTTCTACATTTTGTCTTAAATGAGTACTCATCTCATTAGAGTTTTAAATGTAAATCTATTATTGTAGTATATTTATGCAATTTTTTCTGCATTAAATGCTGTAAAATGCATTATAAAAAAACTGCAGACTAAATACATATCCGCAGCTTTTTAATAAATTTATTTAATATATTTTATATTGAAATTCTATTCAAGTTACTTTCAACATCTTTCCTTTTATTATATTTAGACGGCTTAATCGGCAACCCCTTGGCCCTTGCTCTTTTTTCAAACCACATAGTTACAATAGGAGTTAATATGGATGTGACTAATACACTTGTCGCGATAATTGCTGTAGCTGAAGCTGCAACTGGTTCAAATTGTGCATTTGCTTGTGCTATAGCATATGGGACCGCAACAGCAGCACCTGCAGTTGATGAAGCTGCCCAACCGGCAACACCATCAGATCCAGTTAAATATCTATCAATAAGAGATAATAATCCACCTGAAAGTGCCACTACTGCAACTCCCATTATAATTCCCATAAATCCTGATTGAATAATCATGCCAAAGTTTAAGCTAAATCCTAAAGTAAATGCAAAAAATGGAATCAAAGCTGGAACAACTGGAGCAAACATTTTAGGAAAATCATGATCTAAAGTTCCAAGCGCAATACCCAATGCAAAAGGAATTAATGTTGAAACTAATGTTTGCCAAGGAAACGAGGCAATTCCTGCAATCCCCATAGCTACCATTGTCATAAATGGTCCAGATTCTATACTTATAAACGGAAAACCAGCAGCATCTTCTTTTCTACCAAGAGTCGTCATCAAAGCTAAATAAAGTCCGCCATTTGTTTCATTAAATGCAGCAATAACTGCTAAAACCGAAAGTCCAGATAGAATTCCTGTTTGTATTCCATTAGCTGGAAGTATATGAGAGACTAGGACTCCTAATAATGAAGCAAATAAAACCTTTCCTATTAATAATGAAATGCCTTTCTTAGCAATATAACCAGATGTACGTAGATCAATAGTTGTTCCAATGCAGAAAAAGAATATAAATAGAATTACTGATGTTCCAGTTAAGAAATTGCCTGTAAATCCGCCAAAAAACTTATTAACATCTGGTGAAAGCGTTTTAAGTAATGTTCCAAGAAATAAAGGCACTATCATCAAACCGCCAGGAACCTTCTCAATATTTTGTTTAATTTTCATAATAACAACTCCTTAAATACTATAGTTTAACTCTCATAAATTTTTTTATTTGTTTCGAAAAATTCTCATAACACAATATTCTTTATAAGCATCTTTCAACAAAGAAACTACTAAGAAATAGCTTTTATTTGAATTTAATTTGATATAACGTTTTCATAAGGTGTGTGAATCGCTCTATATCTTCATTCCTCCTTAAATTCACTATATTTCAAACTTATTTCTACATTTAGAATACCAACCTATCATTTGTATTTAAAATTTTATGTTATCGTATGTAAGATAGTTATAAGAAAATCATACATGTATTATAGCATCTTTCTTACAACCATCCTTATATAATAAAGTTTCTGCATTTAACTATCACCATATTTGTTAGAACTACATCCTATCATTTTGGGCATTATATAATTAAAACTATAGTTAAGAAATTGATATGCAGAAACTTATTCTTCTAACTATTTTAGAATTAATTATATTATTTTAAGTCCTGAATTCTTATAGTATCCATATCATCGAATGTTATATTTTCCCCACACATTCCCCATATAAATGAATAATTTTGAGTTCCAATTCCTGAATGTATTGACCAGCTTGGTGAAATTACCGCTTGTTCATTCTTCATCACTATATGCCTTGTTTCTTGTCCTTCACCCATAAAATGAATTACTGCTTGATCTTCAGGTACATCAAGATATAAATATACTTCCATACGTCTTTCATGAGTATGACATGGCATTGTGTTCCATCCACTTCCTTGCTCTAGTATTGTTAATCCCATTACTAATTGACAGCTTTCACATACTGCAGGATGAACATACTGATTTATTGTCCTTTTATTCATGTTTATTTCATCGCCACATTTTATTTTATTAGCTTTTTCCAAATCTATTTTTACTGTTGGATATGATTTAAGTGCTGGTGCAGAATTTATATAAAACTTAGCTGGCTTTTTTTCATCTACTGATTTAAATTCTATATTTTTAGTACCTTGCCCAACATATAATCCATCTCTATATTTTAGATTATATTCTACTCCATCTGCTATAATTGTTCCGTCTCCACCTACATTAATAACTCCAAGCTCTCTTCTTTCTAGAAAATAATCTGTTCCCAATTCTTTAGAAGCTCCAAGCTTCAATGTTTCTTTTACTGGTGTAACTCCACCAAATATGATTCTATCATTATGGCTGTAAACTAAGTTTACTTCTCCATCAACAAATACTTTCTCAACTAAATAATGTCTTCTTAAAGTTTCTGTATCGTAATGTTTAGAGTCTTCTGGATGATTTGAGTATCTAATTTCCATTTTCATAACATTCCCTCCTTACAATTTTAGGCACACGTGTTCCTAATTGAGTAAAATTATTCTTAACTTATTAAATTTATATACTTTTCCTAAAGAAAATATTATTACAATTATACACTAATTCAGAATTACGCAAAGTACATATAACACAATTAAATTTCTAAACTTAACATTAAATAATATGTATTGCACACGTGTTCCTAAACTCTTAATACAAGTATATATGCTCATGTAAATATTTGCAATAGTTTTTTTACATTTATTGGAAATGTACTTAAATTATAAAGCTGCAGTAAAAGAAAACTTATATATCACTTCAGCTTTATAATGGTTTATTCTAATTTAAATCTTTAACGGAATTCCCCAACTCCAATTCTGATTCTATATATATTTCCTTTGTTGTTATATCTTGTTTATTATTTAGCAATTTTAAAAGTAAATCAGTCGCAATCTTTGCTATTTCTCCTATAGGTCGTTTAATTGTTGTAATACTTGGCGTAATGAATCTACCAATTTCGTTTCCATCAAACCCCAATATTGAAATATCATCTGGAATCTTTAATCCATGCTCTGTAATAGCTTTTATGGCTCCAGTTGCCATTTCATCATTGAAAGCAAATATGGCAGAAAACTTTTCATTTATTTCTATTAATTCATTCGCTTTTTCATATCCACTCTTAACAGTAAAATCCCCATTTAACACCAAACTTTTATTCAAATTAATATTATAATTATTAAAAGCTTTTAAGTATCCTTCTCGTCTCATCTTAGTTGAATCGAAATTTCTTGATCCCTCTATTATTGCAATATCCTTATGGCCTTTTTTTATCAATTCCTCTACACCCTTATACGCACCAACGCTTTCATCAGTATATACATTTATGACATTATGATTTACCTTTCTATTTATAACTACAATAGGTATATCTTTATCTAATATTTCTCTAATAAAATTATCATCACCTATTTTTTGACTCACAACTAATATACCATCATAATTTTTTGGGTTTATGGTATTTTCTTCATACATATCTATTCCTTTAACAATGACATTATACTTTTTATCTATATTTCTATATACACTATTTATAACAGTTTGAAATACAAACGGTGACGTTCCATTGCTTATTGTTGAAAAAAACACACCAATATTATAAGCCTTGTCTATTTTTAAACTCCTTGCGCTCATGTTAGGAATGTAGTTTAGTTCCTTAACTGCATTAAGTACCGCCTCTTTAGTCTTCTCATTTACATATTTAGATCCTGTTAGCACTCTTGAAACAGTTGAATGTGATATTCCTAATGCTTTTGCTATATCTTTAATCGTAGTAGCCATATTAATCCTCCCAAAACCTTAACAAATATAGTAATTTTATCTCCAAGTAAAAACTGTCTTTTAGTAAATCAATTTAATCAGGACATTATAGATCATTTCTCTTACATTCAACAGTCACACGTGTTCACGATCTTGTTTATTATTTTATAGCAGTAAATATTAAATTACAAGTTTTGTTAATACTTTCAATAACATTCTTTGCAGTTTTAATTAATTAATATTATATATAAAATGTAATTCTTCTTAAACTGTGCTTTTCTTAATTACTTTTTACAAATCATATGCCTTCTAAAAATTTTAATTCATAGAATTCTGTCTTAAACTATAAGATAATGCAAATCAAATATTCTTCTTATAACAAATGAATTATATTATTTAGAATTTATATAATAATTAAATCCTTGATTTAAAAATGAACTTAATATACAATATTAACCATGATATATTTTAGGATTTATGGCAAGAATTTATAATAAATTTATAAGTTAAAGAAGGAAATTATATGTTTAAAAAATGGGATATAATTATAATAGTTACACTGCTATGCATTTCATTTATTCCTGAGATTGTTTTTGGAATAATGGGTAAACATTATAATGGTACATATGCTGAATTGACTATAGATGGTAAACTTTATAAGAAAATCAATTTATCTGAGCATAGAGGTGATGAACAAATAGACATAAAAACATCCTATGGCGAAAATATAGTTGAGATCAAAGATAAGTCTATTAAAGTAATAGATGCAGATTGCAAGGATAAAATATGTATCAGGTCTGGGTTTATATCTGAACCAGGTCAAATTGTAGTTTGCCTTCCACATAAATTTATGATTGAAATAAAAAGTAGTGATATAATGGCAAACAGTTTGAGGTGTTTAAATGAATAAAACTTTTCGTATAGTATTTATAGGCCTTCTGGTATCACAAGCCCTAGCTTTGTATACAATTGAAAGTATGATTCCGGTTCCATTTATTGCACCTGGTGCGAAACTTGGGCTAACTAATTTAATTACTGTCGTAGCGTTGTATATGTTAAATAGTAAAAAAGATGTTTTTCTAATTATAATATTAAGACTTTTTCTTTCAACTATTTTTGGTGGAAATCTCTCTACACTTATGTACGGTGCCGTTGGAGCCTTGCTTAGCTATTATGCAATGATTTTCGTAAAAAATATTGAAAAAGATAAAATTAGTATAATAGGTGTAAGTGCAGCTGGAGCCTTTTTCCATAACGTGGGACAATTAATTGTAGCTTCAGTTATAGTCCAAAATATTGCAGTTACACTTTATTTACCAATCTTATCTATAGCTGGAATTGGTACAGGTGTGTTTATTGGTGTAACTTCTAATTTTATAGTTAAACATATGTCCAAGCTCCCTTTCTTTAATGATTTAAATATTAGTCAATGAGTTACTTTATCATCTTTCTAAATCTTATATTAACGCAAAAATTAAGCGCACACTTATATGAATATGTGCGCTTAATTTTTAATATTGTGCATTCAAACACAGATTTTATTTAATCTGTAAATTTAAAATCCTTATTTATATCAGTAATTCTATCTTTAAACCCATCTGATGCATATATCTTGTAATTCGCGGTAGTAATTTCACAAGATACTCCTGATAACCCATTGATTAATTTTAGCCCTTTTTCCTGTCCCAGCGTGAAAACTGTTGTAGTTAAAATATCTGCTAACATTCCATTATCAGGATTGTCACCATCTACCACTATTGTATCACTTATAACCCCATTATCAACTGGATATCCTGTCTTTGGATCTATAATATGATGATATCTTTTATTATCCTTTATGAAATATCTTTCATAATCACCTGATGTAGATAATGATTCATCAGATAATTTAATTATGCCCAAATATTCATTAGGATCTTCGCTTCTTGGATGCTTAATCCCAACAGACCAATCACGTTTATCTTTATTTTTCCCAAGAGCATAAATAGAGCTTGCACCTAAATTAATGAGTCCATTCTCAATATTATATTTCTTATATATCTTTAATACTTCATCAGCTGCAAATCCTTTTGCAACTCCGCCTAAATCTATAGCCATGCCCTCATCTTTTAACATTACACTATTATCATTCTCATTAATGCTAATTTTTTCATAACCAACTAAAGGTAGCTTAGATTTTATTTCTTCATCAGAAGGTAACCTCTCATTATCGGTACCTATTCCCCATAAATTTATTATTGGTCCTAAAGTAACATCAAAAGCTCCATTACTTAATTTAGAATATTTTATGGATGTTTGGATCATCTTTATGATTTCAGGATGAACTTTAACATATTCTTTTCCTGATAAGCTATTTATTTTGTATATGTCACTAGTTTCAATGGTGGTGCTTGCCATATCATTAATCTCATCTAATCTTTTAAAGCTTTCTTCAACAGCTTCCTTTGAATTTGCTCCATAAGCGCTTAAAGTTACAGCTGTGTCCATTACGATATTACTTTTTTCATAATATTTATTTTTACTATTACTACACCCACTAAGACTAATAATAAAAATAAAACTTATTAGCAGACATAAAATTTTTTTCATATGTTTACTCCAATCTTTAACTCACTATAAAATTTATAACCAGCAGAGATGCATATCTTTCCATTTCTACTGGTTATACATTTAATAAATATTTTGTATTAAACCTTAATTTAATATAAAATACTATAAATTTTAAATTGTCACTTTTAGTGTATCTGAATTTTTATTAACGATTAATTCATTCGCAACTTTTATTGCTCCTGTTGGACATTTTGCCAAACAGGTTGCTTCACTACATTTTTCAGCACATATTTTTTTATCTACTACTGCAAGATTATTCTGAACTTGAATAGCCCCATAACTGCAATTCTTTGCACAAAGTCCACAACCTATACAAGCAGCACTACATAATTTTCTAGCAACAGCTCCTTTGTCTTTTGAATTACAATCAACTTTTACTCTCGCATTTATTGATATCATTTGTATTACATTTTTAGGACATGATTCTTCACACTTACCACAGCCAGTACACTTTTTCCTATTAACAACTGGAAGCCCATTTTCACCCATTGTCATAGCCCCAAAAGGACAACTGCTTACACAAGTTCCAAATCCAATGCATCCATGCTTACATCCTTTTGGACCACCTTGTATTAGGCTTGCTGCTTTACAATCGTGAATCCCTTTATACTTATAACTTAATGTTGCTTTTTCACTTGTTCCTTTACATCTAACATGAGCTATTCTTGGTTCTACTTCTTCTGCTTTTTTACCTGTAATTTCTGCCACAAGTTTTGCTACAGCATCCTTTCCAGGAACACATAAATTTGGAGGAACCTCTTTATTCATAACCACTGCTTCTGCATATGCTGCACATCCTGCATAACCGCATGCACCACATTGTCCCTTAGGAAGAATATCTTCTACTTCATGAATTAGTGGATTCACTTCCATAGCAAATTTTCTATTTGCAAACGCTAAGATAAACCCAAAAACTGCACCAATTCCTCCAAGAACTACTAAAACCATTATAACAGTAAACATAATCTTTACTCATCTCCTTTATATCATTCCTGAAAAGCCCAGGAATGCCAATGCTAACATGCCTGCTAATATAAACGCAACCCCTGTTCCTTCTAGCGGTTTTGGCACATCTGCATAAACTAGCTTCTCCCTCAAACTTGCCATAAGTACTAAGGCCAGTGCAAATCCCATTCCTGAACCAATTGAGAACACTACACTTTTTACAAACGAGTAGTTTGACTCAACACTTAATAATGGAACTGATAATACAATACAGTTTGTGGCTATTAAAAGAAGATATATTCCCCACATGCTGTATAATGTAGGTGCTTGTTTTTTTATAATTAATTCTAATAATTGTACAAAACTTGCTATAAGTATAACAAAAACAATTGTTGTTAAAAAGGTTAAATGATATGGCAAAAGTACAAAAGTATATACAACCCATGCTAACATTGAACTAAGAGTTATAACAGAGGTAACCGCCATTCCCATACCTATTGATGCATCTAGACTTTTAGAAACTCCAAAAAATATACAAAGCCCTACAAATTTTGTTAGAACAAAATTATTCACAAGTAATGCACCTATAAACAACGTAAAATACTCTCTCATTATGCTTCACTTCCTTCTATTTTTTTGGCTTCTTTATGTGCATTGTGGAGCTTGATTGCACCTATCATATAACCGATTAGTATAAATGCACCAGCTGGTAATATCATAATTAAAGGTGCATTGTACCATGAACCTAGTATTTTAAAGCCAAGAATTGATCCGCTTCCTAAAAGCTCTCTTATTACAGATATTGAAAGCATAGCTAATGTAAAACCACATCCCATGCCAAAGCCATCTAGGAATGATGGAAAAACTTTATTTTTTGATGCGAACACCTCTGCCCTTGCAAGTATTATCGCAAAAACAACTACTAAATCCAAATAAATTCCAAGTGCACTATATAATTCAGGTGATATTGCCTGTAATGCAAGTTCTACAACCGTAACTATAGTTGCTATAAATGTGATATAAACCGGAACTCTAACTTTGGGATTCACCAATTTTCGTGTAAGCGATACAACTACATTATTACTTGTAATAACAAAAGTTACACATAAGCCCATAGTCAAACCATTGATTACTGATGATGTAACAGCTAATGCAGGACAAAGACTTAAGCATAACATAAATATTGGATTTTCATCATACAAACCCTTGCTAAAAATTTTCCACTTTTCCTTCATATTATTTACCTCCTGCAAACTCTGTTACTTCATGTACAGCATTCTTGACAGCTAATGTTACAGCTCTAGATGAAATAGTTGCTCCTGTCATAGCTTGAATATCATCTTTATCAGAAGCATCTTTTGTTACTGTTAAATTTGCTTCTTTTTTCCCTTTAAATTGACTTCTAAAAGGTTCTTTTGAAGCATTATCCCCTAGACCTGGAGTCTCATTATGTGCTAGTATCTTATAATCTATTACTTCTCCTGTAGGTGTAATAGCTACCAGCATTTTAATTTCTCCACCATATCCTCTGCTTTCTCCAGGAACTACATATGCAATTACTTTACCACCTTTTTCGGCTGTAAACCAATCAGCCTTATCTGGAACTGCCTTAAAGTTATCGGCATCACTAACTAATGCTTTCATAGATTCTTGTTTTGATATCTCTCTCTTTTCAGCTGCAATTGGTGCCGTAACATAATATACTAGTCCTATTATTAATCCAGACGCCAAGCAAGTTATTATTAAATTTATTGCTATCTGAAAAATGGAATACTCCTTATTAATAGCATGTTCATTGGACATTTTACTCCCCCCTTGCTCCAAATTGTTTTGGCTTTACAAAACGATCTATTAGTGGTGTTACAGCATTCATAAGTAGAAGTGAATAGCAAACGCCTTCTGGATACCCACCTATTAATCTGATTAATGACGTTATTACTCCAGCTCCTACAGCAAAAATTATTTGCCCTTTTAAAGTTATAGGTGCTGTAACCATATCTGTTGCCATAAAAAACGCACCTATAATTAACCCTCCCGCCATCATATGGAATATAGGATCACCACTAAACAAACCTGAAGGCCCAAAAATCCAAGTTATTATTCCTACTGTTCCTATCATGCATACAGGAACTTGCCATTTTATATATCCCTTATATATAAGATAAATACCTCCAATTATAAGAAGTATTGTTGAAGTCTCTCCGGCACTTCCATTTCTTGTGCCTATAAACATAGATTTATACAATTCTATATTGCTTCCAAAGGTTTCAATTAATTTAGAATACCCTTGTTGTTTTAATATGTTCAATGGTGTCGCAGAACTTACAACATCTACAGAAGTTGTCATCTTTGTCCATGTAGTCATTGCAACTGGCCAAGATACCATTAGTGCTGCTCTTCCAATATGAGCGGGATTAAAAATATTATATCCAAGACCTCCCATAGAATGCTTGGCTATTACAATAGCTACAAATGAACCCGCTATTATCATATAAACAGGTAAAGTTGGAGACACGCACATAGCTAGCAATAAGCCAGTTAAAAATGCACTTCCATCAAATGCTGTAATCTTCTTTTTACGGAATTTTTGAACTAAATATTCAAAAGCAACCGCTGAAGCTGCACCAACAATTAAGTTAATTAATGCAGGAACACCAAAATAATATATGGAAAAAATAGCTGCTGGCGCTAATGCTATGTTTACATTCCACATTATCTTTGAAATTGATTCATCACAACGAATATGTGGAGATGCTGATACAGTAAAGCTATTTTCCTGCGTATCAGCTTCTTTTACTTTAATTCCTTGCATTTTACTTTCTTGTACTTCAATTTCGGAACTCATTTTACCCCTTCTTCCTTTACTTTTTTTGTGCCATTGCTAAGTTTTGTGATTTTGAATATTTTATATACTGAACTATATTACGTTTTGCGGGACATGTATAAACACAACTTCCACATTCAATACAATTTAGCAAATTATATTCTTCTTTGGCTTCTTTAAATTTATGACGTTCACCCAATATACTTAACATACTTGGTATTAGTCCCATAGGGCATGCTTCAACACACCTGCCACATCTTATACAAGGTGACTCCTCTCCAGAATTCACGGCATCTTTACTTAATGCTAGAATTCCAGATACGCCTTTTATTACAGGAACATCTAATGAAAATTGAGCCATTCCCATCATAGGTCCTCCCATAATTAGTTTCTCTGGCGTTTTGCTAAATCCTCCACAATAACTTATTGCTTCTTTAAAACTTGTTCCTATTCTTAGCAATAGATTTTTAGGTTCCTTAATTGCATCTCCTGAAACAGTAGTTACTCTTTGAATTATTGGAATACCATTTACTACTGCATCATAAATAGCTATAACAGTACCAACGTTTTGCACCACTACCCCAACATCCATAGGTAATCCACCCGATGGAACTTCTCGACTTGTAAGCACTTTTATAAGCATCTTTTCTGCACCTTGAGGATACTTTGTAGGCAGCGCTACAATATCAACAGATGTTCCTTTGAAAGCCTCTTTCATAGCTTTTACTGCCTCTGGCTTATTATCTTCTATTCCTATAATCCCTTTGCTCACTCCTAGTGTTTTCATAGCTATCTTAACTCCAGTTACTATACGGTCAGAATATTCAATCATCATTCTATAGTCTGCTGTCAAGTATGGCTCACATTCAGCGGCATTTACTATAAATGTATCAACTTCCTTATTAGGCGAAAGTTTAACATGTGTAGGAAACGTAGCGCCACCCATTCCGACTATTCCAGAATTCTTTATAATATCAAGAACTTCTTTCTTCTCAAGCTTTTCCCAATCCCGTTCTAATGGTATCCCATCAACCCACTCATCTAATCCATCGCTTTTAATCACAACTGACAAGCATTTGACCAATGATGTATGTGGCATTTCTGCAATACTTGTAACTTTTCCTGAAATTGATGCATGTATTGGACTATGCATAAACGCTTCACTATTTGCTATAACTTGTCCTTTTTTGACCATATCACCGACTTTAACTATAGGTGTACATGGTGCTCCAATATGTTGACTCATAGGAATAGTTACCGTTTCAGGTAATGGTGGTAACTCAATGGCTTTGTCAGAAGTATACTTTTTACTGTCCTTCGGATGAATTCCTCCAAGAAAACTTTTTAACATTAATAATCGCCTCACAAACCTCTTAAGAATAAATTATTTACAATTAAATTTACATAACTACAATAATTCGTAAGATAATATTTATAATACAAGTAAATAATATTTACAATATGAGTAATATATACTTGAATAAATAATAGTTCATCAATTTTTTATTTAAATATCGAGAAATAAATCTATCATAAAATGCGAATAATTACTGGCTTGGACTTTTCATTTGCAGCACTTGCCTTATCGAAATGTTTTACAATAACAATAGATAAAGCAAATATAACTACCCCACCAATCACTTGGAACATAAATTTATTAACTCCTATATATTGACCTATAACCCCTCCTAACATTACACCAATAAATAAAGCAATCAACGGCAGAATAAATACAATAAAAGCTGCTCTCAGAACATTGGTTTCTTTTATTTCAAGAATTACTCTTTGCCCTGGCTTTGCTCCTATTTTATTATTAGCTTCTAAGATTAGGCTTTCGCTTCCCGGGCAAGCACCACAGTTTTTGCAATCACTATGTCT
>Ga0079104_1001482_pt1 | contig 15639 bp, 15 predicted proteins | sample MedtruBG_FD_76829 | JGI IMG/M metagenome (GOLD analysis project Ga0079104, IMG submission 76829) | Root nodule microbial communities of legume samples collected from California, USA - Medicago truncatula BG | ecosystem: Host-associated > Plants > Roots > Nodule | place: USA: California...
CGGGCCATCAACGGTTTTCTGAGTTGCGGTGGTCGCGTGAACAGTGGTCATCAGACCTTCGATGATGCCGAAGTTGTCGTTGATAACTTTTGCCAGCGGAGCCAGGCAGTTGGTGGTGCAAGATGCGTTAGAAACGATATCCTGGCCAGCATATTTTTCGAAGTTAGCACCTTTAACGAACATAGGCGTGCTGTCTTTAGAAGGACCAGTCAGAACAACCTTTTTAGCGCCAGCGGTGATGTGCTTACGCGCGGTTTCGTCGGTCAGGAACAGACCGGTTGCTTCAGCAACAACGTCAACGTTAACTTCGTTCCATTTCAGGTTAGCCGGGTCACGTTCTGCGGTAACACGGATAGTTTTACCGTTAACAACCAGGTGGCCGTCTTTGACTTCTACAGTACCGTTAAAACGACCGTGAGTTGAGTCGTATTTCAGCATGTAAGCCATGTATTCAGCGTCTAACAGGTCGTTGATTGCAACGATTTCGATGTCAGAACGTTCCTGAGCAGCACGGAAAACAATACGGCCGATACGGCCAAAACCGTTGATACCTACTTTGATAGTCATATATTCCACCAGCTATTTATTAGTGAATAAAAGGTTGCCTGTAAAATTACAAAAAGCTTACGCAGCGTCAAGCGGAATCGTGTCAATCATTGCGACAAATCAATCCTATGCACAACCTTTGCGCGACTGAATGCCTCACTCATCCATTGGGCTCATTTCCATATGCGGCCTGCGGCGGGAATTTTAAAGGCCATAAGAGATAAAAATGTGATGTGCGTCACAATTACCTGGCTGCCCTTTCGCAACGAATAAGTTTAGAACAAAAGTTCACACTTCATTGTTAATGTTTTGTTAGAATCGTGGCAGAAGTGGACCCTTATACAGCGAGATGTGAGCATATGGCTAACAAACCTTCCCCGGAAGCGCTGAAAAGCGCTCTTAGCGAAATGCAGTTTTACGTGACACAGAATCACGGAACCGAGCCGCCGTTCACCGGCCGCCTCCTGCACAACAAGCGTGACGGCCTTTACCACTGCCTGGTGTGCGATGCGCCGCTGTTTAACGCGGAAAGCAAATACGACTCTGGCTGCGGCTGGCCGAGCTTCTACGAGCCAGTAAGTGACACGGCCATTCGTTACCTGAATGATTACTCTCATGGTATGCAGCGCACAGAGATTCGATGCGGAAATTGTGACGCCCATCTCGGTCATGTGTTCCCCGATGGGCCGCAACCGAGCGGAGAGCGCTTTTGTGTCAATTCGGCCTCATTGAGCTTCACCGATGAGGAAAATGGCGACCAAACTAAGGGCTGAAGAAACGATTCAGCAAATTATTCCTGAGGAGCGGACCCGATCGTGGAAATTGAGCAAATTATCGACGGCATGACTGAGGAAGTTTATCAGCGTCTGGCGACGGCCGTTGAGCTGGGAAAATGGCCAGATGGCGTCGCGTTAACGCCAGAACAAAAAGAGAACAGTCTGCAACTGGTGATGTTGTGGCAGGCGCGTTACAACAACGACGCGCAGCACATGACTATCGACACCCAGGGGCAGATGGTGATGAAAAGTAAACAGCAACTGAAAGAAGATTTTGGCATCGCACCGAAGCCGATTGCGACGCTGAAGATGTTGTAAGTGGTTTCGCCCGGCGGCGCTGGCGCTTGCCGGGCCTACCGGGCCGATGTTGTCAGCCCGGGTGACTTTACGTTAGTGTTTAATCCCCAGAGACGTCGCGAGCTGCTTCGCCAAACGGTTATGGTCGTCCGCGCCATACTCCCAGAACATTGCGCCGCCCAGACCTTTCTCCTTGATGTACTGCGCCTTCAGGTCAACCGACTGCGGATTTTCATACGACAACGCAAACAGTGGCTTGCCATCGGCAGATTGCACCGACAGCCAAGGGACCTTCGCCTGATCGTCCCAGTGCTGAGTAAAGCGTTTGTGCGGATCGTTAATCAGCTTGTCGACAATCTCGTTGTACTTCACGTAGGTATCTTTCGTCAGGTCATAGCCCAGCGATTTGAACAGCGCAATTTCCTGTGCGCCGAAGTAGGGCTGCGTCACCGGATTTTTAGCCGCGTCTGGTTTTGCCCAGTCGATGCCCGGTTCAACGCTGCGTTTCGGCACGCGCCCATAGAAACCTATACCCAGATTCATCTGCTCAGGTTTCAGCCCGGCAGCAAGATAGTTATTCACCACGAAATCGACACTGTATTTGTCAGCAGCGGCAACGGTTGGCCAATGGTTTGAGTCGTACAGGTTAGCGTTGAAGTACTGCGTACCGTAGGCCATATCGTAGGTCATCAGGTTGATGTAGTTCAGATACGGTGCGATGGCCTTCACGTCGACCCAGCTTTTCGGACTCTCCGCATTCGCGCCCAGCGCGACGGTGACTAATTTCTCTTTCGGCAACGCTTGCCGCATCTCTTTGAGCAACGCGGTAAAGTTGTCTTTATCTTCCGGCTGCTTGTCGACCAGACCCCAGGCGCCGTTGACCGGATATTCCCAGTCGAGATCGATGCCATCAAGTCCGTAGGTTTTGACGATGTCCGCAGCGGAGCGGATAAACACCGCGCGGGTTTCCCGGCTGTCGGCTGCTCCAGAGAAGCCGCGGGCTCCCCAACCGCCCACTGACAGCAACACTTTCAGCCGCGGGTTTTGTTTTCGCAGTTCAGGGATTTTGTTGAGGTCAGCCATCACCTTGGGCGACAGCCATATCTGGTGCAGTTTGCTGGCGTCTTTCAACGCGTCGTTAGTTTCACCCGCTTCATTGTTGTAAATCAGGCCAAACGAGTAGTTGAGGTGGGTAATCTGGCGCACATCCAGCTTGTCGATATCTCCGCCGGGGCCAGCTGTCACATCGCCGCCACCATTGAAATAACCCACGGACATCATATCTGTGGCAAAAACGTATGGGGCGCAGAGCAGGGGTAAGGCTGCCAGAACAGGCATAAGCTTCATACAATTTCCTCTTTGACTGACAAATAAACACGCACGCCACATAAGGGCGTGGCGAAAAAACAGCCAAAAAAGAGTAGCATTGCCGCTTCGCTAAAACTGCGAGAAAACTTCAAATTATTGTCTTCGAGGGGAAATGCCCGGCGTGATGCCGGGCAGGGCGTCAGGCCTGCGTTTCCTGCCAGTCGGCGAAGGTGTAGAGCGTAGCGCCTTCGGCGGCCATCTCCATAAATGCCTGAGCGCTGTCCTGCGGGTTGATATTCACCCCGCGACAGCCGTCGGTAATCACATTCACTTCATAGCCAAGCTGCAACGCATCCAGCACCGTAAACTTTACGCAGTAATCCGTCGCCAGGCCCATGACGATCAGCTCGGACACTTTCTGGGCCTTCAGCCAGTCGTCCAGCCCGGTTTTCTGCCGATGGCCGTTGTCGAAAAAGGCGCTGTAGCTGTCGATATTGACCGCTTCGCCTTTCGGAAACACCACGTCGATAAACTGATCGGCGAGCAGAGGATGCAACTCAGCACCTTCGGTATTCTGCACGCAGTGATCGGGCCAGAAGGTTTGTGGCAGACCGTCGAGCTGGCCCTGCGTAAAGGGCTCAACGTGATGCTGACGGGCAAAGCTCCCATGATTGGCCGGATGCCAGTCCTTACTGGCGACAATCGCGTCACCGCGTACCAGACACCAGTGGATCAGGGCATTCGCCACGTCCACCGTGCTGTCGCCTTCAGGTACCGCCAAAGCGCCCCCGGCACAAAAGTCGTTCTGCAAATCCACCAGTAACAGCGCGCGTGCGTTCATCTTGGCTCCTTACTCGTCCGGCGTCAGTTCACCACGCAGGTTTTGCTGCATCGCGGTACGCACCGCATCGACGTCCAGCCCCTGCGTTAACAGATAGTGTAGCTTGGTCAGCGTGGCTTCCACGGTCATATCGAAGCCGCTAACCACACCCGCCTGGGCGAGGGCGTTGCCAGTGGCATAGCCGCCCATGTTTACCTTGCCGGACATGCACTGGGTGAGATTGACCACCACAATGCCGCGCAGGCTGGCCTCGGCCAACTCTTTGAGGAAATCACCGTTTTGCGGCGCATTGCCGACGCCATAAGAGCGCAGGATCAGCGCTTTCACCGGCTGGCGCAGGAAGTTACGCACCACGTCGGCGGAAATCCCAGGGTAAATCGTCACCACGCCAATGGGCTGCGGGGTAATGCGATGCACGATTAACTCCCCGGTGCCGTACGGCGCAGGTGGCGTGCCGAGGCGACGAATGTGGATCCCGGCTTCCAGCAGCGGTTGCAGGTTGGGTGAGGCGAAAGCGTCAAAGCCATCGGCATGCGCCTTGGTCGTCCGGTTGCCGCGATACAGGCGATTATTGAAGAACAGCGTCACTTCGTTAATCGGGTAGTTCGCCGCCACGTACAACGCATTCAGCAGATTGATTTGTCCGTCGGAACGCAGTTCAGCCAGGGGGATTTGTGACCCTGTCACAATGACCGGCTTGCCGAGGTTTTCCAGCATGAACGACAGCGCCGAAGCAGTAAACGCCATGGTGTCGGTGCCGTGCAGAATGACGAAACCATCGTATTCATCGTAATGCGCCTGAATATCTTCGGCGATATGCTGCCAGTCTTCCGGTGTCATATCGGAAGAATCCATCAGCGGGGCGTATTCATGGATGGTGAAGTCCGGCATTTCCGGACGATGGAATTCAGGCATCAACGCCAGTTGGCGCTGGAGGTGGCCGGACACGGGGATGTAGCCCTGTTCAGAGCGTTGCATCCCGATGGTGCCGCCGGTGTAGGCAACGTAAATCGATTTCTTTTGCATGATGAGTTACTGAATCTGAAAGAAAAATCCCCTCCGGTGGAGGGGATATGAATTAACGTATATTAGCGCAGGTCAGGCAGAACGCGTAGCGTTTCTGCGGGTCGTTGAAGGCGGCAAGTTTATCGCCTTCCGCCTTCACCACGTTGGCGGCACTGACCAGCGGCGCAGGCAGGTAAGCCTGCAGGGCTTCTGGCACCGCGGCGCGAACGGAGCCGCTCAGGCTGTCGACGACAGAATTGAACAGCGTCGGTTCTTCCTGATAGTAATCAATGTGCCACTGCTTAAGTTTCGCCAGCTGCGCCGCTTTCGCGACTGCATCATCGAAATCACCGAGGCTGTCTACCAGGCCGTTCGCTTTCGCATCCTGACCAGTCCACACGTGACCCTGGGCGATTTTATCGACCTGTTCCGGCGTGTTGTGACGCGACTGAGCCACCAGCGTAATGAAGCGCTTATAGCCGTTCTCGATGCTGAGCTGCATCATGTCCTGCACTTCCTGCGGCAGCGCTTTGGTCATCGAAATATCCGCCAGCGGCGAGGTTGAAACGCCGTCGGTGTGCACGCCGATGGAATCCAGGCTGTTTTGAACAGTGTTGATGACGCCGAAGATGCCGATGGAACCGGTGAGGGTACTGGCGTTCGCGACGATGTAATCCGCCGGGGTGGAAATCCAGTAACCGCCCGAGGCTGCCATGCCGCCCATAGAGACCACGACCGGTTTCCCGGCTGCACGTGCGGCGGCCAGTTCAGAGCGAATCACTTCTGAGGCACTGACGCTGCCGCCAGGGCTGTTGACGCGCAGCACAATGGCTTTCACTTTTGGATCAAGGCGCGCATCGCGAATCTGTGAAGCGGTGGTATCGCCGCCCACGTTACCCGGTGTTTCTTCCCCATCAATGATCGCGCCGTTGGCGAAGATAACCGCCACGCTGGCACCCTTATCGGCAGGGGTTTTCAGAGAGTAATCGTAGTAGCTGACGGCCCGATAATTGTTGTCCGCTTTGCTCCAGCCGAACTGTTTGGACAGCACTTTTTCCACTTCCGCGTTGGACGCCAGAACGTCAACCAGCTTGTTATCCAGCGCGTATTTGGCGGTATCGCCGTCAACTTTGCGCAGGCCATCAAGCATGCCTTTCGCACCCGGGAAAATTTGCTCCGGCGTGGCCTGGCGGTTGGCCGCCACGGTGGTCAAATAGTTCTGCCACAGCTCGCCAATCCAGCGGCTGTCCGCATCACGTGCGGCCGGGGACATATCGTCACGGATAAACGGTTCTACGGCGGATTTGTAGGTACCGACGCGGAACACGTGGGTGGTGACTTTCAGCTTATCCAGCAGTGATTTGTAATACAGCCCGTTGGTGGCGAAGCCGTGTAAATCGACGGTGCCCTGCGGGGAGAGATAAACCTTGTTGGCGAAACTTGCGAGGTAGTACTGACCCTGGGTGTAGCTGTCGCCCACGGCGTAAACCGGCTTGCCGCTGTCGCGGAATTCACGCAGCGCTTTGCCGATGTACTGCATCGACGGCTGGTCAGCCCCGGCGAAGTTTTTCAGATCCAGCACGATCCCGGTAATGTTTCGGTCGTCCTTCGCCTGGCGAATCGTGTTCACAATGTCGAACAGGGAGTTTTCCTGCAAGCGGTCAGAACTCGCGCCCAGCAGTTGGCGGCCAATGGCACCAAATTTACTGCTGGTGGATGGCTTATCGACCACCACGCCGGTTAAGTTCATCAACAGCGCGCCGCGGCCTGCGGTTTCAGTGGTACTGCTGCTGAACTGCATCCAGATGCCCACGCACACCAGCACCAGCAGAATAAAGAACAGGTTCAGCACCAGTTCACGGACGAAGTTCAACAGACGCCACGTCCATTTAAAGAATCCGGCAATAAATCGCCAAAGGGTTCGCATGTTTACTCCCTGTCTGAATGAAAAGATGTCCGCCCGCGAAGGCGCGACGTGAGGCTATCCTAATGACACCGCCGCCGGTTGTCAGCAGGAATCGCCTCCGGCGCTGTAACAAATTCTGCTGTCATGTTAATTTTATGAAAAAACCCGTGACAGGAGATTTATCAATGGATGCACTCGAATTACTTGTTAACCGCCGCAGCGCTTCCCGTCTGGCAGAACCCGCCCCGGCAGGGGAACAGCTGGAAAATATCCTGCGTGCGGGCCTGCGCGCGCCCGATCACGGCACGTTGCAGCCGTGGCAGTTCTTTGTCATTGAAGGTGAAGGCCGGGAACGTTTTAGCCAGCTGCTGGAAAAGGGCGCGGTTAACGCCGGACAGGACGACAAAGCCATCGACAAAGCGCGTAACGCGCCGTTCCGTGCACCGCTGATTATTGCGGTGGTGGCGAAGTGTACGCCGGATCATAAAGTGCCGATGTGGGAGCAGGAAATGTCGGCAGGTTGTGCGGTGATGGCGATGCAAATGGCCGCCGTCGCGCAAGGGTTCAACGGCATCTGGCGCAGCGGTGCGCTGACCGAAAGCCCGGTGGTGCGTGACGGTTTGCAGTGTCGCGAACAGGATAAAATTGTCGGCTTCCTGTACCTCGGCACGCCACAGTTGAAGGCGTCAACCACGGTTTCAATTCCGGATACCGCGCCGTTTGTCGTGAAATTCTGAGTCAGAAAACCGGCCCGGCAGGCATCGCGCCGCCGGGCACTGTCGAGATTATTTCTGCGTTTTAGCAAACTCGTCTTTGGCCTTCTGCAGCTGCTGTTGGAACGCCGGGTTGGTGTGCAGCGTCGCCACCACCGCCGAACCGACAATCCGCGCCGCATCCACATCGCTTTGCCAGTGATAACCACAAATCACACGGCTTTCGCCCAGGTCATACCCACGTTTCAGGATATCGTTCTGACGCGCCGGATTCACTTCCGCCAGCACCAGTGCCGTTGCCCAGCCGATGGACGTATGGCCTGACGGATAAGAACCGTTTTTTGCCAGTTCATCTTGCTCTTTGGTATTGCAGGTCGGCACGCCGTAGAACGCAAACGGACGCACGCGCATGTATTTCTGCTTCGCCGAACGGGTAGCGAGGTCGCCCGCATCTTCAATCATATTGGTCAGCAGTTTGTGCAGCTCAGGGCTGTCTTTCTCGGTAATCGGCGAACCGAATACGCCGGAGAAGGCATTGGCGACACCGCCGCTGCTCAGGTTGGCATCTTCTGCTGCCTGCTTACCGCGCTCGGTAGAACGCAGCAAACGACCCTGTTCATACATCGCCTGATCGTTCAGGAACGCGATACTGCCCACTTCCGGCGGTGGTGGCAGCAGGGCCAGGCTATCAATCGCCTGAGCATTTTTCAGGTAATAGAGGTCAGGTTTGGTGGTGGCATCATTCCCGGAGGGGGCCAGGGCAAAAGCATTGACGGAGAACAGGCTGGCAACGCAAAACGCAAGAATACTCTTTTTCATGGTGGTTCCTTTTTTATGTGAATCGTCCAAAGGTCGAGCTGTCACATTACTGTCATAAATCGACAATGAAAAAGTTGCGTTACCTCGCAAAACGGCAGATACATAAGTTTCGTGAATGAATTAAATTCTTGTCAAATGTCCACGCCACACCGTGATTGTGCGGATAGTGAGCAACAGTGCGCGAAATCAGACTGTCTGACTTACCACCATCGACTTTGAGCGCTAACATATACACGTCATCCTTCGGGCTGCCTCTTTGTTGGCTACGCTTTCAGACCCCAGTCACATAGTTATCTATGCTCCAGGGCTCTTCAAACTTGCTGCCTCGATGCAACCCGAATGATTTTGTGTTTAGCCGGGATCGGTTGCAATGACAGGAGATGTCCATGAGCGAGCAAGCCATTCGTTTGACGCAATACAGCCACGGAGCCGGTTGCGGTTGTAAAATTTCCCCCAAAGTGCTGGAAACCATCCTGCATAGCGAGCAGGCGAAGTTTGTCGACCCGAACCTACTTGTTGGGAACGAAACGCGCGACGACGCCGCCGTTTACGATTTGGGTAACGGCACGTCGGTAATCAGCACCACCGATTTCTTCATGCCCATCGTCGATAACCCGTTTGATTTCGGGCGTATCGCCGCCACCAACGCCATCAGCGACATCTTCGCGATGGGGGGTAAACCGATCATGGCCATCGCCATTCTCGGCTGGCCGATTAACACGCTGGCGCCAGAAATTGCCCGCGAAGTGATTGAAGGCGGGCGTTTTGCCTGCCAACAGGCCGGCATCGCGCTGGCCGGTGGTCATTCTATCGACGCACCTGAGCCGATTTTTGGCCTCGCGGTGACCGGCATCGTGCCGACAGAACGCGTGAAGAAAAACAGCACCGCCCAGGCGGGCTGCAAACTGTATCTCACCAAGCCGTTGGGCATTGGCGTGCTGACCACCGCCGAGAAAAAATCACTGCTTAAGCCTGAACATCAAGGCCTGGCGACGGACGTCATGTGCCAGATGAATATCGCGGGCGCGGCCTTCGCCAATATCGACGGCATAAAAGCGATGACCGACGTGACCGGTTTTGGTCTGCTGGGGCATCTGAGCGAAATGTGCCAGGGCGCAGGCGTGCAAGCGCACATCCGTTTTGCCGACGTGCCGAAACTGCCGGGCGTGGAAGAGTACATTGCTCAGGGCGCAGTGCCAGGCGGTACCTCCCGTAACTTCGCGAGCTACGGCCACCTGATGGGTGAGATGCCGGAAGCGTGGCGCGACCTGCTATGTGACCCACAAACTTCCGGCGGCCTGCTGCTGGCGGTCCTGCCGGAAGCGGAAACGGAAACCAAAGCCACCGCAGCGGAATACGGCCTCACGCTGACCGCGATTGGTGAGCTGGTGACCGCGCGCGGCGGACGACCGATGATCGAGATAAGCTAACCGCATGCGCTTGTTTATTGCGGAAAAACCGAGTCTGGCCCGTGCCATCGCCGACGTGCTGCCCAAGCCGCATCGCCGGGGCGATGGCTTTATCGAATGCGGTAACGGCCAGGTAGTCACCTGGTGTATCGGTCACTTGCTGGAACAGGCGCAGCCGGATGTCTACGACAGCCGTTATGCACGCTGGAACCTGATGGACCTGCCGATTGTGCCGGAAAAATGGCGGCTGCAACCGCGGCCGTCGGTGACCAAACAGCTGAACGCCATCAAGCGCCTGCTGCACGACGCCACCGAAGTTATCCACGCGGGTGACCCGGACAGAGAAGGGCAACTGCTGGTCGATGAAGTGCTGGATTATCTCGAAATGCCCGCAGAAAAGCGTCGGCAGGTTCAGCGCTGTCTGATTAACGACCTTAATCCCTCGGCGGTCGAACGCGCGATTTCCCGTCTGCGCTCCAACAACGATTTCATTCCGCTGTGCGTATCCGCGCTGGCCCGCGCGCGTGCCGACTGGCTGTACGGCATCAACATGACGCGCGCCTACACGCTGCTGGGCCGCAACGCGGGCTATCAGGGCGTGCTCTCCGTTGGCCGGGTGCAAACCCCGGTGCTCGGGCTGGTGGTGCGTCGTGATGAAGAAATTGAAAACTTCGTCTCGAAAGATTTCTTCGACGTGAAGGCGCATATCGTCACGCCTGCCGACGAGCGTTTCACCGCCACGTGGCAGCCGAGCGAAGCCTGCGAGCCGTATCAGGACGAAGAGGGGCGATTGTTACATCGCCCGCTGGCCGATCACGTCCTGGCGCGCATCGCCGGGCAACCGGCCATCGTCACTGCGTATAATGATAAACGGGATTCAGAACCGGCCCCGCTGCCGTTTTCGCTTTCGTCTCTACAGATTGAAGCCGCCAAACGTTTTGGTTTCAGCGCGCAGAACGTGCTGGATATCTGCCAGAAGCTGTACGAAACCCATAAGCTCATTACCTATCCGCGTTCCGATAGCCGTTATCTGCCGGAAGAGCATTTTGCCGGACGCCAGGCGGTGCTGAACGCCATCAGCGTGCACGCCTCGGGTCTGCTCCCGCAGCCGGTTGTTGACCCTGACATTCGCAACCGCTGCTGGGATGACAAAAAGGTCGATGCCCACCATGCCATCATTCCTACAGCGCGCAGTTCGTCGGTAAGAATGACCGACAACGAAGCCAAAGTGTATGAGCTAGTGGCCCGTCAATATCTGATGCAATTCTGCCCGGATGCGGTGTTCCGCAAATGTCAGATTGATTTGGATATCGCCAACGGTAAATTCATCGCCAAAGCGCGTTTCCTCGCGGAAGCTGGCTGGCGCACACTGCTCGGCAATAAAGAGCGTGACGAAGATAACGACGGCACGCCGCTGCCGGTGGTGGCGAAAGGCGACGAACTGCTGTGCGAAAAAGGCGAAGTGGTTGAACGTCAGACCCAGCCGCCGCGCCATTTCACCGATGCCACCATCCTTTCCGCGATGACCGGGATTGCGCGTTTTGTGCAGGACAAAGATCTGAAGAAGATCCTGCGTGCGACGGATGGTTTAGGTACCGAAGCGACGCGTGCCGGGATCATCGAGTTGCTGTTTAAGCGAGGGTTTCTGACCAAAAAAGGGCGCTACATCCATTCGTCCGAAGCCGGAAGGGCGCTGATCCACTCGCTGCCGGAAATGGCCGGCCGACCGGACATGACCGCGCACTGGGAATCGGTGCTGACGCAAATCAGCGAAAAGCAGTGTCGCTATCAGGATTTCATGCAGCCGCTGGTCGGCACGCTGTTTGACTTGATTCAGCAGGCGCGCAGCACGCCGGTGAAACAGTTCCGTGGGCTGGTCGCGCCGGGCGGCGAACAGAAAAAGAAAACGTTCAGTAAGGCGCGGAAGAAGAAAACCGAAGCGTCATAACATTGCCCGACGGGGCTGCGTTTGTCAGGCCTACAAACCCCGTAGGCCCGTGCAAGCGTCAGCGCCGCCGGGCAATCAACACGCTAAAACCTTAAATCACACCCTGCGCCAGCATCGCATCTGCCACCTTCACGAACCCGGCGACGTTCGCCCCGCGCACGTAATGTGTTTGCTTGCCTTCTCCGCCGTACTCGACGCATGCCTGATGAATATCCAGCATGATGTGGTGTAAACGGGCATCGACTTTCTCAGCCTTCCAGCCCATTCGCGCGGCGTTCTGCGCCATCTCCAGCCCGGACGTTGCCACGCCACCTGCGTTTGCCGCTTTGCCAGGCGCAAACAAGACGCCCGCCTCGAGGAACAAATCGGTAGCAGCGATCGTGGTTGGCATATTGGCGCCTTCGGCCACCGCTTTCACGCCGTTGGCAATCAACAGGCGCGCCGCATCGGCATCGAGTTCGTTTTGCGTGGCGCATGGCAGGGCGATATCCACCGTCACGGACCACGGCTGTTGGCCTTCGAGGTATTGCAAGCCAAACTCACGGGCGTAATCCGCCACGCGGCCATCGCGGCTGCTTTTAATTTCTTCCAGACGCGCCAGTTTTTCCGCGGTAAACCCGGCTTCATCCACCACGGTGCCGCTGGAGTCCGATGCGGTCACCACGCGGGCGCCCAGTTCCATCGCTTTTTCAATCGCGTACTGCGCCACGTTGCCAGAACCGGACACCGCCACGCGCATCCCTTCGAAGCCCAGACCGTGGCGTTTAAGCATCGCGTCGGTGAAATAGATCAACCCGTAGCCTGTCGCTTCCGGGCGGATCAGACTGCCGCCAAACGACAGCCCTTTGCCGGTAAACACGCAGGCGGTGTTGTTGGAGAGTTTTTTCATCATCCCGGCCATAAAGCCCACTTCGCGCGCGCCGACGCCAATATCACCCGCCGGAACGTCGGTATCCGCGCCTAAATGACGGTACAGTTCGGTCATCAGCGCCTGGCAGAAACGCATGATTTCGCCTTCGCTTTTGCCTTTCGGGTCGAAATCGCTTCCGCCTTTACCGCCGCCCATCGGCAGGGTGGTGAGCGCGTTTTTGAAGGTTTGTTCAAAGCCGAGGAATTTCAGGATCGACAGGTTAACCGACGGATGAAAGCGCATCCCGCCTTTAAACGGGCCAATCGCCGAGTTGAACTGCACGCGCCAGGCGCGGTTAACCTGTACCTGATTACGGTCGTCGACCCAGGTTACGCGGAACTGGATCACGCGCTCGGGCTCAACCAGACGTTCCAGCAGCGACATCTGACGATAGCGCGGATTGGCGTCCAGGAACGGCCACAGGGTGGACATCACTTCGCGCACGGCTTGCGCAAATTCGCCCTGATGCGGGTCGCGTTGCTGAACGCGGTCCAGGAATGTTTCCAGAGAGAGAGTCGGTTCCATGAAGATAAGTTCCTCTTATGTCTATAACGGTATGATGTTGGTGTGTTTATTATTTGCAGGTCGCTTTCTTTCGACTATCTCCGCTGACGCAGCGGCAGGCAAGGAAAAATCGCCTCGGAAGGGGAAAACTTATAATGGGCGGTTGGTCATAACAAAAAACGATGAAAGCGAAAATTTAAGAAAACGGCGAAAGCGTCGATATAGTTATCTGAGAACCCAGAAAAAAGGAATGACAATGAAACGATATCTGATGGCGGGGTTGCTGTTGCTTCTCGGCAGCGGCGTGCAGGCAGCAGAGCGCTTCGGGCCGGATGTGGAAGTGAATGTGCCGCCGGAGGTATTTAGCAGCGGCGGTCAGCGTGGGCAGCCTTGTTCCCAGTGCTGCATCTACCAAAACCAGAATTACAGCGAAGGCGCGGTGGTGAAAGCCGAAGGCGTGCTGTTACAGTGCCAGCGCGATGAAAAAACGATCAGCACCAATCCGCTGGTCTGGCGTCGCGTAAGGCAATAAACGCGTCCAGCAGCGGGATATCGGCAGGGGCCAGTTCCCAGTTAAACGCCTCTTCGGGTTGCACCCAAATCAGCTGGCTGTGCTCGTGCGCGGTCAGCTCGCCGTGATATTCCGGCACGTGCCAGGCATGTAAATGGATAATGCGCCCGGACACTTCCCGCTGATGGCTCGCCACATACGCCGCGGGCAGGGCAGTAATGCCCAACTCTTCATGCAGCTCGCGGATAAGCGCCTCGGGCTGCGACTCTCCGGCTTCCACTTTGCCGCCGGGAAATTCCCACAGCCCCGGCTGGTCAGCATGCGCCGGGCGTTGGGCCAGTAAAATCAATCCCGCGCGTTCAATAATGGCCGCCACCACATCAATAGTTTTCAGCATAGAGGTCAAGGTTCCTGTTCAGAGCGTGTCATACTATCTCTGCCGTTGATAAATCTGAAGATCTGCAGGAGTGTCCGGGTGAAAAAACGTCAACCGTGGGTACCGCCGCTGAGCAAAATCCCGCCTTCGCTGGCCCCCATCGTCAAAATGCAAAAGAAACACTACGGTGAGGTGCTGAACCCGACCCGCTGGTGGGGACGGATGCCGCGTCTTTTCTGGCTGGTGGCGCTGTTTGTCGGCTGGCTGGAGCGGAAAAAAGCCCGCCTTTCACCGGAACTGCGGGCGCTGCTGATGACCCGTGTTTCGCAGCAGTGCCACTGCGCGTTTTGTATTGACGCCAACAGCCTGCGACTGGCGCAGCGCACCGATACGCTGGAAAAAGTGCAGGCGGTGGCGCACTGGCCGTGCTCGACGCTGTTCAGCGACGCCGAACGCGCGGCGCTGGACTATGCCGACGCCATGACCGCCACGCCGCCCGTCGTCAGCGAGGCGCAAAAAGCGGCGCTCACGCGTTTTTATGACGACGAGACTATCTGCGAAATGACCGCGCTGGTGGCGTTTCAGAACCTTTCGGCTCGATTTAACGCCGCACTGGATATCCCTTCGCAAGGGTTGTGCGACGTGCAGGGGAAACCGCATGCTTGACCGTCATCTTCATCCTCGTCTCAAACCGTGGCTCAACCGGGCAGCGGAGAAACTCGACAGGCCAGGCATCACGCCGGACGGCATTACGCTGGTGGGTTTTGCGATTGGCGTGCTGGCGCTGCCGTTTCTGGCGCTGGGCTGGTACGCCCCGGCCCTGGTGGCGATTGTGCTCAACCGTCTGCTCGACGGACTGGACGGCGCACTGGCGCGACGACGCGGCCTGACAGACGCTGGTGGCTTTCTGGATATCGCCCTGGATTTCCTGTTTTACGCCCTGGTGCCGTTCGGCTTTATTCTGGCGAATCCACTGGAGAACGCGCTGGCGGGGGGCTGGCTTCTGTTTGCGTTTATCGGCACCGGCAGCAGTTTTTTAGCCTTTGCGGCGCTGGCGGCGAAGCACCAGATAGACAATCCCGGCTATGCGCATAAATCGTTTTATTATCTCGGCGGGTTTACCGAAGGCAGCGAAACCATTGCGCTGTTCGTGTTGAGCTGTCTGTTTCCGGGGGGCTTTGCGTGGATGGCGTGGATCTTCGGCGGTCTGTGCTGGTTGACGACGTTTACGCGGGTGTGGAGTGGTTATGTCACGCTGGCCTCGCTGGAAGCCCGGCAGCAGGGCGCTGCCGGACCGGGTGACAATTAAAGTGAGGAATCGGGACCGCGATCGCCGCGGCTGACCGGGTTCTTCGCGTTCTGGCTCCATTCGTACCAACCGCCGTCGTACACTGACACGTTCTGCCAGCCCATGGCGCGGGCGTACATAAACGCTTCAGAGGCGCGCCAGCCGGTACCGCAGTAGAACGACACCTGCTGTGACGGCAGAATGTGCCATTGCGCCCACATCGCTGCGATATCATCGGCGCTGCGCATGGTGCCGTCCGGGTTATGGAAATCTTCCATATGAGTCGAATCGCTGCCCGCATGGCCCCAGCGCGCCCCGGCGATCTCGCCTTTTGGCTTGATGTAGTTGTAGCCGCTGGTGGTGCCGATAAATTCCGGCCAGGAACGAATGCTGACCAGTGAGGCATCTTGGCGATGCACCAAACCCCGCGCTTGTTCGGTATTCAGCATCAGCTGCGGCTGGCCCGGAAGCGTGGCCCCGAA
>Ga0079104_1001483_pt1 | contig 15634 bp, 10 predicted proteins | sample MedtruBG_FD_76829 | JGI IMG/M metagenome (GOLD analysis project Ga0079104, IMG submission 76829) | Root nodule microbial communities of legume samples collected from California, USA - Medicago truncatula BG | ecosystem: Host-associated > Plants > Roots > Nodule | place: USA: California...
CGTTCTGCGCCATTGGGAAATATCGGACCCCCACATCCGGGCGGTATCGAAACATTGCAGCGTCGAGAAGTTCGAGGTTTACGGCAATCCGAGCGACGAGGTCGCAGCCGGCCTGTCCCAGTTCCTCAGCGGCGGCCGCGGACAGATCATGAACCCACTTGCGGGCTTCACGCGCTTCTAGACCTGTTGAGATTCAGGATACCCGCCGCCGCTTGTTTGATTTCGTCACATGAGCTCGTCACAGGGGTTCAGCCAGACCAAGTCATTGGACTGTGAGAAATCTGATTTTGATCGCGCTGCCGGTTGCGGGCCCTGGACTGCTACTCCAGGGCCTTGGTGACAAGGCACCCTTCGCCGATTCAAACGGCATCACGTTGCCGAACTTTAAAGATGAGTCTTTGACTCAAGAAATTATTGACCCACCGGCCATAACCAGAATAGATTGCGGCGCACCGCGAATTACACGCCGGAGAGAGGGCCCATGCCACGCAGTTTATTCCATGATTTCAACAAGAGTTCTCCTGTCCAGAGAGTCGTGGCCCGAGGCGCTACCGCGCTCGTCACCATCATCACGATGGCGTCGGGCGCACATGCTCAGGATCAGAACAACCCGACCGTGCTGGAGCGGCTGACAATCTCGGGGGATCAGGGAACGGACGAGAAGAAGGACAGCGAGACCGTAACGGCCAAGAGCAGCGCCGGTGCGACCAAGATCAAGACGCCACTCATCGAAACGCCGCGTTCGATTTCAGTGATCACACGCAAGGAACTGGACGAACGCGGTGCACAGGACATCATCGAGGCGGTCCGCTATTCGGCCGGTGTGACGACCGGCGCCTACGGCTTCGATCCGCGCTTTGACCAGATCTATATCCGCGGCTACGACACCACGACCATCGGCGACTACAAGGATGGGCTTCGGCAGCCCTATATGAATTACGGCACATTCCGCACCGAGCCTTACACGCTGGAGCGCGTCGAGGTGATCAAAGGACCGATGTCGGTCCTCTACGGCGCCGGCTCCCCGGCGGGCATCATCAATAAGATTTCGAAGATGCCGACCGAAGAGCCGATCCGTGAAGTGGGGGCGCTCTACGGTACCGAGGACAGGGCGCAGGCGATGTTCGATTTCGGCGGCCCTGTCAGCGAAGGCAACGACCAGTTCTTCTATCGCCTCGTCGGCCTGGCGCGTAACGGCGAGACCAATTTCGACATGGGGGACGACCGGTATCTCATTCAGCCAGCGCTGACCTGGAAGCCGGCCGATACCACATCCTTCACGATTTACGGGTTGGCCCAGGCCGACGAGACTGATGCCAGTCCCGTCGGAATCACAGACCTCTCCGGTAAAGTTCACGAGTTGCGTGGCAGCGACCCGGATTACGACTACCAAAAGGTCCGGCAGCACCAGATCGGCTATTTGTTCGAACACGAGTTCGACGGCGGCATCACCTTCCGGCAGAACCTCCGCTATTCGCATCTGGATCTGCGGTCGCGTTATCTCGGTGTCGCCGGCTGGACCGGCACGGTAGCCCACCGGAGCGCGACCGCCGTTCGCGACGAGATGAACGTCTTCCAGGTCGACAACCAGCTCGAAGCCAAGTTCGATACGGGACCGGCCGAACACACCATGCTCTTCGGCCTGGATTATACGAACATCAACTCGGCCTTCGCCTATGGGTTCGATTTCGCCGCGAACCCGGCATACGATTTCGACATCGCAAATCCGACCTATGGCGTTTCGGGGCCGACGCCCGCCTATAACTGGTGGGACGACACGGCCGACTTGCGCCAACTCGGCGTCTATGCGCTCGACCAGATCGAACTGGATCGGTGGCGCTTCACCGTCGGCGCGCGCCAGACGTGGGCCGAGCAGGACAGGGCCAGACGGCTCGTGCTATTCGGTACAGACACTTACGAGCGGAAGAAGGACGACGCCTTCTCGGTTCAGGCTGGAGCGCTTTACCTCTTTGATAACGGAATAGCGCCGTTCGCCAGCTATGCCACCTCTTTCCAACCGGTCACCAGCCGCTCGGAAAGCGGCTCGATCCTCGATCCGATGAAAGGCGAGCAGGTCGAGCTGGGTGTCAAGTACCAGCCGCCCGGCACGGACATCCTGCTCTCGGCAGTGGCCTATCGGATCGTCGAGTCGAATAAGCCGGTTCTCGTGGATCCGCAGGTGTTAACCTACCGCTCTCTGGGTGAGGTGACGAGCCGAGGTCTGGAGCTGGAAGCGAGGGCGGCCGTCACCGACCAACTCGACCTCGTTGCCGCTTACAACTACAACCATGCCGAAATCACCGGAGGGACAGCCGATGTCGGCAACACGCCGGCAGTCACTCCGGAGCATGTGGCGAGCCTTTGGGCCAACTACACCTTCGCCGAGGACACCGCTGCAGCCGGCCTGTCGCTCGGTGCCGGCCTGCGGTATGTCGGCGAGACCTACAAGGACACGGCCAATACCGGGAAGAATAAGGACAACGTCTATTTCGATGCCTCGGCAAGCTATGATTTCGGCGCGATGGACAAGAAATTCGACGGGCTAACCGCTCAGGTCAGCCTCCGCAACATCGGCAATGAGAAGCCGCTCATCTGCAACCAAGGCTATTGCTATCTGAGCCAGGGACGCAACGTCACGGCTTCACTCAAATATCGCTGGTAGGAAATTTCGACGGCCACGTACCGGACATGGTACGTGGCCGAAGCCCAATGATTGTTTGCGTTCTGATTCGGACCGAACCAAGGACATGCTCATGTCCGGGCTGATCAGATGGATCAATCGGATGCGCATGCGGCGCCGCCGGTCTCAAGTTTCGACTTTGAAGGAGGGAAGGCGGGTAGCCCGCCTCCCGTGGATTCTACTCTTTTGCGGGTGAGATGCCCCAGGGCAGAGCAGTCAGCACCACTTCAAAGCAGACCAATCAGAGTGGCTTGACCAGGAACAGGCAGGGGTGTTCTTCGTGCCAGAGTGTGGGGAAAATCTCCGCCGGTATGAAGCCGTTGCGCAGGTAAAATGCACGCGTCGCCTCGAATTGCGGCTCGTCGCGCCCGCGCGGCGCCAAGGTCTTGACTGTCAGAAGCCGGCAATCGTGACTGCGCGCGAACCGTTCGGCCGCCGCCAACAGCACCTTCCCGACGCCCCTGCTGTGATATTTCAGACGCGACGCGATGACCAGGATTTCGGTCGCAGCCGGCGGGTGCTCCTTAAGCACGACGAAGCCGGCCACCTTTCCTTCGTCCATGCAGGCGAACATCGGCAAGGCCTCAGCGGCCTCAGCACAGGCTTCAATCACGGCCGGCTCAGTAAACCAGTCCGACAATTCCGTCATAATTTCGCGGCAGATCGTTGCTTTGCCGTGGCTGACGTCCAAGTGTTCGGCGACCGTGCGGCCGGAGGCGGGTGCGTCGGGCTCCCGCGTCACTGGTACTTCTCCTCGTTCCGCTTCGCTGCGGCTCTCGCGCATGCGGGCAGCTGATGATCTTCGGCGCCAACGGCATCGAGGCAGCTCGTATGCGCCTCTCGCAGGAGGCCACAGACGAGAGCGGGAGAGACGCCTGCCTCCCGTGCGATCACCTTCTGCGGAACCTCGTCGAAGTAATGTCGCTCATAGAACATTCTGGTTCTTGGGGACATCGCGCCGATGGCCTTTTGAATGGCCGAATAGGCTTGGCACTGCCGCATGCATTCTTCAGGGTTCCCGTAACCCGAAGAGCAACCCACGGCTTTATCTTCCACGAAAATCCCTTGCTCTCGTTTCGTCCGTCGGACATGGTCCATCGCCTGGTTTTTTACCATGCGTAACAGGTAGTGCGCCGGCGCGATCACATCCGATTTGAGCGGCGAGGAAACCAGCTGCAACAGCACATCCTGAACGACGTCTTCCGCCGTCACCGTGTTCTTCGTGATGCGCCGTGCTATCGCCAGAAGCTTGGGCCGAAGGACCAGAGCTGCCTCGAGGGTCTCGTCCGGGAAGGTTTCTGAAACATTGAACATGTTCTGACCCGATGTAAACCTAAGATTGTCCACCCACCGTCCCATTCCCGCGTGCAAACTAGAAAACATGAGTATCAGAGTCAACAAAAAACAGATGCGCAACTATGTTATTTGCGACTCTCCGGCTGCAGGCTTTCGTAGTCATGCCAGGAGAGTCCAGCTACCTTGCTTCCTGTCGCAACCGCCCACAGAAAATCGCGTTCGTTGCCCGGACAAGCACCGGATCGAAGGAAAATCGCCCCGGACGGGAGACAAACCGTCTCCCCTTCCGAAGTGGGCGGCGCCACCCTTACCTCGCTCGGGCAGGTGAGAAGTCCGGTGCCGAGACATTTCAGCACCGCCTCCTTCTTGACCCAGTAACCGAGGAGCGACCGCGACCGCTCCGCAGCCGGCAGCGTCTCGAACCAGTCCCTCTCCTCCGCCGAAAGCACGAGCGCAGCGAGATGCGGATCGCCTTCGAGCCTTGCACGCCCGAGCTCTTCGATATCGGCCCCGACCGGGCCTGCCCGGCTGATCGCGAGCATGACCGAGTCCTCGCTGTGCGAAAGGCTGAATTCGGTGCCGGGGTGTTCGGGCAGCCAGGGCTTACCGTTCCCGGCAAGGCCGATCACGAGACGATCCGCCGACTCGCCGACGGCACGGGCAAGAATCCAGCGACAGAAATGCCGGGCGGCGACATATCGGCGCCGATCCTGAGCGCGCCTGAACAGCGCAGCACGGTCCCTTTCGGCCCGACTGAGACCGTCCTCCGGCAGCGTTGCTCCCGGACGGAGATGGAGGCGGTGCACTTCAATCAACTCCGTTGCGGCGCGCAACTCTGTTGCAGCGCGGTCCGATCCGAGTGAATCGGTTCGGCGCTCCAACGTGCTATGTCCGCTGCATAACCCTCGTTCTGCTCCGGTCTGCCTATGCTCCAGTGACACGACTATCATCCAGGCCTACTCGGCGGCTTCCCCGAGATAGGAGGCGTTGGGGAGATCCGCCCTGCCCGAGGCCCAGCGCACGATTGGCTGCGGCTGCCCGACATTGAATTGCTCGCGCCCGAGCAAGGCATTCGCGATGACGGCGCTCCGCCATGCAGCGAGGCTCAATTGCGGCTCCGCGATGCCGTGGCTGTGCCGCCCGGCATTGAGCACGAAGATGCGGTTGTCGGCGGGACCGTCCCAGACGAGAGAAAAATCTTCGGCGAGGACCGGCTCGCCCAGCGAATTGACGGCGATGCGCGGCTTGAGCGAGTCCGCGAAGGAGGGCAGCACGAAACGGTAGCCGGTAGCAAGGATCACCGCATCGACCGCGACCTGTTCCACGCCGCCGTCGAAGCCGTTTTGCATGGTGAGCCGAATGCTCGAACCGTTCCTCTCTGCGGCGATGACGTTGCGGTGAGGCCGGAGCGAGACCTCGCGGCTGTTCGGGCTCGGCGACGACAGCTTCTCCTCGTAAAGTCTCCGGTATAGCTTCCTCAACGTCGTTGCGGAAATCCCGTCGCTCGCCAGCAATTGCCGCCGTGTGTGCGCGATACGCAGGCCTTCGGGCAAACGATGGAAGTCCCGGACATAGGCCGGCGTGAAAATTTCGTTGGTGAAGGGCGTGGCATCGAGCGGTTCGAAGTTTGGCCGCCGGCTGACCCACTCGACCGCCATATCCGGCCTGTCCAGCAAGGCATCGACGATCTCGGCGCCGCTTTGGCCACCGCCGATCACGGCGACTCGTCCCGACCGGAGATCCCGAAGCCGGCGGACGGCGTCGCTGCTGTGGAATGCCATGGTCTCTGGCAGTGCTTCCGCCCAGCCCGGCAGGCCCGGGACCTTGCCGACCCCGATCGAAAGATTGCGGGCCGGAACCGTCTCCTCGCCGACCCTGAGGCTGAAGCCCCTGTCCATGGCACGGACTTCCTCGACGGCAGCCCCGAAGGTCAGCGAAGGCAGGCCGCGCGCGACCCATCCGAGATAATCTGCGAATTCCCGTCGCGGCACAGCCTCATATTCGGCGTTCAGGAACTGATAGAATCGTCTATGCGCCACCAGATAGGAGATAAAGCTCCATGGGCTCGTCGGATTGGTTGCCGTCACCAGGTCCTTCAGAATGGAGGTCTGCATTTCCACGCCGAAAAGCATCATGCCAGGGTGCCATGCGAACTCCATTCTCCGGTCGAAGAACCGGGCTGAAACGGCGGGTGCCGAATCGAGCTGGGCGGCAAGGCTGAGGTTGAAGGGGCCGATTCCGATGCCGGCGAGATCGAGTGCATCAGCAGTCATTTTTTGCTCCAGGAGGATCGGGGTGGATGAGCGGCTTGCCGCGTTCAGGACGTGCGAAACGCTTCCTCCAGGCGCTTGGCGAAGCGCTGGTGAAAAGGTGTCTTGCCTATGATCGTCAGGTGGTTGGTGCCGGTGACGATCTCCGATGCCGTGGCATTCGGCGAGTGGCGCCGCCAGTCGATGATGTTCAGTGCCCGCGTCAGCGAATCCTCGGCTACGAAGGAATGGATGCGGTAGTCGGACGCCTTCAGCCGGTAGCTTCTGAAGATCATCGCATTGTCGACGAGAACCCAGAATGTATGTTCTTCCGAGCCGATGTCGGGCCCGTCCGTCGGGAGGACGACGTTGTGCTTAACGACATGATAGAGGAACTGCTCGTAGACCTCGTCGTCCATCGCATCGAAGAGCGTCCGCCATTCCTCTCGCATCGGTGTGCTTTCGAGCCATTGCCTCACGGCCTGCTGCGTGCGCTCGCGCACACCCGCCGCAAAGCGGGGGCGAACGCCAATGGTAAATTCCTCGTCCATGTCGCAGACGTCGACCATGCCGATCATCTTGAGATCGACATCGCTGCCGAGCTGCCGTGCCGCCTCGTAGGCGAGCAGCCCGCCCCACGACCAGCCGAGAAAGGCGCAAGGCCGGCCCTTCGCCTCTCTCCGTACCGCCTCGGCATAACGTGCGGTGATATCCTGAACGGTAGTGCTCAGTGTTTTCGTTTCGGTGAGCGAGTAGCAGATGAAGCCGGTTGCAGGTTGCTGCGGGCCAAGATGGTCGACGAGGCGCAGATATTCCCGCGTGCTGACCAGGAGCCCCGGAAAGCAATAGAGAACCGGGCGATCGCCGCTGCGCCGGAGATATACGACATCGACACTGCCCTCGTCGCGGCGCTCCTCGACGGCGGCCGCGAGCTCACGAACCGTCGGATGATTGAACATGTCCGCGATCGTCAGCGGCCATTCGGGATGGCGGGTCTTCAGGCGCGAAACGATCCGGACGGCCGCAAGCGACTGCCCGCCGATTTCGAAGAAGTTCTCGGTTACGCCGATGTCGCCGATCTCGAGAATGTCCTGCCAGACGTCGAGGATCTCGCGCTCCCGCTCGTTGCCCGGCTCGACCGCCTGCCATTCCATGCGCGGCGCCGGCAGGGCGGCACGGTCGAGCTTGCTGTTCGGTCCCATCGGCAGCGCATCGAGAACCATGATTGCCTGCGGCACCATGTAGTCAGGCAGCAGGCGCGCCGCCGCCCGCTTCAGTTCGGGTGCATCGACCCCCGCGTCCGCCTTCGGCACAACATAAGCCACGAGGAAACTTCGGCCCCCATCCTCGTGCAGAGTGACGACGACGTCGGCGATCTCCGCATTCGCCCTCAGAACGGCCTCGATTTCTCCCGGTTCGATGCGATACCCGCGCAGCTTGATCTGGTGGTCGACGCGGCCGGCGAATTCGACGATGCCGTCCTCGCGCCAGCGGCCGAGATCGCCGCTCCTGTAGAGGCGGCCACCCTTGTCGGAAAACGGATCCGGAACGAACCGCTCGGCGGTGAGGTCGGGCCGATCGAGATAGCCGCGAGCCAGACCGCTGCCGCCGATATAGATCTCGCCTATCACGCCCACCGGCACGGGGGCGCCGTCAGCATCGAGCACATAGATGCGCCGGTCGCCGACGCCCCGGCCGATCGGCGCGACCGTCCCCTCGAAGCGGGTTCCGGGCAGGATCTTCCAGATCATCGGCGTCATGATAGTCTCGGTCGGACCGTAGCCGTTGATCAACAGGCGCGCCTGGAGATTGTCGTTGATCATGTCGAAGACGGCCTTCGGCAGCGCTTCACCGCCGAAGGAATAGAGCCTCAGATGCGGCACGGCCGGGTTTTCGCCGGCATATTCGGCGAGGCTGCGGACATAGCTCGTCGGCAGGCTCGCATTGTTCACCCCATGCCGGCGCATGAGCACGAAGGCCTCCTCCGGCGTTGCCAGCTTGTCTTCCGCGAGCACGACACCGCCGCCCGCCATCAGGGGCACCATCCAGCGCTCGTGGCCGCCATCGGAGGTGAAGGGCAGAACCGGATATTCCCGGGACGCTTCGCTCATTTCGTAGATGCGCAGCGTGGACTTGCAATGATGCGCAAGTGGCCCGTGCTCGACGGCCACGCCTTTCGGCACGCCGGTCGAACCTGACGTGTAGATGACGTAGGCCAACTGATCCGGTGCTATCGCGACCTCGGGCGGTGTGGCGCTCTCCTGTGAAAGGTCGAGCGCGTCGAGCTCGATGAGCGGCGACGCTATGTCCATCGGGAGCTTGTCGATGAAACGTTTGCTGGTGATGATGAGAGCAAGGCCGGAAGACGTCAGAATGTGACGGTTGCGCGCCTCCGGATGGTCCGGCTCCACCGGCGTAAAGGCGCCCCCCGCCTTCATTACCGCTAGAATGGCGATGATCGCCTCGATGGACTTGTCGAGCGCGATGGCGACCCGCTTCTCGGCCCTCACACCGAGCCTTACCAGATGGTGCGCGAGCCGGTTGGCCCGGGCTTCCAGATCGCCATGGGTGATCGTGCGCGCGCCCTGGGCGACCGCGAAGGCGGTCGGCCGACGTCTCGCCTGCACGGAAATGACCTTATGGACGGGCGTTCCGTCGTCGGCTTCTGGTTCGTCCGGATAAGGTTCGGAAAGCCGGTCGAGTTCGGCCCTGGACATAAACGGAATGTCCTTGACGAGCCGCTCGGGTGCTTCGGCGCAGTCGAGAAACGCGGTCTGGAAGTCGCGCGCGAAGCGCTGCACGAGCATCGGGGCGTGCCTGGCTGCGTCATAGCCGAATCGAACGTGGAACGATCCGGTGACCGAGGGAGAAACGGTCACGACGAACTCGGCGTCACGGCGCGCCTGCGGCGTTGCGATCACGCGAATACCCCTGCGGCAATAGGGAGGGAGAGCTGCAAAGAAAGCTGGCCTGACGTCCAGAACGGTCCGGGCGAGACTCGTAGTGTCGAAGAGCTCATCCCGGCGCAGCATCGCTTCTGCGAGCATTTCGAACGGCATGAACTGCTCTTCGGCCACGCTCGTCTCGCGGGCGAATGTCTCCTGCACGATCCGAAGCGGCATGTTGCCGTCAACGGCAGCCTGGATGACGAGGAGGTCCTCGCTGCGCGAGACGGTATCGCGTTCCAGGCCACGCCTGACCAGCCCCAGCCGTTGCGTTCCGTAGCCGGAATAGCGACGAAGCGTAATAGCGAGCGCGGTCAGCAGCCGGTTGGGAGCCATATCGGCCGCCCCATCCGCCGGATCGCCGATGGTGAAGGCATCTTCGTGGGCTATCTCGACGGCATGCTCCGTCCAACGCGCCTCGCCGTCCGGCACGGCCGTTTGTGCCTCCTGCGGCAGCATCGCGACGCTTTCCCGAGCCGACAGCCGTTCGTACCAACCATCCAAGAGCTTGGCGGAGAAAACACGCTCGACCGGCGCCGGCGCCGACATCGTGGCCGCTTCCCGGTTCCACTGGTCCGGAGCGTGAATGGCGAGAACGAAATTGCTCGCGACGCGATCGAGCGCAGCGAAGTCGCCAATCAGCGGGTGAAGAGAAAAAAGAGCGGCGACCGCTTGGCCCTGCCGGACGAAGAGAATGAAGCGAGCCGCACTGTCCCTGCCCGGATCGATCGGCCTCAGGCGCTCCTCTTCCGCTGCCGTCGCCACGACATGGTCTACGGCGTCGTCGTTCGCAAGGCTAAGCTCCAGCCTGTCGACTGAAGGAGGGTGGCTGACGCTCTGGTGAACGAGCCCTCCGGGCTGGGCCTGGAAACGCCGCGAAAGTTCAGGATAAAGGGCGAGCAGCGTCTCGAGCGCGTCCCGCGCTACGCAAAGCGATGCCGGATGAAAGCCAATGGCGAGGATCTGTCGGCCGTATACATCCTCATTGCCCGTTTCCGACAGGCGCCAGATTCGCGCCTGACTGCTCGACAGAGGCCATGCGGCGTGGCCACCGCCATGGACTTCAGCCGAGGGTGCAAATTTCTCGTGAATCATCATCGGACGGCGGCTCCGTTACAATGCATTCACAATACAACACCGGCATATCCGCACTTGGCCGCTGCCAACGCGTAGCATAGCTCGAAGTCTATTGTGGCCTCTACATCAAGATATTCTCCGCTAAACATCTGTTTTCGCGGAGAGTTTGCTCCGTTAAGACGATTCCGGAAGGCAACTATTCAAAAAAATTCAGGAAAAATTTTTTATGCTGAACGCCTGAATTTCTTCGTTGACAGTCGTCTAGCCCCAGACGCGCGCTCGAAAGAGCGAGACGCAATGGAGCTTGCAAATGAACCTTGTCGTACCGGCCGTAGACGCCAAACACGCCCTCCACTTGCCTGAGGCAGGTTTTGCCAGTCACGCACTTTCGAGTATCGGCCCGCTGATGGTGCGGAGCGACCGCGGTGGCATCGCCGTCGAGAGCGAAGGACGGCCTGTGGCCCGGGCCTTGCATGCGGAGCGGCTTTCGTTCACCTTCGAAGCGGATGGGCCGGTGCGAGGCTTGGTTGTCGCGGCCGTTCTCGAAGCCCTCTTCGCCTGCAATCCTTCTCTTCCCCATCTCGACGTCGTTCTTCAAGAGGGAGAACTGCTTGACGAACTTCTCGCCCATGGTGCAGTCGAGCGGCAGGCAAGTGCGCTGATTTCGCGCCCTGAACTCTTGTTTCAGATCGCCGCCCCCTTTTTCGGAAAGATGTCGCCGGCCTATCCTGAAATCGCCTCTTTCAAAAGCGGCGTGCACTATCCGCAGCGCCCGCCGAAGCCTTCCGGTATTGTCTATCAGCGGACCATTCCCTGGCTCGCCACTGCGCTTTCGCTCCACGTGGCCGATCCGGAAAGAGACCTCCCCGTCTTTCACAAGTGGATGAACGATCCCCGCGTGTCGGCCATCTGGCAGGATCAGGGTGACCTTGACTATCATCGTAAATTTCTGTCCGAGCGGCTTTCCGATCCCCGGACCCTGCCGCTGATCGGCAGTTTCGGCGGAACGCCCTTCGGCTATTTCGAGCTCTATTGGGCAAAGGAGGACCGTCTCGGGCCCCACTACGATGCGGATACCCATGACCGCGGCTGGCACGTGGCGATCGGAGAGGAAGCCTTCCGGGGAAAGCGTTTCTTGGGTGCCTGGCTGCCGTCGCTGATGCATTACATGTTTCTCGCCGATCCGCGCACACGGCGGATCGTCGGCGAACCGGTGCATGATCATCAGCAGCAGATCCGCAACCTGGATCGCTCCGGATTCGCCAAGATCAAGCATGTGCAGTTTTCGCACAAGCGAGCCCTCCTGGTAATGCTGCTGCGGGAACGCTTCTTTGGCGACCGGCTCCTCTTCCCCGACCTTTCCGGTGCCTCGGAGCCGGCGGTCATAGGCTCGCTTCCACGGGAAGTGGCCTGATGCCGCAGGCAATCGACATGAACGATCCGCGGCTCTTGCGGCTCGTCATGAGAATTGCCCTGCCCGCGGTCGCCGGCCTGACCGCAAGTGCAGGCCACCACACGATAAACGGCCTCTTCGTCGGTTCTCTCGGGCCCGAGGCGATAGCGGGCGTCAGCATCGTCATGCCGCTCTTTCTCGCGGTTGCCGCCGTGGGACAGGGACTCGGAGTGGGCCTTGCCACCCTGCTTGCCCGCCATCTCGGCGCCGGACGGAGGTCTGCCGCGTCGTCCGCCGTAAGCACGACTTTCGCCTTGGCGCTGCCGCTGGGCATTACCCTTTCGGTGGTGCTCCATATCGCCTTGCCGCTTTTCCTCGAAAGGATCGGCGCAAGCGCGGAACTACGCGCTGCCAGCCTCTCCTACGGCGGGCTTCTCGCATTCGGCACCACGTTCGGTCTGATGCAGGCGCTTTGCGATTTCGTCGCTATCGCCGAGGGCAACAGCCGTTTCTCGATGACGGTGCTGATCGCCTGTTTCGGGCTCAACATCCTGCTCGACCCGATTTTCATATTCGGGTTCGGGCTGCGCGAAGCCGGCGCGGCCCTGGCGACGATCGTCTCCTCGATCGCAGCACTCATCGCCTATGTCTTCTATTTCCGCCGGCGGTGGGGCCGTGTGCGCCTGGGCTTGCGGCTCATTCGCTGGCCGGAAATGCCGGCAGTCGTCAAGATCGCCCTTCCAGCTGCCGCAACCAACATGGTCGCGAGTCTCGGTCTGCTGATGCTGCTCAGGCAGGCGAGTGTCGAAGGCGGAGATCAGGGTGCGGCGGCCATGGGCATCGCCGTGCGGCTGGCGGCGCTCGGACAACTCCCGATCATCGGGTTCTGCCTCGGCGCGCAAAGCGTCGTCAGCCATGCCTGCGGCGCCAGCAATCACCAGCGGGTGCAGTCCGTGATCCGCGTGATGCTTGCAGCAGCCATGGGCACGGCGACGGTTTACTCGGCACTTCTGCTCATCGCGGCGGAACCGATCGCGCAGCTGTTCACGGCCGACGAGGCCGTCCAGCGTCAGGCCGGCGCGTGCCTCCGTGCCTTCGCGCCCGTCTTCCCCTGCTCGGCCTTTCAGACGGTGGTTCTGGTGCTTCTTCAGTCCCGGGGCAAGGCGAAGCTTTCTGCCTTCGTCGGCCTCGCGCCCCAGGGATACATGCTCATGCCCGCGGTGCTTCTCATGCCTCTCTGGCTGGGTTTCGCAGGCGTGGTGTTAGCCCCGGCGCTCGCCACGGCTCTAGCCGCTCTATTGGGGCTCTTCGTCTTGCGGCGGGAATGGGCGGCACTCTCCCATTTGCCGCAACCTGCCCTTGCGCTGATCCCAACACAACCCGGTTAGTCAGGAACGAACATGAACGAACGACCAAACCCCGATAATGTTCATAGTGAGATACCCATGGAAATCGGCTTCGGGCGGCAGGACCCCTATGCCGCAGCCGTGCCGCCGATCTATCAGTCATCCCTTTTTCTGTTCGACAGCTATGCCGAACTGGAGAATGTCTTTGCCGGCCGCTCGCCGAAGCCGATCTATTCGCGCGGCGACAATCCGACCGTTCGACTTCTCGAGCAGAAAATCGCCGAGATGGAGGGTGCCGAGGAGGCGCGCGCGTTTTCAAGCGGTATGGGTGCCATTGCCGCGACCGTCCTCGCTTTCGTTCACCCCGGCGACCGCATCGTCACCGTCCGGCATGTCTATAGCGACGCCTTCCGCTTCTTCGAAAAGGTGTTGAAGCGCTTCGGGATTCGCGTCGACTATGTCGACGGCAGAGATACGGAACTGATGATCGCGGCCATCCCCGGTGCCCGGCTCGTCTATCTGGAGAGCCCGACCTCCATGGTCTTCGAGTTGCAGGACCTGCCGGCGATCGCAAGGGCCGCGAAAGAGCACGGGGCGCTGACGGTGGTCGACAATTCCTGGGCGACGCCGCTGTTTCAGCGGCCGATCGACGCCGGAATAGACATCGTTATCCATGCGGCTTCCAAATATCTAGGTGGCCAGAGCGACACGGTGGCGGGCCTGGTCACCGGATCGCGCGAGCACATCGCCACCATCAATCGCGAGATCTACCCCTATACCGGCGCCAAGCTTTCGCCTTTTGAGGCGTGGCTCGTGCTGCGCAATATCGAGACCCTGCCGTTGCGCATGCGGCACCATAACGATGCCGGGCTCGAAGTCGCGCGCTGGCTTGCAGCCCAGGAACAGGTAGGGCGCGTCATGCATCCCGTTTTTGCGGAGCATCCGGGCAGAAGCACGCTCACCGGATTTGGCGGGATATTCTCCTTCGAGGTCACCGAAGCGGTCGATGTTGCCGCCTTCGTCGACGCCCTGCGGATCATACGGATAGGCGTTAGCTGGGGCGGGCCCGAAAGCCTAGTCGTGCCCGCCAAGGCCGCCCTTAGCATCTCGCCGGAAACCAACGTCTTTGCCCGGTTCGGGGTCAGCGACAGGACGATCAGGTTGAATGTCGGGCTGCACCGGGCGGGAGAGCTCATAGCCGACCTTGGCAGGGCCCTCGCCGCCGCATCCCGCCCGCTTCATCCAGAAGCCTCGTCGGGAGCGCCGCATAGTAGCGCTCCTCCTGCCCCCATTTCTCTAGAGCAATAGATGCCTGCGCTGACATCATCGGAGCTTGCCTCGCTCGCGGGCCGATATGACACGCCCCTTTGGGTATACGACATGAGGACTATCCGGAACCGGATAGTACAGTTGAGATCATTCGACACCGTGCGCTATGCGCAGAAGGCCAATTCGAATGTGCAACTGCTGAAACGAATGCGGGCCGAGGGAGTTCGCGTCGATGCGGTTTCGCTCGGCGAGATCGAACGCGCCGTCCGGGCCGGCTTTCAGCCGTGTCCTGGGAAGGGTCCGGCGGAACTGGTCTTTACCGCCGACGTGTTCGACGGTGCAGCGCTTGAGCGTGTGGTCTCCGACCGGATCGAAGTGAATGCCGGCTCGATCGATATGCTTCACCAACTCGGCGAACGCTCGCGGGACCACAGGGTATGGCTTCGCATAAATCCCGGATTCGGGCATGGTCATAGCAAGAAGACAAACACCGGTGGAGAGAACAGCAAACACGGCATCTGGTTCGCGCATCTGCCAGAAGCACTCGAGGTCGTGCGCCGTCACGGTTTGAGGCTCGTAGGCCTTCACATGCATATCGGGTCAGGCGTCGACTACGCGCACCTCCAGCGCGTTTGCGGGGCGATGGTCCGTTTTGCGCAAACGCCGGGCCTCGACCTTGAGGCCATCTCGGCCGGCGGCGGTCTTTCCGTTCCCTACAGGCCGGAAGAAGGGCCCGTTGACGCAGATCATTATTTTTCAATTTGGAACCTGGCGAGACAGGAGATCGCCCGTCGGGTCGGCCACGAGGTTCGGCTGGAGATCGAGCCGGGACGTTACCTGGTCGCGGAGGCAGGAGTGCTGGTTGCCGAAGTCCGCGCGGTTAAGCAAATGGGCAGCAACAGGTTCACGCTCGTCGACGCCGGCTTCAGCGACCTTGCAAGACCCGCCATCTATGGCAGCTACCATGAAATCTCGGTGATCCCGCGGCAGAGTGGTGAAAGACGGGCCTCGCGGTTCGTTCCGACGGTGGTCGCAGGTCCTCTGTGCGAGTCGGGTGATGTGTTCACTCAGGGAGCGGAGGGCACCGTCGAGTGCCGCAACCTTCCAGAAGCGCGCGTCGGAGACCTCCTCGTGTTCCACGGGGCCGGCGCGTATGGTGCCGCAATGTCTTCGAACTACAACAGCCGCCTCTATGCGGCAGAAGTTCTCGTCGATGACGACGGTCACAAGCTGATACGCAGGCGCCAGACGCTGGAAGACCTGCTTGCTTGCGAGGCTGTCGACGATCGCCCGGTTGCGCAGCTTTTCGGTTAGTTATGGGCAAAGGGGTCCCCCTCACGCCGCGTTGCGGTCGACGCCGAATGCATCCAGCGCCTCGC
>Ga0079104_1001484_pt1 | contig 15634 bp, 2 predicted proteins | sample MedtruBG_FD_76829 | JGI IMG/M metagenome (GOLD analysis project Ga0079104, IMG submission 76829) | Root nodule microbial communities of legume samples collected from California, USA - Medicago truncatula BG | ecosystem: Host-associated > Plants > Roots > Nodule | place: USA: California...
GGCCCACGGCCTGCCATCGCGCACGACGAAGAACGGGCTATCATCCAGCTCCAGGTAGGGATTGAGTTCCTGCGCATGCAGGGTGGGCGCCAGCGCGCGGTGACGCAATTGCAGCAATACCTTGACCACGCCGGCCATGCCCGCCGCCAGTTCCAGGTGGCCGATATTGCTCTTGACGGAACCGACGCCGCAGTGCGCCGCCTGCGCCGGCGCCGCGCCATGCCTGGCATACAGGTCGGCGAACGCCAGCTTGAGGCCATTGAACTCGATCGGATCGCCCAGCGCCGTGCCGGTGCCGTGCGCTTCGATATAGCCCACCGTGCGGGGATCGATGCCGGCTTCGGTAAAGGCGGTTGCGATCAACTGCGCCTGGGCGTTGGGATTGGGCGCGGTCAGCGAATTGGCGCGGCCACCGTGGTTTTCGGCGCTGCCGCGCAGGACCGCGTGGACATGGTCGCCATCGCGCTCGGCGTCGGCCAGGCGCTTGAGCAGCAGCACACCCACGCCCTCGCCACGCACATAACCGTTGGCGTGGCGCGAGAAGGTCTTGCAGCGGCCATCCTCGCACAACATGCCGGCCTTGCGGAAGCCGATATGGCCATCCGGCGTGACGATGGTATTGACCGCCCCCACCAGCGCCTGGTCGCAGTGGCCGGCATCGATCGCGGCCATGGCGCGGTGGATGGCCACCAGTGCCGACGAGCACGCGGTTTCCACCGGCTCGCTGGGACCGTGCAGGTCGAGCAGGTAGCTGATGCGATTGGGCGCCACCGACGGCACCATGCCGGTAATGGTCGAACCATCGACCGCCAGCCCGGCCTGTGCCAGCAGATTGCCGTAACCGCTGTTGGCGGTGGCCATGAACACGCCGGTGCGGCTACCCGCCAGGCTGCGCGGATCATGGCCCGCTTCCTCGATCGCATGCCAGGCATGCTGCAACAGCAGCCGGTGCTGCGGGTCCATCAACTCGGCCTCGCGCGGCGAGATGCCGAAGAACAGCGGGTCGAAGCGGGCGATGCCATCCATGAAACCGCCCCATTTGACGTCGGTTTTGAACGGTTCGGTGGCCGGGTCGCCGAAGCGCGCGCGCCAGTCCCAGCGCTCGGGCGGAACTTCGACGATGCAATCGCGGGCGCTTTCCAGGTTGCGCCAGAATGTATCCAGGTCCGGCGCCTGCGGGAAGCTGGCGCTGACGCCGACGATGGCAATGGCTTTGCCGGCCGACCGGGCCGGCTCCGATGGTGGTGCCTCCCCAGCATTTTCGAACGCACGTGACGGATTGGCCGCATCCTCGGATATGCGTAGCGGTTCCGCGGCACTAACGAGGATGTGCGGCGCTTCGCCGGCGTCGGCGAACGCACGTGGCGCTTGCAACGCATGCGGGGGCAAGCTTGGCGCTTCGGTGAGGTCCGCGATCACGCCGGGCGCCTGCTGCTGCAGACCGGCAGTCGCGCCGTGCATTACAGCCACTTGCTCCGGGTAGCGGCTGGCCAGGAAGCGCGAAAACGCGGCAAGGGTCGGATATTCGAAGAACACGGTCGGGTTCAGCGGCCGCTCGGCAGGCAGCCGGTATAGCTCATTGAGCCGGTTGCCCAACCTGGTGAGGTTGATGGAATCGAATCCATAAGCGCCCAGCTCCTCGTCGGCGCTGATGTCCTCCACCGCCACTTGCAGCAGCGCCGCCACCTCGGCGCGCAGTAAGTGCAGCACCGGTTCGTGCACCGCCGGATGCGCCGCTCGATGTGCCAACATTGGCGTGGAGGCAGGCCTGGCCGCGCCAGTGCTCTCCACGCTGCGCAGCGAAAAGCCCGACAGCGCTACGCACAAGCGGCCGTCATTGGTATAGAGGTCGATATCGAGCTTGCGCACCCGGGCGCCGGCAGCGTTGCCTGCGGCGTCTCGGATAAAGGACCACATGGTAGTGGTGGACTCGCCGTGGATCGCCACGCGTTCGACGGCGAACGGCAACGATAGCGGTGGCGCCTGTGCCCCCTGCCTTTCGGCTGGCGTGAGAGCGGCAGCGGCGTGGATAGCGGCATCCATCATAGACGGATGCAGCACCATGCCCATGCTGCCATCGGCACCGGCGGGCAGTTCGAGCCGCGCCAATACCCGACCCGAATCGTCGGTACGCAGGGCCGTGACTGCGCGGTAGCCAGGGCCATAAGCCAGTCCCGCTGCGCGATAAGCCGCGTAAAGCTGCTCCGGCTGCGGACCTGGTGTGATGCAGGCAGCGCGCAACTGGTCCAGCGTGACGAGAGTGGCATGTGGTGCTGTTGGCGCGGCGCCGGCTTGTGCCTGTCCCTGGCAGTGCAGCAGCGGCTCCCCGTCACCATCGCTGGTAACGGTAAAGCCCCACAGCGGTGTACTTTCGCTTTTCAGGGGCGTGAACGCGATCTGGAGCTTTATCTCCCCGGCGCCATCGAACACCAGCGGCCGCACCCAGGCCACCTGATGCAACTGCACGCTGGTGGCCTGGCATTGCAGCGCGCTCGCAGCGGCATCACGCACCAGCTCCAGGTAAGCCACGGCCGGGAGCATGACCTGGCCGTTCACCACGTGGTCCGCCAGCCAGGCTTCCTTGCCGGTCAGCGTGACGGCTTTGCGGAGCGCTCGAGATTGGGAGGCGGTGGCACTATGATCGATGGGAGGATTAATGGCGTTCGCGGTGGTAGAGACGGTGGCGATGCTGGCGCCAGTGAGGCAGGCAGTGCCGGTGCTGCTGCCGTTAGCGTTAGCGGTCACGCCCTGCCCCGCGCGCGGTGGCGGCAGCCAGCACGGCTGTGCATCGAACGGATAGGCTGGCAAACCGCTCAGGCGCGGGCGCCGATGGCCCGTGATCGGCGGCCATGCGAATGACTGGCCGCCAGCCCAGGCGGCAGCGATGGCCAGCGGATCACCCTCTACCATAACCGGCGCGGACGTCTGATCGCGCCGGCCCAGGAAGGCATGTTCGCCGCCCTGCCCTTGCAGCGCCGCCGCCAGCATGGCCTGCAAGTGCGTTACATCGGCCGGAACGAACGCGGCGCGCCAGCGCAACCCATCGCGCTGGCGCAAGGCATACGCCAGGTCGGCCAGCGCAACTTGCGGATGAGCGGCCAGGTACTCGAGCAGGTCGCGCAACCGGGCGTGCAGGCTTACCCGGGACTGCGCCGAGACCAGCACGATGGCATCGAGCGCGGATGGCGGCGCGGAACAGGGGGCAGCACCGGCACCGGGGTCGGCATATTCCCGCACCACCAGGTGGGCGTTATAGCCGCCGGCGGCAAAACCGTTGATACCGGCCACGCGCACCGCGCCATTCTTGCGGGACCACGGCGCTGTTTCCGACGACAGCGCAAAGCGCCGTGGATCGAGCCGCAGCGCGGGATCGATGCGATGCAGCCCGGCAATGCCGGCTACCCGGTTGTGCCGCAACTGCAGCAGCACCTTGACCAGCGACGCCATGCCGGACGCCGCCTCGGCGTGACCCGTGGCAGCCTTGGAGGTGCCTAGCCGTACCGCCGAAGCGGCGCCGTTATCATCACCGCCATCACCCTCGCCAAACGCACGCTTGAGCGCGGCGATTTCCGCAAAGTCGCCACCGCGCACGCCGGAGGCGTGGCACTCGATCAGCGATATTTCCTCCGGTGCGATGCCGGCCGCTTCCCAGGCAGCGCGGATCACGGCTGCCTGCCGCTCGACCTGCCCTGCCGCCAGCGACAGCGTTTTGCCGCTGCTGTTCACCGCCGAACCGGCGATGATGCCGTAAATACGGTCGCCATCGGCCTGCGCCCGGGACAGCGACTTGAGCACCACGCTGACGATCGCCTCGCCGCGCAACTGGCCGTCGCTGTCGCTGCCGAACAGGCGCGCCTGCGGCTGCCGCGTGAGCAAGGTGCCGCTGCGCGCCGCGAAGCCATACAGATGCAGCAGCAAATTGGTGGCGCCCACGATGGCCTGGTCGATCTCGCCGGCGGCAATCAGCCGGGACGCTTCGTGCAGCGCCACCAGGGAGCTGGTGCACTCGGCATTGACCAGCCGGATCGGTCCCTGGATATCGAAGCAGCGCGCCACGCGCGAAGCGAAAATCGCCTGCTCGTTGCCCGCCCAGGACTGCGGATCGTCGATCCAGCCCTGGTCGTGGAGCAGCTTCTGGTAGTCCGCCGACAGGTTGGCGATGAACAGCGCCGTACGCGGCCCGGCAAAGCTGGCGGCGGGGTGGCCGCTATCTTCGATGCTGTGCACGATCTCCTGCAACAGCAGGCGCTGCTGGGGATCGATAAAGCGCGCCTCGTCGGGCAGCACCTGGAAGTAGCCCGCATCGAAATGATCGATGCGGTCGATCAGGCCCGCATGCCCGATGTCGGTACCTGGGGCCAGCCATGGGCGCGCCTCGGGCAGCGCTGACATCAGCGAGCGCCCGCCAGCCAGCGCTTCCCATAGCTCATCGACGTTATCGCATTGCGGAAAACGGCCGGCCATGCCGATGATCGCCACGCCTGCTCGCGGCGCAGCAGTTGTAGCACTGTCCAGCACCAGGGCTGCATCGGCACGTGCCTCCACCACCGCTTCGCGCCGGCCGTGGAACAGCTTGGCCAGGCGCTCGTGGTGGCGGGTAAAGTCGGTATCGAGGAACTGGATGTAGTTGGCAAGCTGGGTTTCGATGGTGGTAATGCGTCCATCGCGCACGCGCATCTTCATCGCCGCCAGCAGGCCGTCGGCGCAGCGCAGGATATACGGCGACTCCTGCGCCACGGTCGCGCGCAGGAACACCCGCAGCCGGTCGCCGTCACGCAGGTACAAATCGTCGAAGCGCGTACCCTGCTGCCCGCCCAGGCAGGTGTGCAGCGCATACACGAAGGTTTTCCACGCCTGCACGCCTGTCCCCCGCGTGCCGCCGGTATCGTAGCTGATGTCCTGGTGCTGGATGTCCTGCATATTGCGCAGCGACGAACGGTTGAGGAAGCAGTCGTTCATGCGCCTGAACAGCGTACTCATGGCGTGGGTGTCGGCATCGTCGGTGGCGCGGATGGCGCCATCCGCGCAGGCCAGAACGCTGGACAATGCCACCTGCGGATAGGTCATCGGCGCCTGCAACGGCAGCTTGCCGAGCAGGTAAAGAAAATCCGGCGACTGCTGCCAGATCTCGGCGATGCGGCCATCGCGCACGCGCAGCACCACCTTGCAGTAATTGGAATGACGTCCGCCGCCGACGATGTCGGAATGCCAGCTGGCGGCGGTCCAGCGATAGACCAGCATCAGCAGATCGTCGCGGGCCAGCACCAATTCTTCGTCCAGATCGAGTTCGCTGGCGGATGCGCGCGCGGTGGCCATGAACCGGCGATACGACTCGGGGCCGTGCAGCGCCTGGTCGTGGAAGTGGAACACCAGCGCCGGGTCGAGCAGCCGCGCTGCCTCGTCTGGCGCCAGCATACCATTCCACAGGCTGCGAAACGCCTGCGCCATGCGCTGGGCCCAGGGCTGAAGATAATTGTGTTGATCCATGATCCGCTTAATCCCGGTTAAAGGAACAGTCCCATTTTTTCCTCGCGCACGGCACTGTCGCGCAGGTACGGAATTTTGACCTTGCGCGCGGCGTCGTGCATCTCGGCCAGCTTGGCAAAGATGGCGCCCGCCTGTTCCTGCCGCCGTGCCGGCTGGGCATGGGTGGCGATCTGCTTGAGGAACGCGAAGTAGTCCTTGTCTACGACCACCTGCTCTTCCCAGAGTTCCTTCGCGATGCGCGCGACCGGCGTGTCGAGCCCCTTGCGGAACATGTAGTAGGACGAAATCCGGCCGCGCGCCTGCTCGACTATCCCCGACAGGAACTTCATCGCATCCAGCGGTCCGATGCCCGAACCGAGCAGCGTGTCGTAGATGCGCTGGGTCTTGGCAAAGCCGCGTACGTGGCGGCTGTAATGTTCGCCATAGACCTGCGGTTCGTCGATGATGCGGTCGGCCATCGCCGCCATGCAAGCCAGCATGCTGATCTGCGACCCGGACGTAAACCACGTGCTGGCCGCGCAACCGCCCACCATCGACCAATTGGCGCCATAAAAGCGTTCATGCATGAAGTGCTGCGACGGCACGCTGACAATCTCCTTGCGGCGCGCAAACTCGCGGCTGTAGTCGATGCCGCGATTCTGGTACGCCTTGGTCAGCGCGGTGATGATCTCTTCGGGATTGCGGTCGCCGATATCCTCGGGCGCCATGCTGATCCCCACCGAAACGTATTTGCCGAGCGGGATAAACCAGGACACGCCATTGAGGTTGTCGAACTCCGTTTCCGCGCGCAGCAGCGTGGTGGCGTGCATCCACGGCAGATCTTCGCGGTGGCACAGGTCCTCGCAATCCTTTTGCATGTAGTGGGTGAAGATGACCTGGCGCGGTGCATCGAAGTTCTGGTACGGGATCTCGAGCTTGCGGCCCAGCAGGCGGATATGGTTGGTGCAGTCCCACGCGTACGACGGCTTGATGGTGGCGCCGTTCTTCAGACGCAGCAGGGACAGGCGATCACCGTCCTTGTCGTAATCGACATCGACCACCAGGTCTTCGACCCAGTAGCACTGCTCGCAGCCGCTCACTTCGTCGAACAAAGCCTGGTCGAAGCCGATGCGATCGACGTGGATGAAGGCGCGCGGCGCCTTGTCCAGGAACAGCGACGCCATGGTGCCGAAGAAGTCGAAGCGCAGACCGGCCACGATGTCGCCCATGAAGAACGGCGTGTAGTTCTTGGCAAACAGGTAGGGTTCGTAGCCTTCGAAGTCCTGGGTGAACTCGATGGTGCACGCCTCCGTCATCGATTCGCCCAGCTTGGGCGTGTCGCCCAGTTGCGGCGAACCGACCAGCACGTGGCGGATATTCTTGCGGCACAGGGCGCGGCTGATCAACATGCCGCCGATGCCACCGCCGATGATCACCGGGACGTTTTGCGGCAGTTCGCCATGCGTACCCCTGGTAAGCGGCCGCGCTTGCACGTCCATCGGCGCCGCAGCCGGTGACGGCATGGCGCGCGCCATGTCGGCCGCCATCATCGACAGGTACTGGTCAACCTTGTCGGACTTGTGATCGAGCAGGTAGCCGGTAAAGGCGTCCAGGGTCGCGTGTTCGAAAAACACGCCGGGGTGGATGTCGTCGTCCAGCGCGGCCGACACCTTTTCCACGAAGCCCACCAGCAGCACCGAGTTGAATCCCAGGTCCTGGATGTTGACGCCGGTGGCGATGTCGCCGGGCGCCACGCCCAGCGCTTCGCCAGCAAGCGTCATCACGGTATCGCGCAGCGCGCGTTGCTTGTCCATTCGATGCTCCTTGAGTTGAATTGAAGTTGAGCGGCGCTGCCGGTTCATGCGACCAGCGATTCCCAGCCATCGGCAGGCGCCTGGGTAAAGGTTTCGTGGAACAGCTTTGCAAAGACATCTTCCGCCGCAGGTTCATCGACGGGCGCCGTCAGCCAGAACGACTTCTCGTCGAAGCGCTGCCGGGACAGCGGCGCGCGTGCACGCGGGGTGGTGGCCAACGGCGCTTCCTCCAGCAGCACGTGGGCGTTGACGCCGCCAATGCCGATCGAATGCAGGCCCACGCGGCGCGGTGCCACGCCCTGTTCCCATGGCACCACCGTGGTGGGAACGTGGAACGGCGACTGTTCGAGCAGGATGGCCGGATGCAGCGTGGCCCAGGTGGCGATCGGCGCGATGCGGCCGTCGCGCAGCGCGCACAAAGTCTTGATCAGCGAAGCGATGCCGGAGGCGCCTTCCAGGTGGCCGATATTGGCTTTCACGGAACTGACGGCGCAGCGGTGCTGCCGCCAGGTCTGCGGCGTGAGCGCCTCCTTGAAGTACTGCTTGAAGGCGGCCAGTTCGGCGGCATCGCTGAAGCTGTTGGACGTGCCGTGCGCTTCGATGTAGGAAACCGTCTCCGGACCGAAGCCCGCCACGCGGTACGCCTCGCGGATGGCGCGGTACTGGCCGTCCACGCTGGGCGCCACCTGTGACAGCGCGCCGCGTCCGTTGTGCGTCACGCCCACGCCGGCCACCACCGCGTGAACGGTGTCGCCGTCGGTCAGCGCCCGGTCTTCGGGCTTGAGCAGTACGCAGCCCACGCCTTCGCCGCGCACGTAGCCGTCGGCGCGGGCGTCGAACGGGTACATGCGCCCGCTGCGGCTGAGGATTTCGCCTTCGTCGCGGCTGCGGAAGCCCGCCGGGTCGAGCAGGATCTTGGCGCCGGCGACGATCGCCGTATCGCACTCGCCGGCGGCCATCGCCTGCGCCGCGCGCTTCAATGCCACGTAGGTACTGGCGCAGGCGTTGTCGATCGCTTCGCTGGGGCCGGTGAAATTGCAGTAATACGAAATCTGGTTGGCGATCATGCCGGGACTGAGTGGCTGTACTGTCCCTTCGTCCATGTCCAGGTTGCGGGCCAGCGCCTGGTAATCGACCGCATCGAGCGCCAGGAACAGGCCCACGCGGCCGGTGGTCAGCTCACGCATGGCGACGCCGGCGTGTTCCACGCACTGCCAGATGCTGCGCATCAGCAGCCGCTGTTGCGGGTCCATGGCGCGCGCCGCCGCTTCGCCGATGCCCCAGAAGGCGGCATCGAACTTGTCGATATCGGTGAGCAGGCCCGCGTGGCGCATGGCGGCGGGATCGGCATCGGCCACCACGCCACGCGCACGCCAGGCCTCGTGCGCGTTGTCGTCGAAGCTGATAGTCTTGTCCTGCACCTGGCGCCAGAAGGTGTCGGCATCCGGCGCGCCCGGTAGCCGGACGTCGTAGCCGATGATGGCGGCGCGCGGCTGTGCTGCATGGCTGGTCACGGGTTGCGGGTCAGGTCGAGGTTTCGCTGTCGGCGTCAGTGCCGATGCCGATGCCGATGCCTGTGCCGGATCAGGATCAGGTTCAGGTTCAGGCTTCGCCTGCGATCGCGCTTCCGCTTCCGGTGCCGGCGCCGGCTTCGACATCGGCATGGGCGCAACGATTTTTGGCGCAACGGGCTGTGTCGATGGCATGGTCACGGCCAGGTAGTCGATCAGCTTGCGCGGCGAGTTCAGTTCCATGAACAGCGCGCCGGTCAGCGTCAATCCCAGCTGGTCATTGAGCAGCGCGGCGATCCTGGTGGCGCCGATCGAATCCATGCCATGGTCGGCAAAATCGACGTCGATATCCACGGCATCGGGCGCCAGACCCAACACCTGCGCGACGGCCGCGCGTACCGAGTCCTCTGCATCTTGCGCGCTCTTTTCGCTAACTGTACGCTGCGCACCAGTCTGCCCGGAAGGTTGCGGATCTGCCGTCAGCAAGGCGGCAATGCGGGCGCGCTCACCCTGGAACACGCCGAACTGGTGACCATCCGAGGCCAGCGCCGCACCCAGCGCGGCCACGCCTGCATCGTCCTGCAGCGGCACGATGCCGTACTGCTCACGCATCAACTGCGCATAGGCCGGCGGCACCGACATGCCGCCGTTCTGCCACAAGGGCCAGTTGATCGACACGGTTTTACCGCGCCGCTCGCCGCGCGCCACCAGCGCCGCGCGGTGGGCCGCGAAACTGTCGAGGAAGGCGTTGGCGGTGGCGTAGCCGAACTGGCCCGGGTTGCCGAACGCCGCCGACGAGGAAAACGCCACGAAGAAGTCGAGCGCCAAGCCGGCGGTGGCGTGATCCAGGTTGACGATGGCGGCCGCCTTGGCATCCAGCACCGCATGCATCTCGGCGGCAGTGGCGCGCGCAATGAAACTGTCGGCCAGCACCCCGGCGCTGTGGATCACACCGTGCAAGGCGCCATACCGCTCCAGTACCTGCGCCACCAGCGCCTGCGCCGCTTGCGGCTGCGCCGTGTCGCAGGCGATGTATTCCACCTGCACGCCCTGGCTGCGCAGCGCCGCCAGTTGCTCGTTGCGGGCCGCATCCAGCGGCGAGCGTCCGGTCAGCACGAAGCGCGCCTGCGTGCCGGTTCCCAGATGGGCGGCAAACATCCGTCCCAGTCCGCCCAGGCCGCCGGTGACCAGGTACACGCCCTGGCGGCGCAGCTGATCGGCGCTGGTGCGGCCGTCTTCAGCACCGGCTGGCGGTACCGCCAGCAGTTCCCGCCACAGCACCTGGCGCTGGCACCCGGCCGGATATGCCACTTCGGCATGGCCATCGCCGGCCGTGATCTCGGCGCGCAAGTTGGCGTGTGCGGAAACCATGTCACCAACAGCGAGTGCCGCATCGAGGATCAGCCTGGTGCGGATGAACGGCAGCTCCAGCGCAATGGTGCGCAAGGCGCCCATCAGGCCACGGTGCGGATAGTCGGTACCCGTGTGCGGCGCGTACACCAGCAGCAGTTCCGGTTCGGCGCGGCGCTGCCGGGCGGCTTGCTGGCTCCACGCTAGCAGCGCGGTGGCGTGACGGTAGAGATCGGCGGGAATATCGTCGCTGGTCGGCAGGTGGATGATGTCGATGGCATGCCCTGCCAGTTGCGGCGCATTGAAGGCCGGCGCGCCGATGGCAAACACGGTGGTTTTACATGGCTTTGCCGTACCGGTTACCGGGCAGTCGTGCCACGCGGTGGTGAAGTACACGGTGTCGGCAAGCGCCGGTGCCGTAGCGGATACGAAATCCGAAGCCGAGGCCAATCCCGGAGGTCGCCCCAGAGTCGACGCTGGTGCGGTTGTCATAGACGTCGATGCCGCTGTTGCACCGGGTGGTGGTATGTCGATCCAGTGGCGCTCGCGCGTAAACGGATACGTCGGCAGGCTCACGCGGCGCGGCAGCACCTCGGGAAACTGCAGGCGGTGCAGCTCCGGCCAATCCACCGCAGCGCCATCGAGCCAGGCCCGCGCAAGCGGTTGCATGTCGCCGGCGGCAATCCAGCGCACCAGGTCTTCCACTGCGGGCGCTGGCGCCTGCTTTCCCTTTGGCGTGGTGGCGCGCATGGCATGCGGTGCACCGCCGGTATAAGCTTCAAGCTGCGTGCACAATCCTTCGATATCGGCAGCCACGAAGACCACCCGCTCCGCCATCGCTTCGCGCCCCCTTTGCAGGGTCCAGGCCAGGTCGGCCAGCGCCAGGCCTTCCCCGTACCGGCGCAGGTGTGCCAGCAGCCGCGCTGCCATGGCCTGCAGGCGATCCGTTTTCTTTGCCGACAGCGGCACGATCACGGGGCGCGCAGGGTAAGCAGACGCCGGCGGCGCGACTGGCGCGGCGTATTCCTCCAAAATCAGGTGTGCATTCGAACCGGACGCGCCAAAAGAACTGAGGGCGGCGCGGCGCGGTATCGCCACCTCGTGGCCGTCCTGGCTCATCACCGGCTGGCGCCACGGTTCGCATACATGCTGCACCCGGAATGGAGAACTGGTGAAATCCAGGTAGGGATTGAGTTCAGTGGAATGCAGCGACGGCACCAGGGTGCGATGACGCATTTGCAGGGCTACTTTGGCCAGCCCGCTGATGCCGGCAGCCGATTCCGCGTGACCGATGTTCGACTTGACCGATCCGATGGCACAGTACTGGCGGTCTGCCGTGTAGTGGCCAAAGGCTTTTACCAATCCCTGGATTTCGATCGGGTCGCCGAGCGACGTGCCGGTCCCGTGCGCCTCCACGTAACTGATAGTGCGCGGATGGATGCCGGTCTTTTCCAAGCACTGCTCGATCATGTCCGCCTGGGCCACGGGGCTGGGCACGGTCAGTCCGCTGACGGCGCCCACGTGGTTGGTCGTGCTGCCCTTGATGACAGCGTAGATATGGTCGTTGTCGCGCACCGCGTGGCGCAGGGGCTTGAGCAGCACCGCGCCCACGCCTTCGCCGGAAACATAGCCATCGCCGCCCTTGCCGAAGGCGCGGCAGCGGCCATCGCTGGCGTGCATGTCCATCATCCCGTAAGTCAGGTACTTGACCGGATGCAGCGACAGATTGACACCGCCGGCCAGCGCCACCTCGCATTCGCCGCTGCGCAGGCTTTCCAGCGCCATGTGCACCGCGATCAGCGACGACGAGCACACCGTGTCGATGGCCATGCTGGGACCGTGGAAATTGCAGAAATACGATACCCGGTTGGCGATCTGCGCGTAGTTGAGCGACACCGGCATCGGTTCGCCGCGCGCGTTGGCTTCGGCGCTCAGGAGGGCATAGTCATTATGCATCACGCCCGCATACACGCCCACCTGGCGCCGCTGGTTGCGTCCACGCGGCGTGACCAGGTTCTTCGGCGTGTAGCCGGCGTCTTCGATCGCTTCCCAGCACACCTCGAGAAACTGGCGTTGCTGCGGGTCGAGCAGCTTCGCCTCCCAGGGCGAAACACGGAAGAACTGCGCATCGAAAGCGCCGGGGTTGTTGATGAAGCCGCCCCAGCGCGACATCGGCTTTCCCGATGGCGACGTCACGCCGTCGATCCGCTCGCGTTCCCAGCGCGAGGCCGGCACCTCGGTCACGCTATCGACGCCGGCGCGCAGATTGTCCCAGAACTGCTCCAGGTTGTCGGCACCCGGATAGCGGCCGGCCATGCCGATGATGGCGATGTCGTCAACCTGCGTACTGTCACGCGACGGCGTGTTCAAAGACCCTGGCGTGATTGGTGCGGTTGAATTACCCGGCGCCCTGGCATCGGCTTCGTCGTGCGCCCGGCCACCCCACGCCTGCGGATATTTTTCGGCCAGGTACACCGCCAGCTCCGCGATGGTGGTGTACTCGAACAGCAGCGTCGGCGCCAGCGTAACTCCCAGCCGCCTTTCCAGCGCTCCCACCAGATCCAGCAAGCGCGCCGAATCGAGCCCCAGTTCGTAATAGCCGACGGTGGTGTCGATACGGTCGGCAGGCGTGCCGATGCGGGCTGCCATCAGCTCTACCAGGTAGTGTTCCGCCGTGGTGCTGGCGGCGATCGCCGGCATATCGTCGGCAGTTGCAGCAGCAGCGATTGATTTCGCTGCGACGTTCGCTTCCGCCGGGCCGATGACGACGGCTGCGACGGCTGCGGTGTTTGCCGCGGCTGCGGCAGCCGTAACGACAGTAGCCGAAACAGTACCGACCTGCGTCTGCTCAGCCAGCACCGGCTGCGCCATCTTGCGCTGCGGGTTGATCGCGCCCTCGTCGCGTACCAGTTTGCAGGCGTAGTTGCGCAGCTCGGCCACCTTCACGCCGGCGGTGTCGAAGAACTCGATGGTCATGTACAGCAGCTCGTTCTTGCGGCGTACGCTGGCAGTGGAAATGCGCGCCGCGCAATTGGTGGTCAGCGGCGCACTGGCGCGGAACGATTCGTAGAACAGCGGCAGTATCAGGCGATCCTCGCCTTTGAAGAAGGCCGCGAACAGGCGCTGCGCGCCTACGCTGGCGCCATCGATCAGGGTAGGATGGAAGCGGAAGGCGGCAGCATCGCCCAGTGCCTGCGGTCCCACCGCGATGTCGATGCAGGTGGCTTCCAGCCCCTCGTGCACCACGCCTGCCGCCTTGATCACGCCACTGTGCTCGAGACCCTGGCGCGCGCACTGCGCATACAGTTCCTCCAGATCGGTACTGGTGGTGGCAGCACGGCGCGCGTGTGCCAGGTCCAGCGTAGCATCGAAAGCGGTGGGCGCCACGCGATGCATCTCGGCCACGGCGTAGCGTTTCGGCTCGCCGCCGCCGGCCGACTCCACGTGCACCTGCCAATGACCATCGGCGCGCTCCTCGCACCGAATGTCGAACAACACGTCGGCGCCTGCCGTCACCGTGAGCGGCTGGTAAATCGACAGGTTGCGCAGTTCCAGCTGCGCCAGCGGGATGGCCATTTTCTCGAAGTGCTGGAACAGCATGTCGATATAGGCCAGGCCGGGCAGCAGTTGCTGGCCGTAGGCGCGGTGGCCTTGCATTACCGGGTGCCGGGCGTCGAGGCGCAGGTAGCCGGTTGATTCATCCACCGGCCAGGTTGGCGCCGACGTCGACGGTGGCGCGTGCGGAGCTAACAAATGTGCCGACGTGTGCGAATCAGGCCATGCCGGCGGCTGCGAAGCTGACAAGGCCAGCAATGTCGGAGTTGCTGAAGCAGGCGCCGCACCATGCAAGCGGCGCCGTTGCAGCGCCGGCATCGGCACTGGTGCGCGGTGTGCAGTCTGTCCTGCCGGCGCCTCCCACGGCGCCATGATCACGTGGGCGTTGGTGCCGCCATCGGCAAAGCAGCTCAGCGCCGCGAACGGCGCGGCGGCGGACCACGGTTCCACCGCGCGGCCGAAGCGGAACGGTGATTGTTCGAGGTCGAAGTGCCGCATCGGCTGCTGGCCGGACAGGAACGGCACGCGCTGCCGGTGATCCAGCATCAGCGCCAGCGCGATGAAGCCGGCGATACCCTTGGCGCATAGCGGATGGCCGATGTTCGGCTCCATCGATCCAAGCTCGCACGGGGGGCCACCAGCGGGACGGTACACGGCCTGGGTAGCCTTGATCTCGAGCAGGTCGGTCACCTCGCTGCCGGATCCGTTGACATGGATGTAGCCCACCTGGTCGGCGCCCACGCCGCTGGTGTCGATGGCGGCCTGCATCACCGCCTTTTGCGCCGCCAGGTTGGGCGTGGCGGGACCGGCCGTGCGGCCATCGTTGTTGATCGCCACGCTCTTGACCACGGCATAAATGCGGTCGCCATCCTGCAACGCCCGCTGCACGGTTTTCAGCATCACCATGCCCACGCCTTCTCCCGGCACCACGCCGGCAGCACGGCCGTCGAACAGGTGGAACTCGCCGCCCTCGCGCAGCAACTGGCGGCTGTCGAACAACCGGTGTGCTTCATCGGAGGCCAGCACGCTGGCGCCGCCGACCAGGGCCGCACCGATATCACCTGCTTGCAGCGCGCGGATCGCCATCTGCATCGCCACCAGCGCCGATGAGCAGGCGGTATCGAGCACCAGGCTCGGACCTTGCAAGTCGAAGAAGTGCGAGATATTGGCGGCCATGTAGTTCTGGCCGACGGCGACGATGGGATTGCGCGCCTGCGCCAGTGTCGATGCTGCCGGTTGATGTTGGCTGCGTGCGCCAATGTACACGCCGGCCGCACTGCCCTTGACTTCGCGCGCGGTGTAGCCAGCGTGGGACAAGGTTGCCAATGCCTGTTCCAGCAACAGCAGCGCTTGCGGATCCATGGCGCGTGCATCGTCGTCGCCGAGCAGGAAGTGGGCCGGGTCGAAGTCGGTCACATTCGAGAGCAGACCCGCGTAACGCGTACAGGGCGCCTGCCAGCGCTGGTCCGGCACCGGGCCGATGGCGCAGCGGCCTTCGGACAGCAGGCGCCAGTATCCATCGAGATCGTCGGCCCCGGGCAGGCAGCACGACATGCCAACGATGGCGATGTCGCTTTCGTGACCCCTGCTGCTGCCATGATCCGAGGCCGCGATTGGTGAATCGGTTGGTAATGCCGGTCGGGATGCCGGAGTGACAAGCGTTGCCGCATTTGCAGGAGCTGTAAAATTTACTGCCATTGCGTGCGCGACTGGCGCTTCGGGCATTGCTGGCGTTATCGGCGTTTCCAGTGATGCTGGCACTGTCCGCGTTGCCGGGATTGCCGGAGCCAAGGGCATTGCAACCGGGGCCTGCTGCGTGTGCGTGGCAGGCCCCGGCGTTGCGGTGCCCAGCACACCCGCCAGGGCAGCCGGATACTGCGCCGCCAGGTAAGCCGCAAATGCTGCCAGCGTCGGATGCTCGTAGAAGATCGACGGGTC
>Ga0079104_1001495_pt1 | contig 15567 bp, 15 predicted proteins | sample MedtruBG_FD_76829 | JGI IMG/M metagenome (GOLD analysis project Ga0079104, IMG submission 76829) | Root nodule microbial communities of legume samples collected from California, USA - Medicago truncatula BG | ecosystem: Host-associated > Plants > Roots > Nodule | place: USA: California...
TTGCTGGCGCGCGCGCTGTCGCATCACTGCCGTTTTCTGATCCTCGATGAGCCGACCGCCCCCCTCGACAGCCACGAAAGCGAGCGCCTGTTTACGGTGGTCAGACGCCTGCAACAGCAGGGCATTGGCGTGGTGTTTATCTCTCACCGCATTCACGAATTAAAAGCCATTTGCGACACCCTGACGGTGCTGCGCGACGGGCGCTTAATCGAAAGCGGGCCGATGGCGGCGCTGAGCGGTGAGCAGATTGTCGAAAAAATGCTGGGCCACGAGCTGACCGATATTTTCCCCCCGGCGCGCCCGGCGTACAGCGACGACGTGGTGTTGCAGGTCGACGGGCTGCATGACGAACACCTGTTGCAGGACATCTCGTTGCGGCTGCGAAAAGGCGAAATTTTGGGCATCGCCGGGCTGGCGGGGGCCGGAAAAACCGAACTGTGCAAGGCGCTGTTTGGTGCCAGTAAAAGCCGCGTTGATCGTGCTGAGTTGAACGGGCAGCCGTGGCGGCCGCGTGACCCGGCGGATTCGGTGCTGCGCGGGCTGGCGCTGGTGCCGGAAGAGCGGCGTAAAGAGGGTATTTTTATCGACGAGTCGATCGGCATGAATCTGTCGGTGGGCGCGGATAACAGCTTTTCCCGCTGGAGCCTGTTCGGGCATCGAAAAGCCTGGCGCTGGGCGGAAGAGGTGATCGCCCGCATCGGCATTCGTACCACCGGCCCGGCGCAGACCTTGCGCAGATTGTCGGGCGGTAATCAGCAAAAAGTGGCGATTGGCAAATGGTTACGCGGCAACGCCAACGTGCTGATTTTTGACGAGCCGACCAAAGGCGTGGACGTCAAAGCCAAAACCGATTTGTTCAACCTGATTGACGGCCTGGCCCGCGAAGGCAAAGGGGTGATTTACGCCTCCGGCGAATTTGCGGAGCTGGTCGGTTTATGCGACCGGATCTGCGTGCTGTGGGACGGACGCATTGTGGCAGAAGTGGCGGGCGCTGAGGCCCGCGAAGAAACCCTACTTTATTACTCCACCGGAGGAGCGGCGTCGTGAGCAAGGCCCTGACAGTTAAAGCGGCGGCATCGGGCCGTCAGCAGTTTTTCGATTTTCTCTATAAGTGGGGCATGTTGCTGACCGTGGTGGCGCTGGTGGCGATTTTCGGCCTCGCCTCGGATAACTTCCTCGATCCGTTCAACATCATCAACATCCTGCGTTCAATTGCCATCGTGACGGTGATTGCCGTCGGTGTGTCAATTTCACTCACCGTCGGCGGCTTTGATTTGTCCGTCGGTTCGACCGCGTCGCTGGCGAATGCGCTGGTGATTTCGCTGTTCGTCTGGCACGGCTTCGGCACCACCGAAGCGATTGTGGTCACGCTGCTGCTGTGCACGCTGGTGGGGCTGTTTAACGCCTTTTTAATCGTCATTCTGCGTATTCCCGACATGCTCGCGACGCTCGCCAGCCTGTTCGTGGTGCAGGGCGTGGCGGCGACCTACAGCTTCGGCGGCTCGATAACCGAAAACATGGTCCTGCCGAGCGGCGATATGGCGGAAGGCACGATCCCGGCGGCATTTGGCCTGCTCGGCCAGGTGCCGACCATCGTGATTATCATGCTGGTGGTCACGGTGGTGGCGCAGTTGGTGCTCTCGCTGACCACCCACGGGCGGCGGATGTACGCGATTGGCGGCAACCCAGAAGCGGCGCGCCTGTCGGGGCTTCGCACCACGCGTTACAAAGTGGCGGCGTACGTGATTGCTTCGCTGCTCGCCGGACTGGGCGGCATTCTGCTGGCGTCGCGCATCGGCTCGTCGCAGGTGAATGCGGGCAGCGGCTACCTGATGGATGCGGTCGCGGCGGCGTGGATCGGCTTCTCGCTGGCAGGCTCGGGTAAACCCAATGCGCTCGGCACGTTAGTGGGGGCGGTGATCCTCGGGGTGCTGTCGAACGGGCTGGTGATGCTGTCGGTGCCGTACTACGCGATGGACATCATCAAAGGTCTGGTCCTGGCTGGGGCGCTGGCTCTGACCTATTTCCAGCGACGGACATAACGCTTCGCACATAACAACAACTCAGACATAACAACAATCAGGGTAAACATAATGAAAAAAATCACGCTGTCACTCATCGCGCTCGGGTTGCTCAATTCCGTTGCCGCCTACGCTGAAACGCCAACTCCGGTTCCGGCGGCGATCGCCAACCACAGCGGCCCGATTCGGATCGCGATTGTGCGTAACCTCGGTTCGGACGACAACACCACGCAGTTCGTTTCTGGTGCCATTCAGGAAGGCAAAAAGCTCGGGTTCAAAGTCAGCACTTTCCTGAGCAACGGCGACGACGCCAAATTCCAGGACTTCGTCAACCAGGCCATCAGCCAGAAATATGACGGGATTATCCTGTCGCAGGGCCGCGATCCGTACTCCACCGAACTGGTGAAAAAAGCGGTCGATGCGGGCATCAAAGTGGCGGTGTTCGACACCGCGGTAAACGGCGACATTCCGGGCGTGACGGTCACCCAGCAGGATGACGCCTCGCTGACCGATCTCTCTTTCGGCCAATTGGTGAAAGACTTTAACGGTAAAGCCAACATCATCAAGCTGTGGGTCGCCGGATTCCCGCCGATGGAGCGCCGCCAGACGCGTTATCAGACGCTGCTGAAGCAGAACCCGGGCATTCACGAACTGGAGTCTATCGGGGCGGTTTCTTCTGATGTGCAGGGCGACACCGCCAATAAAGTCGGCGCGGTGCTGGCGAAATATCCGAAAGGCAAAATCGACGCTATCTGGGGCACCTGGGATGCGTTCAGCCAGGGCGCGTATAAGGCGCTGAAAGAGAACGGTCGCACTGAAATTAAACTCTACAGCATCGACGTTTCAAACCAGGATTTACAGCTGATGCGTGAGGCGAACAGTCCGTGGAAAGTGAGCGTGGCGGTGGATCCGAAACTGATTGGTGCCACCAACGTGCGCCTGATTGCCAATAAAATCGCCGGCGAGCCAACGCCTGCGACTTATGATTTCAAAGCGGCGGCGATCCCTCAGGCGCTACTGGCAGCGCAGCCGGGTGCGGTGAACGTGGCAAGTCTGGGCAAAATCGTCCCAGGCTGGGGCCAGACCGAAGATTTCGTCGCACCGTGGTTCGCCACACTGGAAGCGAAAAATAAGCCGTAAATTGAGATAGGGGATGTGTTTCCCCTCTCCCCAAAGGGGTGAGGGGAAAAGTGAGGGGAAATGCTTAACTGTACTGCCGAACCCGCGCAATCAGCTCATCTGCACTGTCAATCCGGTCCGCCAGCACAATCAACGCGCGCCCCAGCGAAATTGCATGGCGCAAACAGGCATGACGCATGGTGTCATCTTTGATGGTCTCGATATCCGCCACGTGAGACAACCCGACGCTGCGGCGAATCAGCTCGGTGCCGCAGAAGCCCACCGCGTCGTGCCACACCTTTTTCAGAAACTCGCTCGCATAACCCGGGTAAGCCAGCGCGGCATCCTGAGTTTTTTCCGTCGCCAGCGCCTGGAAATGTTCGGCAAAGGTGTTCCACAGCTCCTGAATATCGGCCAGACGCTGCTCGCGTCCGGCGGCGGCATCGCGAATACCTAGCTGGCCTGGCAAGCCGCAGTAGTTCAGCAGCAAGTTGCCCACCGCCGTGCCGATGTCAAAACCGATCGGACCGAAATAACCAAACTCCGCGTCGATCGCCTTCAGACTACCGTCGGCGACAAAAATCGACCCGCTGTGAATATCGCCGTGCAGCAGCGCTTCTGCCTGCGAGAAGAAGCGGTGCTTGAGCGACGCCACCGCCAGTTTCAGCTGGGCATCATCGCGTAGCGCGGCCACATCGGCTTCAATTTCTGCCGGATAATTATTGCGCTCGTGCACCTGATACGGGTCGTTGAAAAACAGATCTTCCGTAATCTCGCACATTTCTGGGTTGATGAAATTCGCCACCTGGGCCTTTTTCTGATGCGGATGCAGGTAGAAATCGCTGGTGTGGAACAGCGTTTGCGCCAGGTAGCGCCCGAGTTGCTGCGCCGCCTGCGGGTAGTACGTGCCCTGAATCAGCTCGCCGCGCCAGATGCGATGGTCGGATAAATCTTCCATCACCATCACCGCCAGTTCAGCGTCGAAATGATGGATTTTCACCGTGTGTTCCGGGGCGTGCTGGTAATGCTCGACCAGCGTTTGCGCTTCGAGGCGAGCGCGATCCAGCGTCAATGGCCAGGATTCGCCCACGCAGCGCACGTACGGCAGCGCTTGTTTGACGATCACGCGGCTCACACCGTGGGTGTCGAAGATTTTAAACACCAGGTTGAGATTGCCGTCGCCGACCTCCTGCGCTGAAACCAGCTCGGACGGGTCGTCGAGGCCGCCAAATTGTTGCGCATAAGCCACGGCGTCGTGGGCTGTGAAGGTATGGTATTGCGACATTGCCTCGATCCTCATGTTCTCGTGATGAGATAGCCAGAAATAAAGCCATTCAGACGTCTATACATCTGGATTTCATCCTGACACAATGTGACACAACAACGCAACAGGGATTTAACGATATGCAGACATTACAGACCACCAGCCTGTGGGTGCGCGACAATCAGCTGTTTATTCTGGATCAGCAGGCGCTGCCGCAGGCATCACGCTGGTTGGACGCCAACAGCGTCGAGGCGCTGGTCGGCCATATTCATGCCTTGCGAGTGCGCGGTGCGCCGTTGATTGGTCTTTCCGCCAGCCTGTTGCTGGCGCTGTTGGCGGAGCGCGGCCTGAACCGCGATGCGCTGCTTAATGCGCTGGAAACACTGCGCGCGTCGCGTCCGACGGCGGTCAACCTGATGAACAATCTCGACCGCATGAAGCTGGCGCTGGCGCAGGAAGATTTCGTTCCGGCGCTGGTGGCTGAAGCACTGCGGCTGATTGAGGAAGACAAACAGCTTTGCGAGCGCATCGCCATTGCGGGCAGCCAGCTGGTGAAGCCCGGCAGCCGTCTGCTGACGCATTGTAATACCGGCGGGCTGGCGACGGCGGGCGTGGGGACGGCGCTGGGCGTGATTAATTTTGCCCATCAGCAGGGCAATGTCGCGAACGTCTGGGTCGATGAAACGCGTCCGCTGTTGCAGGGCGGGCGACTCACCGCGTGGGAACTGGGCGAACTGGGCGTGCCGTATCAGCTGATTACCGATTCGATGGCGGCCAGCCTGATGGCGAAAGGGCAGGTCGATGCCGTTTGGGTGGGGGCGGATCGCATCGCCGCCAACGGCGACGTGGCAAACAAAATCGGCACTTATTCGCTGGCGGTACTGGCGAAATTCCACGGCATTCCGTTCTATGTAGCAGCCCCGCAGACCACGCTTGATCCGAACTGTCCGAACGGTGAAGCCATCCCTATTGAGCAGCGCGCGGCGGCGGAAGTCACCGGCGTGGCGGGCAGTTTCGGCGAAGTGCAGTGGGCGCCTGAAAATGCCCGCGTGTATAACCCGGCGTTTGACGTCACTCCCGCGGCGTTAATCAGCGGCTGGGTGCTGGACATCGGCGTGGTCACGCCAGAAGAGGTTGCGGCGGGGAAATTTGCCTGAGTCGTCTATCTTTAAGGGGGTCCCTTAAAGAGGAGATTATCGTGACGCTTGATCCGAATACTGACCTGAAACTGGAGCGCGTGGTAGATGCGCCACGCGAGCTGCTGTGGACCTGCTGGACCACGCCGGAGCACATCAAAAACTTCTTCATTCCCGTGCCGCATAAGGTGGTTGAGTGTGAAATTGACCTGCGCGTCGGCGGGCGTTTTAACACCATTTTTGACGTCGGCGGCCAGCAGATGCACAACCACGGCGTGTATCTGGAGATTGATCCGGGTAAAAAGCTGGTCTTCACCGATGGCTATACCGAAGGCTGGAAACCGGCTGAAAACCCCTTTATGACCGCGATTTTGCTGCTAGAAGATGCGGGCGAGGGCAAAACGCGCTACACGGCGATTGCCCGGCATCCGACGGCGGAAATCCGTCAGCGCCATGAGCAGATGGGCTTTCATGAAGGCTGGGGGATCGTGCTGGATCAGCTGGTGGTGTATGCCAAGGGGCTGAGAGGTTAGTTACGGTGGAATCGTTCCGTTCACCCGATGTTCGGCAGGTTCTTCACCCCGTGGAGAACGTGAACGGGACAAGGGGAGCTATCGCGCACCCCTTGTCAATCCCCGCGACCCCGCACAAGAAATCGGTGCTTCGCACTGCCCGATCTTCCTGCCATCTGCCTGCGGCCGGCTCGACTCGACTCCCTGTCTCGTTTCGCCTCAGCCCGCCATCCCTGGCGGGCTGACCTTGTCATCTGGCCTACAGCCCGGCGATTTCAAGCGGGGGACACAATCGGTGCCTAATTTGACTACGGTTTAGGTATTTTCCAGGTTTTGTAGGCCCGTGCAAACGTAGTGCCGCCGGGCAAAGCTGAAAACAAAAGATCATGTCGAAGAAGATGTTTCTTCCCGCGCCGCTCTTATTTTTCGAAGGATGGAATTTCCGTCTTTATCAACATATCGATTTGGCCAAATCTTTTCCGGGGAGGTATTCAACGCTTGAGCAATAATTGACTCTCCTTTCGGCCATGGGCGTGTGAGTGCATTTGCCAACGTTGACGACGATAGCCCAACCTCGCGAGACAAGGCGGCGAGGCTGGTTCCACGCTTCTTCAGTGCGGCGATGATATCGGCATTGTGCCAATTCCGATGGGACATCATGTTCTCCTTAAGTGGTGTTGTTATGCATTCAGTTATCCTGTTTTGGGATGAAAACACAACAAGAGGATATTCGATTTCAGGATAATTGAACGGAATCGAACTTATGGCCTCGGTCTACTCAGATGAATATCAGCGTGTCATCAATGCGCTAAAGAAAGCACGAAAGGAAAATGGGATCACACAGGCACAGCTTGCCGAGGCGTTGGGCAAGCCTCAGTCATTTATCGCCAAAGTCGAAAGCGGCGAACGTCGGCTGGATGTAGTGGAGTTTGTACATTTGGCGCGATTGGTAGGGATGGAGATAAAGGAAATAGTGCATTCATTAGCGTTAGGCAACGGTGCGGTCTGATGCCCTCTCCCCGGCCCTCTCCCACGGGGAGAGGGAGAAAAGCGCACTATCCAGTTCCCTCTCCATGAGGGAGAGGGTTAGGGAGAGGGGGGGAAACGTTACGCCAGCGTCGGATACCCGCTCGCAATTTCACTGCCGGTGAACTGCGCAATCCAGCCTTCCGGGTTATCGAAAATGCGGATGGCGGTGAAGTTCGGCTCAGAACCCATATCAAACCAGTGCGGCGTGCCCGCTGGCACCGAAATCAAATCGTTTTTCTCACACAGCACCTGATACACCTCCTCATCGATATGCAGGCAGAATAGCCCCGCGCCTTCGACAAAGAAGCGCACTTCGTCTTCGCCGTGAGTATGTTCATTCAGGAACTTCGCCCGCAGCGCGTCTTTCTGCGGGTTATCGGCGCGCAGGCTGATCACATCCCAGCTCTGATAGCCTTTTTCCTGCACCAGTTTGTCGATGGCGTGCTGATACGCGTTAATCACCGTTTCCGGCGTCGGGTTGGCGCCCAGATCCCGGTCGGCTTCCCAACGCTCAAAGCGCACGCCTTTCGCGTTCAACTGCTGCTGAATGTCGTGGCCGTCGATGCTGTGCCAGGTGGGTTCGCTGGCGTTTTTATCAGAGAAAATAGTCAGGGCGCTCATGAGGGAATTTGCTCCGGATGGATTTTATCGAAACGGGAAACCTGATGGTGGTGACTGGCGGTATCCCCGTCGCCACGAATTAACTGCACGGTACGAAAACCGGCCTGTGCGGCAGCGTCCAGCTCCTGATGAATATCGGAGAGGAACAGGATTTGCCCGGCCGACTGCCCAATCTGCAGCGCAATATTTTGGTAAGACTGCACTTCGCGTTTCGCACCGACGTGGGTATCAAAATACCCGCTGAACAAATGAGTAATATCACCTTCGTCGCTGTAGCCAAATAACAGTTTTTGCGCCGCGACTGAGCCGGAGGAATAAACATACAGATCAATGCCTTCTGACTTCCATTTTTCCAGCGTCGGCAACACGTCCGGGTAGAGATGGCCGGTAAAATCGCCATTGACGTAGCCGTCGCGCCAGATAAGCCCTTGCAACGCTTTCAGTGCCGTGGATTTGCGGTCTTCATCCATAAACGCGAATAAGGTTTGCGTGAGTTCCTCGGCGGTGGCGTCTGGCTGGGCGATTTCTTCGCGCAGATTATCCAGAATCGATTTCACTGGCTCGGCGAACGGCTGCGCGCTGATAAACGCCGCCAGGCGCTCGCGCGCATAGGGAAACAGCATGTCATGGACGAAGCGAATATCGCTGGTGGTGCCTTCAATGTCGGTCACAATGGCGCGGATCATGGTTTCTCCAGTTGGCGCAAGCGCAGTTCGCATTCAAATAAAAATTCAAGCCCTTCAAGGTGACGACGCGCTTCTGCAACGTCGCGTCCCCAGCAGGTCAGGCCGTGGCCGCGCAGCAGAAAGCCGTAACTGAGCGGGCGCTCGGTGGCGTAATGTTCGATGCGGCGGGCGAGGGCGTCAATATCCTGGTCGTTATCAAACACCGGAATGGACACGTCGTCGAGGTGACTGCTTTGGCCGCGCAGGGATTTTTGCATTTCATAGCCGTGAAGCACCAGCTCGGCGGATTTTTCGACCCGGGACAGCACCGTCGCATTCACCGTATGAACGTGCAGCACCGCGCCGGCTTCCGGGAAAAGGCGATAAATCAGGGTATGAAGCCCGGTTTCCGCAGACGGTTTACGCCCGGACGGTGCCTGATGGGTGGCAATATCCACCTGCAAAAAATCGTTGCCAGTCAGGCTGCCTTTGTCTTTGCCGGACTCGCTCAGCCAGCACCGGTCGGCGTCTTCGCGCACAGACATGTTTCCGCCGGTGGCGGGTGCCCAGCCTTTGGCGCCTATCCAGCGACAGGCGTCGACGAGCGCTTCGAGTTGCAGGTTTTCAGTCATCTTGCCATTCTCCGGGCCGGTGAGGTTGTTGTTTAGACGTCTAAGCGTCTTGATTGCCAAATACTAACATCGTGTTATAGTGTCAGCAACAACCGCATTACATTCGGGTAAAACGATAATGAGCCATAACCGACTGATTCCGCAGAGTAAACTCCCTAATTTAGGCACCACGATATTTACGCAAATGAGTGCTCTGGCGCACGAATATCAGGCCATAAACCTGTCGCAGGGCTTCCCTGATTTCGATGGCCCGCGCTATTTGCAGGAGCGGCTGGCGTTTCATGTGGCTCAGGGGGCGAATCAGTATGCGCCGATGACCGGGGTACCGGCTCTGCGCGAGGCGATTGCGGCGAAAACGGCGGCGCTTTACGGGTATACGCCGGATGCCAATACCGACATCACCGTCACCGCGGGGGCGACCGAAGCGCTGTACGCGGCGATCACCGCGCTGGTGCGTGAAGGCGATGAGGTTATCTGCTTTGACCCGAGCTACGACAGCTACGCGCCAGCGGTGGAGCTTTCCGGCGGCATCCTCAAGCGCATTGCGCTGCAGCCGCCGCATTTTCGCGTCGACTGGCAGGCGTTTGCCGCACTGCTGAGCGACAAAACCCGGTTGGTTATTCTCAACACGCCGCATAATCCGTCGGCCACCGTATGGCAGAAAAGTGATTTTGATGCGCTTTGGCAGGCGATTGCCGATCATGAAATTTACGTGCTGAGCGACGAAGTGTACGAGCACATCTGTTTTGCCGCCGAAGGTCACGCCAGCGTGCTGGCGCATCCGCAGTTGCGTGAGCGTTCTGTGGCGGTGTCGTCATTCGGTAAAACCTTCCACATGACCGGCTGGAAAGTCGGGTACTGCGTGGCCCCGGCGGAAATTAGCGCCGAGCTGCGCAAAGTGCATCAGTATCTGACCTTTGCGGTGAATACCCCGGCACAACTGGCGCTGGCAGATATGCTGCGCAACGAGCCGCAACATTACCGCGAACTGCCGGATTTCTATCGCGCGCGTCGCGATCTGTTTATTGAAGCACTCGGCGACAGTCGGCTCGAAATTCTGCCCTGCGAAGGCACCTATTTCCTGTTGGCAGATTACAGCGCCATTTCCAGCCTCGATGACGTGAGTTTTTGTCAGTGGCTGACCAAAGAAGTGGGCGTGGCGGCGATCCCGCTGTCGGTATTCTGCGCCGATCCTTTCCCGCACAAACTCATTCGCCTGTGCTTCGCCAAACAGGAATCGACGCTGTTAGCCGCCGCAGAAAGGCTGTGTACACTCTGATTATTTCACCGTCCAGGCTTCGGAGAATTGACGGTCGCTGAACATATCCAGCAGACCGTTAATTTGCCGCAGTCGCAGGACTTCATCGGCGTCCATGCCCAGCTCTTCACCGACTTTTTCATCCGTCCAGCCGAGATGCGTCAGTTCCCGCACAATTTCCGCCATAGCGTTGATTTGATGGCGACCGCGCGCCCGGTTATGGCGGATAGTCGATGCCATACGAGCGGGCTCATCCTCGGCCTCTGAATGCAGGACGCTGACGGGCAAATAGCCTTTAAGCCGTTTCTTTAGCACCGATTTTGATTTCGCCAACTGATGCCGGTGAAAACCGTCCACAATTTCGTACTGATTATTATGCGGCCCATGCACCACAATCGGCTGAGTGAACCCGTCGGTTTCCAGTGATTTCAGCAGGAGCCTTTTTTCAGGCGGGGCAACGTTATTGGGGTTGTAATCATTCGGTGCGATGTCCTCCTGCTTTATCCACAGCACGCAGTCCACGGGCTGATCGCGAAACGGACTTTCTCGATGGAGCGCTTGCCGGAAATGATTAATCGCCTTAATGCGCTCTGGTTCCTTTAGCGTTGCCAGCCAGGCCGTCATATGTTCAATCATTTGCTGTTGCATAAAATTCCCCATTCCTGACGTTTATTCGCGATGCGCTGATTGTAGCGCTGGTAGTTTTTCGCCTTGGTTGGGCTGAACGACAGCATTCGGCACCAGTAATCGTTGTTCAACAGCACCTTGCAGATCCGCCGCCAGGAAGGGATATCTTTTGCCGCAATATCCTTCGGCTGGGTATCGGGGATGGGGTCGATTCCACGTTTTTGGTACCAGTGCAGATACACGGCAATCTTATTGCGATAGTGGTTTGCGGTTGAGGGCGGCATGGTTTCGAGCAGAAAGAGGGCATAGGTTTCCCAGCTGTAACCCTCGGGTTTTTCCATTTTTCGGTGGCCGTAAAACTGATTGTCGTGGCCAGCGTAAATCCCGCCGCTGTTGACGCCGCTGACACGCTGGCACATGGCGGCCCAACGCTCTGGCTCAAGGACGTGATAGAGCCACAACCCCTGGCGCTGCTCGGGGCCAAACGGTTCGCAAATGCGCATGTAGCGCAGCGGGACGCCTGCCTGATACATCAGGTTGTACAGCGGGTTATATTGCAGAGCGGTGCGAGAAAACCACGTCCAGATGTCGGCTGTTTTCCAGTCATAGATGGGGTAGACATACCAGGTATGGCCGCCACGCGCCATGCTGGTCCAGGGTTTGTCATCGGCAAAACGCAGTTTGTCCTTGGCGGCAACGGCTAAAAAGCGGGTGTAGGATTCATCAGCACGGATCCCGATACTGACGGCTGCCGGTCGATTCTGAGAGAACCACTCGGCAAAATGACTGACAAATTCTTCGAAGGTGATCCCTGGTTGATAAAACGGGAAATAGGCCGGATCGGTGATGGCGTCGGCGGGAGGTTGGCGCACCCACGGCGTATCGGGTTCCCAGCAGCACCATTCTGGTGTGAATTGGGTGAGGGCATTTGGGGTCGTCAACGGCAGGGCAACCCAATAAAAGGTGTCGATGACGTCGGCATATTCTACCCGCATCTCCTCACAATGCTGAATTGTGCTGCTGAACTGAGCTTCCCAGTCGATAAATAAAACACTGAACTTTTTTTTCTGTTTTCTGGCTAATGTTCCGGCCAGGTGCAGCATGACCGTAGAATCTTTTCCGCCGGAAAATGAGATGCACACCCGTTCAAAATCATTGAGCATCCAATTTATTCTTTCGGTTGCCGCGGTCAATACGTTTTGCTGAAGAGGGAACTTGTAAATTGACATTCCGTTGCCTTTTATTGTGTCTTTTTTATAAATATAATATATATAAAATAAGCATTTGAGTAAAGTTAGCGCTTCAATATTTAAATATATGTTAGATGTATATTAACTTGTGGGTTATAAGGTTTGTGAATGTTTTATTGTGCGAAAAAATAAATGAATGTTAGGGTATTAAATAAGGTAAGGCAATTAACGCATTGCCTTACCTTTTTACTTATTTTTCGCCCATCATGGCTTTCAGATTTTCAGCGTCAGGCAGGCCGACCACCTGCTGGAGCATATTGTCATCGTTAAGATAATAAATCGCGGGGGTGGCGTTGGCACCTAATTCATCCATGATTTTCTGGTTATCATTCAATATTTGCATCTGAGCCGGGGCGACCGACGACGGTACATTGAGCTTCAGTTTGCCGCCGGATTGTTCGTAGTCATGCCAGGTTTTTGCCGGATCCTTGCTGGTCATGATCGCCGCCGCCGTCGCCGGACTTTCTGGCTTAATAACGCCCACCATCAGCGTGCGCAGCTGCACTTTACCGGACTCAACCCACGGTCGTGCCTGCTGCCAGAACTGTTTGCAGTACGGGCAGAACGGATCGGCGAAGACATAAATCACGCGCGGCGCGGTTTTTTTACCGTCGAGGATCCAACTCGCTTTCTCCATTTTTTGCCATAGCTCACGGCCCGCCGGGGCGTAAATATCCTTTTGAATCAGTTGCTCGCTGAGGTTAGCGCCTTTCTCGTCATACATATAACCCGAAATAGCGTGCTTGCCGTCCGGCGTGAGGTAGATGGTCACCCCCATATCCTGATACTTACCGAGATAACCTTTCATACCGCCCGGCGCGTCGAAAGATTTGATTATCGCAATCCCTTGTTTCTCTATCGCTTTTACCGGCGCGGGCAGCTCTTCAGCGGTGGCCAGAAAGGGGGCCAGAGTGAGCAGTAGGGCGAGTTTACGCATAATAACTCCTTGTAAAATAGGTGGATGATGTCCAATAAATGGTAGAGCCTATCACAACCATAGATAAGACCCCGGGGTGGCGCAATTGCGCTGACATAAGGTGAGTGGTCTAATCCGTCCCGCTGTTACGGCCTTTTACAAGGGTGTAGAGCGCAACGCAAGCCAGCTTGCTGGCACTGAACACCCTCAGGGGCTTTCAGGTAACGGGGCCGCCTGAAAAGGTGGCCTTTTTACGTTCTGGGTTCATGAACATCGTTGCGTCCGTTTGTTAGCTAACGCTTATTGATTTGATACGGGAAACGCATTGGCCCGTTGAATCAAAGTTAGTTAACTTACCTCTCAACGACAACACGGAGGAAGTACAGATGTCTTTAATTAATACCAAAATCAAACCTTTCAAAAACCAGGCTTTCAAAAATGGCGAATTCGTAGAAGTCACTGAGAAAGACACCGAAGGTCGCTGGAGCGTGTTCTTCTTCTATCCGGCTGACTTCACTTTCGTTTGCCCGACCGAACTGGGCGACGTGGCTGACCACTACGAAGAATTCCAGAAACTGGGCGTAGATATTTACTCCGTTTCTACCGACACCCACTTTACCCATAAAGCGTGGCACAGCAGCTCCGACACCATCGCGAAAATCAAATACGCGATGCTCGGCGACCCAACTGGCGCCCTGACCCGTAACTTCGAAAACATGCGTGAAGACGAAGGCCTGGCCGACCGTGGCACCTTCATCGTTGACCCGCAGGGCATCATTCAGGCCATTGAAGTTACCGCTGAAGGCATCGGCCGTGACGCATCTGACCTGCTGCGTAAAGTGAAAGCGGCACAGTACGTGGCTTCCCACCCAGGCGAAGTGTGCCCGGCGAAATGGAAAGAAGGCGACGCGACCCTGGCTCCATCCCTGGATCTGGTCGGCAAAATCTAAGTTTGTCATGCCCGGCGGCGCTGTGCTTGCCGGGCCTACAATCTCGTAGGCCGGGTAAACGAAGTGTCACCCGGCAATTCACCTGAACACCATGATGCAAGCTGCCCGCACAAGGCCGCTCGCATGATGATGTTTTATGAGAGGGAAGAACAATGCTCGACACAAACATGAAAACCCAGCTCAAGGCCTATCTTGAGAAACTGACGAAACCTGTTGAGCTGATTGCCACGCTGGATGACAGCGCTAAATCGGCAGAAATCAAGGAACTGCTGGCGGAAATCGCCGAACTCTCCCCGAAGGTAACCTTTAAAGAAGATAACAGCCTGCCGGTGCGCAAGCCTTCTTTCCTGATTACCAACCCGGGCACTACCCAGGGACCGCGCTTTGCCGGCTCCCCGCTGGGGCATGAATTTACGTCGCTGGTGCTGGCACTGCTGTGGACCGGCGGCCATCCGTCAAAAGAAGCGCAGGCGCTGCTGGAGCAAATCCGCTTTCTGGACGGCGATTTCGAATTTGAAACCTATTACTCGCTCTCCTGCCACAACTGCCCGGACGTGGTGCAGGCGCTGAACCTGATGGCGGTGCTGAACCCGCGCATCAAACACACCGCGATTGACGGTGGTGTGTTCCAGAATGAAATTACCGATCGCAACGTGATGGGCGTGCCGGCGGTGTTTGTGAACGGTCAGGAGTTTGGTCAGGGCCGCATGACGCTGGCAGAGATCGTGGCAAAAGTGGACACCGGCGCGGAGAAACGTGCGGCGGAAGCGCTGAACAAACGTGATGTTTACGATGTGCTGATCGTCGGCTCCGGCCCGGCGGGCGCAGCGGCGGCGGTTTACTCTGCGCGTAAAGGCATCCGCACTGGCCTGATGGGCGAGCGTTTTGGGGGCCAGGTACTCGACACCGTCGACATCGAAAACTACATTTCGGTGCCGAAAACCGAGGGCCAGAAACTGGCGGGCGCGCTCAAGCAGCACGTTTCCGACTACGACGTGGACGTTATCGATTCCCAGAGCGCCAGCAAACTGACGCCAGCGGCGGAAGAAGGCGGTCTGCATCAGATTGAAACCGCCTCCGGCGCGGTGCTGAAAGCGCGCAGCGTTATCATCGCTACCGGCGCGAAATGGCGCAACATGAACGTGCCGGGCGAAGAACAGTATCGCACCAAAGGCGTGACCTACTGCCCGCACTGTGACGGCCCGCTGTTTAAAGGTAAACGCGTGGCGGTGATCGGCGGCGGAAACTCCGGCGTGGAAGCGGCTATCGATCTGGCGGGTATTGTTGAGCACGTTACCCTGCTGGAATTTGCCCCAGAGATGAAAGCCGACCAGGTATTGCAGAACAAAGTGCGCAGCCTGAAAAACGTCGACATCATTCTGAACGCGCAAACGACTGAGGTGAAAGGCGACGGCACCCGCGTGGTGGGGCTCGAGTATCGCGACCGGGTCAGCGGCGATACGCATCAGATTCCACTTTCCGGCATCTTTGTGCAGATTGGTCTGCTGCCGAACACCACCTGGCTGGAAGGCGCGATTGAGCGCAACCGCATGGGCGAAATCATCAT
>Ga0079104_1001497_pt1 | contig 15530 bp, 15 predicted proteins | sample MedtruBG_FD_76829 | JGI IMG/M metagenome (GOLD analysis project Ga0079104, IMG submission 76829) | Root nodule microbial communities of legume samples collected from California, USA - Medicago truncatula BG | ecosystem: Host-associated > Plants > Roots > Nodule | place: USA: California...
CAGTACCAGTTTAGTACGATTCATTATTAATACCCTCTAGATTGAGTTAATCTCCATGTAGCGTTACAAGTATTACACAAAGTTTTTTATGTTGAGAATATTTTTTTGATGGGAATACACTTATTTTTGATCGTTCGCTCAAAGAAGCATCGAACAGGTGTACAAAAAGCAAAAGCTGTGTGAAAACAGTACGATTTCATTGGATTAATCTTAGATAATCTCAGTTTAAATAGTGAAATCCGATTTGCATTTTTATTAAATAAGGCTATCGAAGGAATAAAAAAAGCGCCACGAGGGCGCTTTTGTGCAAATTAAGTCGACTGAATCGAAATTACAGTACGTGCACGGATGCAGTATTGGTGGTTCCGCTTGGTACCAGTGCACCAGAAACCATCACCACAACGTCACCTTTCTGAGCCAGACCGCTCTGCAGTGCAACTTCTTTACCCAGACGGTAGAAATCATCAGTAGAAGAGATTTCTTTCACCAGCTGCGCGTTAACGCCTTTAGACAGCACCAGCTGACGTGCAGTCAGTTCGTTGGTGGTCAGCGCCAGGATAGTCGCATCCGGGAAGTATTTACGGATTGCACGAGCAGATTTACCGCCCTGGGTCGCAACAACAATCAGTGGCGCTTCCAGTTTCTCAGCAGTTTCTACCGCACCGCGGCAAACTGCTTCGGTGATGCGCAGCTTACGGCTGTCGTTGTTGAAGTCCAGACGGCTGCTCATTACGCGGTCAGTACGTTCGCAGATGGTCGCCATGATGGTCACAGCTTCCAGCGGGTATTTACCTTTCGCAGACTCACCGGACAGCATAACTGCATCAGTACCGTCGAGGATGGCGTTCGCAACGTCACCGGCTTCAGCGCGGGTTGGACGTGGGTTCTTGATCATAGAATCCAGCATCTGGGTCGCGGTGATAACCACTTTACGTGCGCGCACGCATTTTTCGATGATCATCTTCTGCGCGAAGATAACTTCTTCAACCGGGATTTCAACGCCCATATCGCCACGAGCAACCATGATGCCGTCAGAGGCTTCGAGGATTTCGTCGAAGTTGTTCAGGCCTTCCTGGTTTTCGATTTTGGAGATAATCTGGATGTTTTCGCCGCCGTGGGCTTTCAGGTGCTCACGGATTTCCAGCACGTCAGAACGTTTACGGATAAAGGAAGCTGCAACGAAGTCAACACCCTGTTCGCAACCGAAGATCAGGTCCTGTTTGTCTTTCTCAGCCAGCGCTGGCAGAGCGATGGAAACGCCTGGCAGGTTAACGCCTTTGTTTTCGCCCAGGTCGCCGTTGTTCAGTACTTTACAAACAACCTTGTTGCCTTCGATAGCGGTCACTTCCATACCGATCAAACCGTCATCAACCAGGATGGTGTTGCCGACGCTCAGATCGCTGGTGAAACCTTCGTAGGTGACGGCCACAGTTTCGGTGTTACCGACAACGGTTTTGTCCGTGGTGAAGGTGAAGGTCTGGCCTGCTTTCAGAGCGACGTCGTTGCCGCCTTCCAGTTTAATGGTACGGATTTCCGGGCCCTTGGTATCCAGCAGGATAGCCGCAGTCTTACCGGTTTTGCTCACCACGTTGCGCAGGTTTTTGATGCGCTGGCCGTGTTCAGCGTAGTCGCCGTGAGAGAAGTTCAGACGCATCACGTTCATGCCAGCGTCCAGCATTTTGGTCAGCATCTCTTCGGATTCGGTTTTTGGACCGATGGTGCAAACAATTTTGGTCTTTTTCATGACAGTCTTAGTCTTTAAGTTGAGAGAGAAGGAATAGGAAAATTTGGATCGTGGGCGCACTGCCACGAAGGTAAACCTGTACTACGAAAGTCGCGATGCCACGAGATAAGGATAGGTGACATCAAAAAAGCGTGCAGAGGAAAGTGAGCCTGGTTTTCAGCTACGAAGGTTGGATGAAGTTTTACGTTATTTTTTATGCAGTCCAATGCGCTGAAACCATTCAAGAAAGAATCGGTGCGTATTATACGAGGTTACGGGTAAAAAGGAAAATGAAAACGCCGTTTCAGAACAAGACGATAGCGCTTAACAAAATCATTACGAGGCGATCTTTACTTTGTAACAGAATCTAATGGCGAAAGTTGCCCAGAAAGACGCTATCATCAGTAATGAATTGAAAATTAATGAGTTAGCAGGAGCAACAGATGGGCAATCAAGGTAAAGATGACGCGCTGTATCAGGAGATGTGCCGGGTGGTCGGCAAGGTCGTACTCGAGATGCGCGACCTGGGGCAGGAGCCCAAACACATTGTCATTGCTGGCGTATTACGCACATCGCTTGCTAACCAAAAGATTAAACGCAGTGAACAGACCCGCGAGGCGATGGAACGGGTCATCACCGCGCTGGCGGGTCAATAATCAGGCAATCACAAAGCGTAAAACCGCTTTCACGGCAATTTCTGAGTGATGCGCCACCAGTTCCGGGTCGTCAATTTCCGGCAACGGGCCTTCCAGATAAAGGCTATTAAAGGTGTAAAAGTTCGACACCTGGTAAAAACTGAAGCTGCTGATTAATCGGTGCACGTCCCGGGCCTCAACGCCTTGCTGAAAAATGTCCTGTTGCTGACCGCGATCGAGAATATTTTCCAGAATCGACAGGGCGCTTTTGTTCAGCGGTTTCAGCAAACCTGACGCATTCAGCCACTTCCCGCGCTGCATGTTCTCCATGCAAATGACCCGCATATAATCCGCATGGCTCGCGTGGTACGCCACGCTCCATTTCACTAACTGCACCAGCGCTTCGACCGGCGGTAAATTTTCCAGCCCCAGCTGCTGCTCGTTTTCACGAATGCGGGCGTAGACGTGTTCCAGCACCGCCTGATACAGCTGCTCTTTGGTTTTGAAGTAATAGACCACCATCCGTTTGGTGGTTTGCGCCTCTCCGGCTATCTGTTCCATTCTCGCCCCGGCCAGGCCGTGCTCGGCAAAAACCGCGATGGCAGCGGCAAAAATCTTCTCTTTCAGGCTCTGGGCTTCATCGTGAACAACAACAGACATAGCGACTCCGGCTTCGGGTAAGAACAAAAAATACACACAATGATCACAAATTAGCAACGAATTATGGCGCGTATGAACCAAATGATTCATATTCAACTTTCCCGAAGATCATGACAGGTGACACTATGCTGCGCTCCATCGCAACCGTCTCGATATCAGGCACCTTACCGGAAAAACTGAGCGCCATTGCCGATGCAGGCTATCAGGGCGTTGAAATTTTTGAAAATGATCTGCTCTATTATACCGGTTCGCCGGCGGATATCCGACAGATGGCCGCCGATCTCGGTTTGCAGATCACGCTTTTTCAGCCCTTTCGTGATTTCGAAGGCGCCAGCCGCCCGCAGTTTGCCGCCAATCTCGAACGCGCCAGACGCAAATTTGACCTCATGCATCAGCTCGGCTGCGACACCTTACTGCTATGCAGCAGCGTAGCGCCAGACACTAGCCCGGATATCGACCTGCAAATCAGTGACCTGCGCGCACTGGCAGAGCTGGCTGAACGTGAAAAAATCAACGTTGGGTATGAAGCTCTGGCCTGGGGCACGCAGGTGAACCGCTGGCATCAGGCGTGGCAGCGCGTAAAAGCAGTCGACAGCCCGGCGATGGGGATTGTGCTAGACAGCTTCCACGTGCTGGCCCTGGGCGACACGCTGGCCCGGCTGGATGAAGTGCCGGTCGATAAAATTACCTTCCTTCAGCTGGCCGATGCGCCGGTGATGAAAATGGACGTGCTCGAATGGAGCCGCCATTTCCGCTGCTTCCCGGGTCAGGGCGAGCTGCCCGTCGTGGAATTTGCCACCGACTTAACCCGTCGAGGCTATCGCGGTCCGTGGTCGCTGGAAGTGTTCAACGATGGTTTCCGCGCCTCGCCAAACGGCGCAACCGCGAAGGACGGCTATCGTTCGCTACTGTGGCTGGAAGAACAAACCCGTCAGCAATTACCCGAAACAGACGCCGAACTCTGTTCGCTGCCTGCGCTACCGGAATATCAGGGGCCGGAATTTATTGAATTTGCCGCCAGTCCTGCCGAAGCGAAAAAACTCGGCACAAGCCTTAGCCAAATGGGCTTCCACCCACAGGGAATGCATCGCAGCAAAAAAGTGAGCCTGTGGCAAAATGGCGGCGCGCGGGTGATTGTCAATCACCAGCCGCACAGCTGGGCCGATCATTTCTGGCAGCGCCACGGCGTTTCTCTGTGTGCCATGGCGCTGCGCGTCAGCCGCAGTGAGCCGATCATCGCCCGGGCAAAAGCCTACGGTTATGCCACCTGGCAAGGCGAAGTTGGGCCGAATGAAAGCCCCATTCCGGCGGTATGTGCTCCGGACGGCAGCCTGATTTATCTGGTCGAAGAGGGCGATGATATCTACGCCCGCGACTTTGAACTCAACGCGCCGGTGTCGACTTCCGGTCTGCTCGGCATCGATCATCTGGCGTTAGGCATGGAGGCCGACAGCCGCGATAACTGGGTGATGTTCTTCCGCACCGTGTTCGGCTTCACGCTCGAGCACGAGCAGACGATGCCCGATCCTTACGGGCTGGTGCGCAGCCTGGCGGTACACAGCCCGCAGGGCAATATTCGTCTGGCGCTGAATATCTCCCAAAGTCGCGCCACGCAGATTGCGCGCTCGGTGGCCTGTTATCAGGGCGCGGGCTTACAACATGCGGCGTTTGCCTGTGCGGATTTACCCGCGGTGCTTGATACGTTACCCGGCGGGCTGCCGTCTGCGCTGCCTATTCCGGCCAACTATTATGAGGATCTCCGGGCGCGGTTCGGCGACAGCGAGCTGGCCGACGTTCTGCAACAGCAGCAGATCCTGTACGATCGTGACGGCAGCGGCGGCGAGTTTTTACATCTGTATACTCGCCCATTCAGCACCGGACGTTTTTTCTTTGAGTTAACCGAACGACGTAACGGCTATGCGCAATATGGCGCGGTCAATGCGGCGGTCCGTCTTTCGGCCATGCAGTACAGTGAGTAAACCAGACTGAACCAGAAGGTTCGGCTGGCGGAGTGAAAATAACAACATTCATCTGCACCCTACAAAGACAGGAAACTCTATGAGCACTTACAGCCATGACCACGCTGTGGCCGCGGAGGCGGTCACCGCTGTGCGCCGCACCCGGCGTCGGATCGGTATTCTGGCCCTGCTGGCAGTGGGCACTATGATCAACTATCTCGACCGCACGGTGCTGGGCATCGCTGCCCCGGCGCTCACTCAGGAGCTGGGCATCAACGCGGCGATAATGGGCCTGGTGTTCTCGGCGTTTGCTTGGACCTACGCGCTGGCGCAAATTCCCGGCGGCCTGTTCCTCGACCGCTTCGGCAACAAAATCACCTATTTCCTCTCCCTCACGCTGTGGTCGCTATTCACGCTGTTTCACGGTATGGCGGTCGGCATCAAATCTTTATTACTGTGCCGCTTTGGGCTGGGGATCAGCGAAGCGCCGTGCTTCCCGGTGAATAGCCGGGTGGTCAGCGCCTGGTTTCCGCAACAGGAGAGGGCAAAAGCCACGGCGGTGTATACCGTCGGCGAATACCTTGGCCTCGCCTGCTTCTCGCCGCTGCTGTTCTGGATAATGGGCAGCTTTGGCTGGCGCGCGCTGTTTATCAGCGTCGGCGTGGTCGGCATATTATTCGCGATTGCCTGGTGGCGCCTGTACCGCGAACCGCACGAAGACAGCCGCTTGAGCCAGCAGGAACGTGAATACATCGAAGCGGGCGGCGGCATTCAATCCGCCGTGGTACAAAAAACACAGTTCAGCTGGCCGCTGGTGCGCCAGTTGCTGAGCAAGCGTCAGATTGTCGGGGCGAGTATCGGCCAGTTTGCCGGTAACACGGTGCTGGTGTTCTTCCTGACCTGGTTCCCGACATGGCTCGCCACTGAGCGTCATATGCCGTGGCTGAAAGTGGGCTTCTTTGCCATTCTGCCGTTCCTCGCGGCGGCGGGTGGGGTGATGTTCGGCGGCTGGATATCGGACAAACTGCTGAAAGCCACGGGCTCTGCCAATCTGGGGCGCAAGCTGCCGATTATCGTCGGCCTGCTGATGGCGAGCTGCATCATTACCGCCAACTGGCTGCACAGCGACACCGCGGTGATCCTGGTGATGTCGTTCGCTTTCTTTGGTCAGGGAATGGTCGGCCTCGGCTGGACGCTGATTTCCGACATGGCGCCCAACGGGCTCGGGGGCCTCACCGCCGGACTGTTTAACTTCTGCGCCAACCTGGCGGGGATCCTCACGCCGCTGGTGATTGGCTTTATCGTCGCCGCCTCCGGCAGTTTCTTCTACGCGCTCATTTACATCGGCGGCGCAGCGCTGCTCGGTGTGGTGGCGTACGTCTTTATTCTCGGCGATGTCAAACGCATCGAACTCACGGAACAGCAGGATTAGGGAGCACGCATGATCATTACCGGAAACACCAGACTGATTGCGCATCTGGGCTGGCCCACGGAAAGTTTCAAAGCGCCGATGATTTACAACCCGTGGTTTGCGGCGCAAAACGTGGATGTCAAAGTGGTGCCGATGGGCGTGCGTCCGGAGGCTTTTGCCGCGTTCGTGCCTGCGCTGTTTGAGATGACCAACCTGGTGGGAGCACTGGTGACGATGCCGCATAAGGTCGTCACCGCCGGGTTGGTGCAACACCTCAGCCCGACGGCGGCGATTGCCGGAGCCTGCAATGCCATTCGGCGTGAAGAGGACGGCTCGCTCACCGGGGACATGTTTGACGGTGATGGGTTCGTGCAGGGCATTCAGCGTAAAGGTTTTTGCGCGGAGAATGCCCGGGCGTTAGTGGTGGGTTGTGGCGGCGTGGGGTCGGCGATAGCCGCCTCACTGGCGGCGGCGGGCGTGCCTGCGCTCACGCTATTTGATACGCGTGAGCAAACCGCTCAGGCGCTGGCCATGCGCCTGCTGCGTCATTATCCGACGCTGGAAATCAGCCTAATGCAAAAGGATCCGCAGGGCCATTCGCTGGTGGTCAACGCCACGCCGATGGGCATGAAACCGGGCGATCCGCTGCCGCTGGATGTTGACCTCCTGATGCCCGGCGCGTATGTCGGTGAAGTGGTCATGAGCCAGACCTGGACACCGTTCCTGCAGGCCGCGATGGCGCGCGATTGTCAGGTGCAGCGCGGCACCGACATGCTGTTTGAAATGATCCCCGCCTATCTGAAGTTCTTTGGCCTGCCGGTCGCCACCCCGGAACAGCTGCGCGAACGGGCTGAGATCAGGGAATAAGCGGATTCGACTGGCGTTCCCTGTTTGCCCGGCTAAGATAATCGCTTTCGAACCGGGCAAAGATTTCACACTGATGACCACAACCCTTCACGTACTTGCCGCGGGCAGTCTCAAGCGGGCATTTATTCCGCTGTGTCAGCATTTCAGCCACCAAACCGGTATTTCTGTTTCTATCGATTTTGGCCCCGCAGGCCTGCTGCGAGAGCGCATCGAAGCCGGTGAACGCTGCGACCTGTTTGCTTCCGCCAACACGCAGCACCCGCAAACGCTGCTGGCGAGCGGACGCGCGCAGGCGGTGACGACCTTTGCGTTTAATCGTCTGAACCTTACGGCACGGAAAACCGCGCTAACGGAAAACGCCGACTGGCTCAGCCTGCTGGCGAATCCGTCGCTGCGGCTCGGCACCTCGACACCCGGCTGTGACCCGTCTGGCGATTACACTTTCGAACTGTTAGCCCGTATCGAGGCGGACTATCCGGATGTGACGCTAACCGCGCGGGCACACAGGCTGGTGGGCGGCAGAACGTCGTTAACCGTTCCAGCAGGGGAAATTGCCAGCGCGTGGTTGATTCGCCAGGATTTGACCGACGTGTTTATCGGTTATGCGCATTACGCGCAGGCGCTGGGAGATAGTGACGACTTACGCATTCTGGCACTGCCGGAGACGTATCAGACGCGCTGTGAATATCAGCTGGCGCGGCTCAGTGACGCCGCGCGCCCGCTGGAACAATGTATTGTGGCGCCAGAAGGCCAAGCGTTTTTACGTCAGGCCGGATTTCTAACGCTCGATGGAAAATAACGGGGCAATGACCTGACGCGGATAGTCCTCCAGCGTCAGTGTCCGGACAGGTACGCCATAGGCTTGCAACAGATGGCGGTCCGTCACTACGTCTTCGGTTTTACCCGCCAGCCATTTCCCGGCCGGTAACAGCATCAGCGTGTGGCTCGCCACCTGTAACGCGTGGGTAGGATCGTGCGTAGTAAACAGCACGCTGCGCTGCTGGCGATGCGCCAGGTCGCTAATCAGCTGCAACACCACCTGCTGGTTAGCCAGATCCAGCGCGGAGCAGGGCTCATCCAGCAAAATATTCTGACTGCCGCTGACCAGCGCCCTGGCAATCATCACCAACTGCTGCTGCCCGCCGGAGAGCGTGCCGACGTGCTGCTGCGCCAGTGCCGAAATGTTCAGCTGCGCCAGCGCCTGCGCAACTTGCTGTCGATCCTCGGTCGACGGCTGTGAAAATAGCCCCACATGCCGCGCGCGGCCCATTAACACTACGTCCTCCACCTGCCAGGCGAAGGCCGGGTGAAACGACTGCGGCACCACGCTGACGCCGCCATCAATTGAAAACTGCCCACCGAAAACGGGCAACACCCCGGTTAACGTATCCAGTAAGGTACTTTTCCCGCGGCCGTTTGCGCCGAGCACCGCCCAGATATTCCCCGGCTGACAGGCAAAACTGAGCGGAGCAAACAGCGGCTTGCCATGACCGAATAACAGTTCACTGACAGATAACGAAGCGGTGTTCATCGGGCACTCCAGCGTTGGCTGTAAATCAGCAAAAAGGTGAAGACCGGTGCGCCGACCAATGCGGTGATGATCCCGATGGGAATTTCGGCGTCGGTCAGGGTGCGGGCGAGGTCGTCGACCGCCATCATAAACCCGCCGCCGAGCCAGAACGCGGTCGGCAACAGACGGCGATGATCGGCCCCAACGAGTAACCGCGCCAGATGCGGGATCACCAGCCCGACCCAGGCAATGCTGCCGCTGACCGCCACCTGCGCGGCAACCAGCAGCGCGCAGCTGACCAGCACCCCGCGACGGAGCGGTTTTATCGACACGCCGAGCGCCCGGGCATCTTTCTCATCCAGCGACAGTAAATTAATGCGCCAGCGCAGGGCGAACAGCACCGAGCCCGCCAGCAGCACCGGTCCGGCGACCAGCATCACTTTGTGCCAGTTGGCGGTGGCAAAACTGCCGAGCAGCCAGAATACGATGTTGGGCAACACCTCTTCGGTGTCGGCGAGGTATTGCATCAGGCTGACGAGTGCGGCGAAAAACCCACTGAGGATAATGCCCGACAGGATCAGCACCAGCGTACTTTCGCGCCTTTGCAGGGTCGCAATCAGATACACCAGCCCAAGCGCGGCGAGGCCAAAGCTAAAGGTCGAGCTCATCATTAAAAGCGGACTTAACCCGAGCAAAATAGCCAGCGTGCCGCCAAACGCTGCGCCGGAAGTCACGCCGATGATGTGCGGGTCGACCAGCGGATTGCGGAACACGCCCTGAAGCGTGGCGCCGCTCAGCCCCAGCGCTGCGCCGCAGAGAAAGGCCATCACCACGCGCGGTAAACGCACCGTCCACACCACCTGTCCGGCGATTTCGTTCGGCGCATAAGGGTGTAGAAGATGAGTGACAACGTCACCGATTGGTAAATGGTATTGGCCGAGACCCAGCGAAACCAACGCCAGCAGCAGGGTCAAGGCGATCAACCCCGCGTGTAGCGCGCGAAACCGTGCCTCAGAGGGCATGGGATTTCCAGCTCACACGGTAAAAGTGCTGATAGTAATCTTGTGCCTGAGCATCCACGTTGATGTCTTTATAGCGTTCCGGATAAAGCTTTTTCGCCATCCACAGTTCGCCAATCGCCATCGCTTCCGGCATCGGATAGCCCCAGGCTTTGGCATATTCCGGCATCAGCCACACGCGATGATGTTTCACCGCGTCAATGGCCTGCCACTGCGGATCGCTTTCGATGGCTTTCACCACCTCCGGGTAGCGATCCTGCACAAAAATAACCTGCGGGTTCCACTGTAAAACCTGCTCAAGTGATACCTGGCGCGCGCCTTTAACCGTCGCTGCCGCCACGTTTAGCGCGCCGGCATGCTTCATCATCAGCCCGGTATATTTGCCTGAGCCGTAGGTGTTGAGATCCGGGTTGGCCATATACACGCGGACTTTTTTATCCTCAGGAATATCGGCTACCGCAGCATTAGCGTTGGCGCGAGCGCGGAAGGTGTAGTCGATCAGCGCCTCGGCTTCTTTCGGCCGTTCCACGACGTCACCAATCAGGCGAATACCCTGTTTCAACCCGTCGTTGTAGGCCTGTTCTTCGTTGGCCATCGTCGGGTTCATTTTGTTTTTCTCACCGGCGGCGTCCTCGCGCAGGGAAATCGCCACTACCGGAATACCGGCATTCTGAATCTGTTGGATCATTTCCGTCGGAGCGTAGTTCGCCACGAAAACCACCTGCGGATGCAGCGCCAGCAGGCTTTCAATATTGGCCTGCGTCAAATCGCCCGGCATCGGCAGTGTGGTGATTTTCGGCATAAAGCGGGCGAACTGCGGCCCGAGCTGTTTTTTCCAGCTGCTCATCACGCCGACGATGTCATCCTGCGCATTCAGCTGCACCAGCAGATTCAGCGTCTGATGCTGAAGCACTACCACGCGGTGGACGTGATCGGGCAGCGTGACCTGACGACCGAGCTGATCAGTCACGGTCCGGTCAGCATGGGCGGCAGCGGATGCGAAAAAGGCGCTGCAGGCAAGGGCAGTGCACAGATAAAGGCGGTGTCGTCTGGACATGATTCACTCTGAGAAGGGAAATAATCGCTGTGTATTAAATTATATAGCGGTTCAGGTTGCAAACCTTTCGTACTGATTATCTCTATGGATCAAGAGAGCGGTCGATATAACCAGAGGGAATATCCCGCTTCGCTTGTTGCATATGCCAGATAAGTTATGTATTTTTATGCAAATTAAATGCATAAAAAGGTGATGGTATGATCAGCAAATGGATGAAGGTTTTTTGTTTAACAGCGGCGCTGGCGGCCAGTGCTCAGGTTGCAGCACAAACGTATATCGTCGGCGCGGGCGGTACCTATCGCCCGTTTGAATATGAAAACAGCCAGAAACAGCTGGAAGGTTTTGACATCGATGTGATTAAGGCCATCGCCAAAGCCGAAAACTTCGATATCAAACTGATCAACACGCCATGGGAAGGCATCTTCGCCACCCTCAACTCTGGCGACCGCGACATCATCATTTCCGGGATTACTATCACTGACAAGCGTAAGCAGATGATCGACTTCTCCGCGCCGTACTTCCCGGCGGAACAGTCGATTGTGGTGGCGAAAGATTCCAAAGTCAGTTCGCTGGCCGCGCTGAAAAACGAGAAGGTCGGCGTGGTGAACTCCAGCACCGGGGACATCGTGGTGTCTGACGTGCTCGGCAAAAACAGCACCGCCATCAAGCGTTTCGACAATACCCCGCTGATGCTGCAAGAGCTGTTTGAAGACGGCGTGAGCGCGGCGGTGGGTGACGTAGGTGTGGTGAAGTACTACATCAAACAGCACCCGGAAAAACAGTTCAAACTGGTGCCAGATGCCAAATTTGAACGTCAGTATTTCGGTATTGCGGTAGCGAAAGGCAACAGCGAACTGCTCGGCAAAATTAACGATGGCCTGAAAAAGATCGTCGCCGACGGCACCTACGCCAAAATTTATCAAACCTGGTTTGACGCAGACGTTCCGACGTTGCCAGTTCAGTAATAACCTCTTTTCTATTTTCACGGCGATCGCCACTGCTGACGATCGCCGTTTTTTTCAGGGATAAGCTATGACGGGATTCCGTTGGGAAATTATCGAGGAGTACGGCCCGCTGTTTATTGACGGCGCGATAATGACCCTCAAATGCACCATTATTTGTGTGATCCTCGGCACGCTGTGGGGCCTGACGCTCGGCCTGGGCCGAATGGCGAGGGCCGAACACGGGCCGTGGAAATATGTGCTGCGCTACCTGGTGCAGTTCCCGGTGCGCTTTTATGTCAGCGCCTTTCGCGGTACGCCACTGTTTGTGCAAATCATGGTGGTCCATTTTGCGCTGGTGCCGCTGTTCATCAACCCGCGCGATGGCCTGCTGGTGACTCACGGGGTGATGAGCAGCGATTTCGCCCGTGAAGTGCGTTCAAACTATGGCGCGTTTTTATCCTGCATCGTGGCGATTACGCTGAATGCCGGGGCCTACGTGTCGGAGATTTTCCGCGCGGGCATTCAGTCGATTGATAAAGGCCAGATGGAAGCCGCCCGCGCGCTGGGTATGCCGTGGTGGAAAACCATGCGCAAGGTGATTTTACCGCAGGCGTTTCGCCGCATTCTGCCGCCGCTGGGCAATAACGCCATCGCGATTGTCAAAGACTCTTCGCTGGCGTCGGCAATTGGTCTGGCGGATCTGGCGTACGCCGCGCGTACCGTTTCCGGGGCATACGCCACTTACTGGGAACCGTACCTGACCATTTCGGTGGTCTATTGGGTGATTACCTTCGTGCTGGCGCAGCTGGTTAACCGTCTGGAAAAGAGGTTTGGCAAAAGTGATTCACATTAAAAATCTGCATAAGCACTTCGGTGCGAGTCACGTTCTGCGCGGCATCGATTGTGATATTCAGCCACAGGAAGTGGTCTGCGTGATTGGGCCGTCCGGCTCCGGGAAAAGTACCTTTTTGCGCTGCATGAACGCGCTGGAGTCGGTAAGTGAAGGCGAAGTGGTGGTCAACGGCTTCCCGGTGCACGATAAGAAGACCGATCTCAATAAGCTGCGCGAGAGCGTGGGTATGGTCTTCCAGCGCTTTAACCTGTTTCCGCACATGACGGTGCTGGAAAACCTGCTGATGGCGCCGATGTCGCTGCGCGGCATGTCTCGCGCCGAGGCCGTGACCTATGCCGAAGGGCTGCTGGCGAAAGTCGGGCTGAGCGATAAGCGCGACGCATGGCCATCGAGCCTGTCCGGTGGGCAGCAGCAGCGTGTGGCCATTGCCCGGGCATTAGCGATGCAGCCGTCGATCATGCTGTTCGATGAGCCGACGTCCGCGCTTGACCCTGAACTGGTCGGCGACGTGCTGGAAGTCATGAAAAACCTGGCCACGGAAGGGATGACGATGGTTATCGTGACCCACGAAATGGGCTTTGCCCGCGAAGTGGCGGATCGGGTTATTTTCATCGACCAGGGCATTATTCAGGAGCAGGGCACGCCGGAGCAGATTTTCAGCGCGCCGCAGAACCCTCGCACCGCGTCGTTTCTCAGTAAGGTGTTGTAATTAATCGTTGCCAGCGATGCCTGCCGACTTGTCGGAAAGGCGTCGCTGGATTACGGTTAAAGGCTACGACATTCGACTGACAGAACCTCATGGCCTATTTTTCTCGTTTACTGGCAGATATCCCCGGCGTTCATCACGCCTTTCTCGACGTGCATGAATCCGCGGCGTTTGATAAATCCGCCCTCGTGGATATCAAGCAGGTGCACGGCACTGAGATCCTTAATTTCACTGCTCAACCTGCAACCCGAGCGCACGTCGATGGCGTTTTGACGGCACTTTCCGGGCAAAGTATTGGTGTGGTCACCGCCGACTGTTTACCACTGCTGATGGCCTCACGCGACGGAAGCGTTATCGCCAGCGTACATGCAGGCTGGCGCGGTACCGCGCAGGGAATTGTGCAGCAAAGCGTGAAACAGTTTGCCGGTCAGGATGTGAATGCGGCAGATATCGTGGTGGCTGTTGGGCCGCATATTCGACCGTGCTGCTATGAAGTGTCGGCTTCATTTCGTGAAGCGCTGCTGGCGTCACCCGTTGCGCAATCTGTACGACAGCATCAGCATGAATTGTTTTCAGTGTTACCGAAAGCGCCAAATGCCCTCAGCGCCAGCGCGCGGGAAGAAAAGAGCCTGTGGTTTGATTTACCGGCGTTTTGCCAGCTACAGCTGCTCGAGAGCGGAATACGCGCGGAAAACATTGAGTGGCTGGCGAAATGTACCTATTGCACGCCGGATGAGCTGGGCTCCTACCGTCGGCGTACGCATCAACCGGCCACCAAAACGCAGCAGGTTTCATGGATAGTAAAAAGCATTAATGAGATGAAGCCTACCCGGTGATAATTGCTGACGCTATTTAGCTCAACCGTGACGTCATTAATTAATCCTTTTCTGAAGTGTTTTTTTTCCATTAAAGGGAAGGAAAATAGGCATCCAGGATTGGACTGTTTTCCGCTTTCTCATTTTTCCTTATGTCCGATATTATCTGCCGTAATCATTTTCTGACGACGGATGTTTGGATTTAAGGATGAAAAACGGTGCCAGCGATATTTCTCTATGAACCCCGAATGTTGCCCCGGGCGGTAGTCGGGCAGCTTATGGAAGACCAAAACGCTGCCTTTCAGTCACATCAAACGCTGCCCTCATTTATTGAAAATGTGAGCACGCATACTTCAGATAATAAAGTCTTGCTGATAGGCATTGCCGGTTCGGGGTTAGCCTTGAGCGATCTGCTGCGGTTCATTCGCCGGGTGAAATCCGCCAAAGTGAAAATACTCGCCTGGGTGCCTGAAGGGTATCCCTGGATGCATAAGCTATTAGACGCCATTTATGTCGGCGAGAGCCTCTTCGAAGAATCGTTACCGGATGGGCTACTGCCCGCACTGCGGGTGCTGGAAGGGACGCAATCGAAGGTCATTCGCCAGCGCATTACGCACAAACGACCGAGCCGTATCACCCTGACCGAAATGGAGATTTTGCTGCAATTCGCGTCAGGATTATCCTCCCGTCAAATGGCTGAAAATCGTCAGTGCAGTTATAAAACGATTTTTTCATGGAAGCATAATATCTGCGAAGCGCTGGCGATCGACTCCCATGCGCACTGGCTTGAGATGCTGACCGAAATCGTACAGTTGTCTTCAATGTATCAGACAGAGAAAAATTATGGCCCACTATAATGTCGTTTATCTCTCCCGCCAAACCCTGTGGTTTCACGCGGTCAGCTACAGCCTGGAGCAACTCTCGCGCACGAATCCGGGCTGGACATATTCGATGATGACCGACATGCCGGCAGCCGATACGCCGGTCAATTTATGCCTGCTGGATTTAACCGCAGAAGAAGATGTGGACGTGGCGTTATTTCCGGTGACGGGCGCACGCATGATGGTCCTGGTGCGAGCCACGCAGCGCCGACTGATTAAAGCTCTGCAGCAGAAGCGTTGTTCAATTCTGTGTGTGGATGAGCATTATTTCAATCTGCGTGAAGTCATCGAGTCCAGCATGCGCAATAAACGCTTTCTCAGCCCCTTTATTCGTGAATTAACCGCGCAGGTTCCTTCTGCAGAACACATTGTGGTCCTGACGGAGGCGGAAAACAAAGTGCTGAATTTTATCCGCGAAGGCAAGAATGGCGTTGAAATATCCCACGCGCTTGTGCGCAGCCAAAAAACCGTCAGCAGCCATAAGCGGAATA
>Ga0079104_1001525_pt1 | contig 15301 bp, 21 predicted proteins | sample MedtruBG_FD_76829 | JGI IMG/M metagenome (GOLD analysis project Ga0079104, IMG submission 76829) | Root nodule microbial communities of legume samples collected from California, USA - Medicago truncatula BG | ecosystem: Host-associated > Plants > Roots > Nodule | place: USA: California...
CCCTTCCATTTTGACTGGGACGTATCGTATAATTCGCCTCGCTTCGGGAGGTTAGCTCAGGGGTAGAGCACTGCATTCACACTGCAGGGGTCGCAAGTTCGAAACTTGCACTTCCCACCAGAATACGTATCAAAATCAGGTACTTAAGAGAATCCAGCCATTGACCGGCTGGATTTTTTTTTGCCCTGTGTAATTAGCCTGTGTAATTTAGTTTTTTGCCTGAATCGCTGCAACCAGATCTGAAAGCTTACCCAACGCCGATCGCTGAGCGTCCACCTGCAGGTGAGCATACCTCTGCGTTGTCTGGACGTTACTATGACCCAAAATTTTGCTGATTGTATAGAGATCAACACCCAGGCTTAGCATGATGCTGGCGCACGAGTGCCGGAGGTCGTGAAAATTCACATGCTCTTTCCCGGCCTTGACCCGAGCGCGGCGCCAAGCTGACTTCACTCCATCGGGTGCTAAGTCGAGAGGGAAGAACTCTAGCCAAGGTCTCAAGGCAGGTATTATCGGAATTACCCGAGTTCGAAGAGTTTTGGTGTGACTGGCAGGCAGAGTAATTGTGTCGCTGCCGATGTGCTCGGCGCGGATTTTACACAGTTCCCCCCTCCTGGCCCCGGTTAGAAGCGCGGCCCAAATGGCAGCCTGCGCCGGCTTGCTGCAGTGTTGAGCAATATCTCTTACCTCATTCACCGTCAAGAACACCTCGCGTTTATTACTCACCCTTACGGACTCGATGCGCAGTCCGTGATTTTCGTGGGTGATCCGTCGCTTCCATGCAAGAGTCAATCCCTTCTTGACGCAAGCCAGCGACCGGTTGATGGTGGCTGGCGCGTACGCCGGCTTCATGGATTTTGTTTTCGGATCCTCAATCAGCTTGCTCATGTCCCGGATTACCTTGTCCGCAAATTCCTGGGCTTGACTCGCACGAAAGCTTGCCGCCCAGGGTTTCAGGCGCATGATGTGGTGCTTGGATGAGTCAGCGCTGCGCAATTGAGAGGCATGCTCCAAGTATATTTCCAAAATCTGCAGCATAGGCGGGTCCCCTGGAATGGCGACCTGCTTCGCTTTCGGCGCGCGCGCCACCGCCGCACGCAACTCAGCTTCAACTAGCTTGGCATCACGCGCAGTTGCGCCTTCCGGCAGTATTCGGTGAACTCTTTTCCCGGCGACCATGATCCCGACGTGTTTGCGGCCGTTTTTGTCGTCCCAGATGGACATAATTGATTTTCCTTTAACCACTTCTTGCATTCCGCTAGGTCGTAGCGCTTCGATCTCGCTCCCACTGGCGTGTACGGCATTCCCTGTTGTTCGAGCCGCCGGATTGTAGACTCGCTCACGCCCAGAGCGGTGCAAATCTGTTGTCGATTAAGCTCGCCCATCGGGCTTTTGTTTTTGCTGGCTACCAACTCCGCAATGCGGGCCAGTTCGTTTTCGTCGAATTTCACGGTGGCGTCTCCTGGTTGGTTGCGGCGGCCGGGTAGGCGCTCCCGGACTGGCCAGGCTCATTGCTGCCGGAGCAGTCGTGCCGGTGATCGTTCGCGCGCGGGCAGCGCTTGTTGCCACAGGTGGGGCACAGCACCATGCGCGAATCGAGCAGCGTCACCGGCCGGCAAATGGCGCACCAGCATGCTGACATCGGCTTGGCCGGGGCCAGTACCGGCGCCGGCGCCGCGCGTACGGCCGCGTCCCACTCCTTGCGGCAATCGTCCAGGTTGGCGCGCACTTCAGCCGGCAGGGCGTCGCTTTGCGCCAGGTTGAAGGCGAGGTTGGCCAGCTTCGCGCCAGCGGTGCGGATGGCGTCCATTACTCACCGCCTTTCGCTGCAGCGGAGTCGCGCAGCTCGCGCACCGCGTTGGCGCATTGCAGGCACGCCGTCCGGTACGGGCCATTGGTGCCGTCCGCCTGTTGATCGCACGCCTGGGCGGCCTGCTCCAGCAGCGCCGCGTCGCGTTCGCTCGCCGGCCGCACAGCCTGAGGCAGCGGGGAGTGCTTCGGCTTGGCCGCCTGCTTGGCTCGGATCGCTCCCACCTTCGTCCAGCTGCGCGCCAGCTCGACTTCGGCGGCCTGGTGCATGTCCAAGCCATTGGCAAGGCACAGCGCCGCCAGCGTGACCATGACGCCGCCGACTTCCTGCGCTGGTTCGCCGACGGGTCGGCCATACACATAGTCCACCAGTTGGTGCGCCTCGCTGGCCGTCATGCCATGTGCCTGTACCAATTCGGTGGATTCTTCGAAGAACCGATGGTTGCGCTCCTTCGTGTCGGCGGAAATCTCGGTGCCGAAGCATGCCATCATCCACGGCTGCACGCGCTGCTGGAAGGGCTGCATGCTGGCGTCAGGAGTAGGGGCGACTTGCTTGGCCACATACTCATCCACAACGTCTATCAGCCGGTGTACTCCCCCGATTGTCCAGTCGAGGCGGATCGATTTTACGGCCAGCTCGAACGGGCGGTGTTTGCCGATAGTTTGAACTGGCGCAGGCTGGTGCACTGGCTGAGTGGCGATGGCGGCGCGGGCATAGGCCAGAATTACTTTTTCCTCCGCCATTGTCCACCAGTTTGTAAAGCGTCCCGGCGTTGGGTAGGGCGGCAGTGGAGGTAAGTCCCCGCCATCCTGCTGGGCTGCACGCGCGAGCAGTTCCTCGCCGCTCACCAGCGGGATGGCGACTGTGTCGGCGCCGGCTGCCCGGCGCGCGAGGGCGATCAGATCAAGCGCGGTAGCCGGGTTGGCGGCGGCGATGAATGCCGCGTTGCGCTCACCAGCTACCCCGCCATCCGTCGAGCGGTCGGCGTTGTCGATGCAATCAGCGATCCACGCACCCAATTCACCGGGCAGTTTGACGCCGTACTGGCAGCCGGCTGGATTGCCAGGGTCATGGCGGTGCAGCCATGGCCCAGCCGTCGCCGCGCGCGCCAGCGCTTCAAGTTTATCGAGATCAATCATGTAGGTTGCTCCAATATCGTAATGTCACATGGCCGCACCGGTTCGGCGCTGCCCTTGAGGTAGATCACCATTTCCGCATCGCCGTCGTGGTGGCAAAAGCCGGCGATGAACTGTTTCAAGCCGGCGTGCATCACCGGCAGCGCGCGCTGCATGGCGCGGTGGATGCGTAGGTCGTGCTTATCGGCTTCGTCCTGCGCTGTGGGCGCCGGCACCTGGTCGCGCGCGCTCACTTCGACATCCAGTCGCAGAGCAGGGCGGCCACGGCCAGGCCGTACAGCTTGAGGGCGCCGATGCAGGCAACGCGGCGGATGGTGCGGGCCGTCACGACTTCACCTTCACAGCACGTCCACCGCGCCACCGCCAGCCTGGCGCGATCTGGTTGAACCGCCACATATTCATGCGCTGCTTCGTCGTCAGGCGCGGCCACGGCTTGCCGCCGGACTCCCATTCAGGACCTTCCCAGTATCCCTGCGGCAATCGGGAATGGTCGTAGTGCCGAATCCAGCCAGCGCGCGCATCGTGACCGTCCCATTCATCAAAACAGATGTAGTGATGCTCTGGGATGCTGCCAATCCGCTGCCACAGGTGGTAACGCGCAGGGTCGGCGCGGCGCAACCACTTGATGCGCGGATACTTCATCGGAATGTCGATCACACCAGACTCTTCGCTCAAGACGTATATGGTGCTGTCGCCATGGCTGCGCAGCAGCTCCACCGCGCGCTTTGCCTGCTTCTTGTAGGTGCGCGGGTTCACGGCGTCACCCGCTTGAACTCGACCACCCACACCCATGGGTTTGCATCCCAACTGCCTTTGCCATTGATCGCTTCCCACAGGTGGCGGTATAGCTTGAGGTGGGTATCGCAGTCCGTGCAGTCCACGTCGAAGTTGACGCCGCCGCTCGCGCCCAGCGTGCTCCGCAGGCCGGTGCCGCCGCAAGTCGGACAGATCTGCCAGCCGTTCTTCGTGCGCGTCTCCGGGCGCGGGTTGACGTCGGCATCTAGCTGCAGCACGCCCTCAGCCTTGGCGTCGGCCTCGCTGCAGTCGTTCAGCCGCTCTACGCGCACGCTGATGATCGTCAGCTGGATCCGGCTGGCCGCGCGCGGCATGAAGATGGCCGGGCGCCGGTACCATCCTGGCAGTGCGCCGCCGCGACCTCTAGCCAGCGGAAGGTCTGGCGAATCTGCGTCGTACTGGTAGGCGCGGTCGCATTCGATGGTCATGTCGATGAAGTGCCATTCGTCGCGGGCCTTCTTCTCGCTGTAGCGTGTCTCCCAGCGGCCGTAGGCGAAGAAGGTTTCGCGCACCCAGAGACCCTGGCCCGGTACGCCGTAGGGGCAGTCAATCACCGGGCCGCCGTAGGCCCAGCAAGCAGCCATCGATTGACCGCTGCTGTCTTTGGTCACGGCGCCTTCGCGCGGGTCGAGTTGTTTCACGACGCGCCGCGTCTGCGACTTGGTGCCGCCCAGCGTGGCGCGCACCATGGCGCTGTTCATGAGGATAGGGCGCTCTTTGCTCATGCTAGTATTGCTCCAAATAAAAGGAATATTGCATGGTTAAAAAATTGGTTAAGGCGTTGTTGATACTTACTTGGTTACTGGGAGCCGGCGTCGTCAGCTTGGCTTGCTTTTATCTCTGGCCATCGAAGGAATCCACGATGCCCGCTTGGATTCAAGCGATTGGCTCGGTAGGAGCTATTCTGGTTGCGGTCTATGTTATGGATACCCAGCACCGGCGCCTCCAAAAAGAAAAAACTCTTACGGACTCGACTGAAAGGGCCAACTTAATTGCCGCCGCCATAATGTTCGCAATTGAATCGCGAAAGCTTGGTGAGGCCCTTCTTGAAAGCGCCGACGGTGGCCGACTTGACCGAACTTTCTCAAAGGGCATCGAGGGCCAGCTTCGCCGGGCATTACAAGCGGTGGAGCAGATACCTTTCTGGCGGACTAGCCTGGAAGAAAGCCGGGATATCACATTAGTAATCTCCGCGTGTCGAGCTTTGGTCGCTAATATCGAATCCACGGATGAGGGCGCGCATCGCGATTTTGTTCGTGGTGGTGGTGTCGGCGAAGAAGAAACGTTTCCCATTTCGACCCTCGCCGAGTTGCTGCCCGAATTCGTTGAATCAGTGTCCCGAAACCAGAGCAATCTCTCCGAAAAGTACGTCCGGCTGATGGGCGATCTTAGGGGTTAGCATGCACTCCGTCGTTCGTAAGCAACTCGCGGTAGCCGTTCGATTGCATCGGTCCGACTACAGATCCTTCCATCGCTTCCAGTAGGCGCGCCGCGCGGTTGTAGCCGACGCGCAGGTGGCGCTGCACCAGCGATATCGAGGCGCGCTGATTGGTGCGCACCACGGCCACGGCCTGGTCGTACAGCGGATCAGCAGCGCTGCCATCGCCGGTCGGCACGTCGGCGCCCAGGCTCGTCACCATGCGTTGCTCGCGCACCGGCTCGTCGCCTTTGGCTGGTTCTGTTGAACCGGTAGGCTCCACGATCTCGACCGCCGCAACCAGGAACAACTGGGCCGAAGTCGAGCCAGCGGCTTGCTCCTTCGACAGTGCGATCGCCGCCTCGAGGATGCCGCCGGCTTCGTCCATGCGCTCCCGGACGCGCACCATGTAAGGCTCGATGGTCTGCTCGTACAGCGCGCCCAGCACGTCGCGGTGGAGGGCGCGCTGCTTGTACAGTTCCGCGCCCAGGCGCACGGCGCGCTCGATCTTCGGCTGGCCGGCCGGGGCCGCGCGCTTTTCTACACCAGGCGCATCCATCGTCGCTTCGCCGCCCAGCGCTTCCATCACGTCGGCCAGCATCTTCGCCAGCTCGCCGGTCATCAGCATGAAGTCGCCGTCGAAGCGTTCGGCCTCGTTGCGGGTGCTCGATTCCTTCTCGGTCAGCACGTCGAGCGCCTTGACCGATTTGATCGCCAGGGTCTCGTCCAGCACGAAGCTGATCTTGCTGTCCCAGGTCATGGCCAGGCGCGTGCACTGCTTGCCTGCCTCGATGTGGCGGCGGACCTCGGCTGGCTCCAGGGTGTGGCGCTTGTACGCGACCTGCGCCTTGCTTTCACCGGTGGCGCGCATGATGGCGTCCTGGTCGATCGTGAAGCCGGCCGGCGCCTCGTCGGTCGAAAGCCATTCGGTCATCACACCCACCGGGGATCGCTGCACGCGCAGGCTTTCCAGCGGCAGCTTGTCCACGGCCTTGAGCAAGAGCTTGATAACCTCATCGGCCTTGCTTGGGCTCGCTGCGTCCACCACCAGCCACCCGTTGACTGGATCGATCCAGACCAGCGTCTGCGACTTGATGCTGAAAGCGCGCGGCAGCAGCTCGTCGGCGACGCGCTCCTTCAATTCCTTCATGGCCTTCTTGCCGGGGGCGAAGCCCTGGGCCTCTTCCATTTCCTCGGCGCGCTGGTCGGCCACCTGGTTGACCACGGTGGACGGCAGCAGCTTCTTCTCGCTTTCGAGCTTGAGCAGGAACTGGCCGTTAACGGTGTGCACCAGGTCGCCGTGCTGGCGCGGCGCGGACCAGCCCTGGCGCAGCAGTTCGTTGCTGCTGGCCGGCGTGAAGGCGTGCGGCTCGAGCGCGGCGACCAGGGCCTCGGCGGTCATGGCCCACGGAGCGGGCAAGCGGTAAATCTGTAAATTTTTGAACATCATCAGTCCTTCATGTGCCGCGCGGCGGCGCTTCGTGAAATTCGACGCCCATCTGGCCGCCGAACGCGTGTATTTGCTCCATGTACTGGGCGAAGCCCTTGACCGTAAGGTCGGTGCTGCTGCCGACCAGCACCGGCTGGCCGCCCGGGTCAAAATCCCACTTGCGGTAAGCCTCGTCCTTGCAAAGCTCCGGGTCGTATTCCTCCGGCAGAAACTGCTGCTTGAAATACTCGTGCCAGATCTCGGCGCTGTACTGGCGCTGGTCGCTCCAGCACTGCTCGGCGATGTCCTTGAGCGGGCCCGCCCACATGCGGGCGTTCTGGTCCAGCTTCCGGGCCTTCACCTCTTCGCGCACCAGCACCTCCAGCGGTTTCTCCGCATCGAGAGGGATGTTGCGGAGCAGGGCGATGGCGCGGTCTACCTGCTCCTGGCCGCGCAGCAACATCCGGCGAGGCTCGAACTTCTGGCGTGTCACGGCGGAGCTCCCAACCTTGTAGTGTTAAAAAATGTGGCCAATTTAATTTCCCATGTGCTATATTTATATATTGTTAACTAGGTAAGGTTTGCTGATATGAAAGTTGGCCCAACCCAAGTCGTGATCGGGAAGCTGATCTATACGTTCCACACAACCAAGCAGCTCATTGAATTCCTCCAGTGCTGCGAATCATCTTCAGACGAGTCTTGCCTGGAACGGTTTAAAGATTGTCGTGATGAAGGCGTTCCTTTCGAATTGGTTCCAAAGTCGGTAAAGGAGGACGTACAGGGAAGGATCAAACGGGTTCGCGAGAAGTACTTAAAGCCGTCCGACGCTGAGAATTTGGAGCCTCCTGAGCCTCCTAAATAATCCTGGTTGCCGCCGCCGGCACGCCCATGTTCACGTACGGGTGCTTGTCCTTATGCGGCTGGATATGCGCGATGAAGTGCTTGCCGACCGACTCGGCGCTTGCGAATGCCGCGTATTCAGCCGAAGTGAATGCTTGATAGTGATATACGTTGCCAGTTCCTCCTTTATGGATGAACTGGACCGCCAACACCTCGGTGACGGGGCAGTGGCCGATAGCCATGATTTTGCTGCTTTTGACAGGCGTCAGCGGGATGCCTGCATGAGGGAGGGGCGTTTGCATTTTGTTTCCTTCTATGAAATTTGGTTCAAAACTTCCGGTTTTGATATAGCGCTCTCGCAGCGTGCTAGGCCTGATACCGAGCTCCTTGCCCCACTGCGAATAGGTCTGACTGCGCCCATCGATGCTCACAAAAACGTTATTGCGCTTGTTGTTGTTCTGCTCTGTGCGTGAGGACCACTTGCAGTTATCTGGCGTGTAATCCTCATTACTTCGTATGCGGTCCAGCGACTTACCATGTGGTCTGTCGCCCATATCGGCATAAAAATTTTCGAACGATTTCCAGCGATCGCAGACCTTGATTCCTCGACCGCCGTAGTTCGGGTAAGAGATGTTCGACTCAGCGGTGCATCGTTGCCACATCGCGCTCCATGATCTGTGCGCTCCCGTTTTGAACATGCCGTGCGTGGTCTGAATTTCAGCGATCGATTCACTATGAAGGCAGCCGCATGACTTCGTTCTTCCATTCCGCAGATACACCGAGCGGACCACAGTTTCCTTTCCGCAGGTGCATGCGCAGACCCAGTAAGCAGAAGTGTTCGAAGCAGCTGGCTTCGGATTTTGACCACGCCGGAGCACAGTCAGGCTCCCGTACACTTTTCCCTCTATTTCAATTAACGCAACCATTTCTTATGCTGCATACTTCGCCTGGACGGCGGCGATGTGACGGCTCAGCGCGGCGCACATGCGCGGGAAATCGGACTCGTGATACAGCTTGGCGGCGCGGTCGGTCGCTGCCGGCGCGAAGCCCAGCAAGGTCAGGAAATCGGCCGTCAGCGCGATGCCGAGGCGTTCGCCGATCTGCCCCAGGCGAAGAGCTGGCGCCGTGCTCGTGCTCACGGCGCTGACGGCGGCGCCGGCCGAGAACAGGTCGTCGGTGGCCGTGGCGTCGGCCTGCGCGTTGGCGAGGTCCGTGAGCTCGCCCTGGTCAGCCAGCGCGGCGGCCTTCTCCTGGGCGATGCTCTGGTGCGCGGCGGCAAGGGCACTTTCGCGGGTGGGCTGCGCTGCCTGGGTGGCGCGATCGGCTGCAGCCTGGCTGGCGCGCTGAGCGGCGAGGGCGGCGGCCTGCTGCTCGAGCTGAGCCTTCGTGGTGGCGGCAACGCGTTCGCGCTCTGCATGGTCGGCGGCGGCCTGGCGCTCGGCAGTGGCCTTTGCCTCGGCTGCTTGACGTTCGGCGTCGGCGCGGCGCTGAGCGGCAAGCTCGGCGGCAGCTGCTGCTTCGGCCTTGGCCTTTTCCTCGGCGGCGATCTTGGCGCGCAGCGCTTCCTGCTTGGCCTGCTCGGCGCGTTCGTGGTCAGCGATGCGGGTGCGCACCACCAGTTGGAAATCTTCCATGGGTTTGCCGATGATCTGCGCCATGTCCATGAACAGGTGACCGTAGCCGGCGGCACTCTCTTTGCACCACGCCTGTTTGATGCGGTAGTCGGCCGCCCGCTGGTTGGCTTCGATCTTGGCGTTCGCCAGCGTGGTGTTGACGGCGTCGTGCAGACTGGCCAGCGTGCGCTTGTTCTTCATGGTGCCGGCGAAGTCGGGCGGCAGAAGGGCAAGGCGCAGCGGTGCGATTTCTTTTTCCAGCGCGGCGATATGGTCGACGTACTCGCGCTTACCCTCATTGAGGATCGTTTCCTTGATCTGCTCCTTCCGGGTCTTGACCAGCTTTTCCAGTTCCAGCCGCTTGGCGCGGAACTGGGCCTTGATGTGATCGACCGTGCGCATCACATCGTCGATGGTCGAGGTCTGCGCCAGCGCGGCAGCCTTCGCCAGCTCGAGCTTGTCCTCGGCCTCACCACAGAATTTGACGTTGTATTCGGCGTCCGCGAAATCCTGGTCGTCCTGCAGGTCAGTCTTGATCGTCGAAAGGAACTGCTCAGCCGCCCTTTGGTAGACCACCAGGTTGCTGCTGACCACTTTGCCCTCGGTGCGCACGACCAGCGCGGGCAGTGCGGCGGCCGGCGCGGCCTCTGGCTTCACGGCGTGGTCGACCTGCTTGTAGTTCGCTACGTCGGCGTCGAACTGCTCCCAGCCGGCGCGGATGCGGTCAAACCAGGTCGCATCCGGATAGACCCACATCCAGACCATGTTTTCCTCGGTGCCGTCGGACACCATGAACATCCACTTCTCGGCGCCGGTCACCATCAACTGCTGCTGCACCTGCGGCTTATGATCGTCAGGCAGTTCGTTGCCGGCCACGGCGGCGGCAAGTTCCTCGTTCCACTGCTTGTGCTCAAAGCCGATGGTTTCGGCCATGTTCAGGCCGTCGCAGGATGCGCTCTCGTGGCCCAGTGACAGCGTGACGGGATACAGATCGTCGCCCAGAATCTTCTCAGCGTTCGGGCGGGCCAGCGCTTCGACCGCATGGCCGTAGTCCAGGATGTTCTCCTGTACCCAGTCGCTGAATTCTTTGGCCAAGCCGGTGGCCTTCATGCGCACCAGTTCGGTACGGCTGACCTTCTTCGACAGGCCGAGCATTGCGGCCGCCTCGCTGGCGCCGTGGTGCGCGAAGCGGAAGGCGTGCCAGTCGTCGCTGCCCTGCAGCAGGTTGTGGATTTCACGGGTGAGGGTGGTCTCGCGTTGCATGTTCTGTCCTGGTGGGTTTCGGGTTTTGGTCGGTGGTGCTGCTGCGGATTACTCTTGCTCGTGCGCCCAGCTATCGATGGTCATCTTCTGGCTCTCTGTGAACGTGGCGCGGGTGCTCAACATGGCGATCAGCTGGGCCGGTGTCTTTTTCTTGCTCAAGATCATTTCGCGCCATGCAGGCGCTTTTTCCTTGAACAGCTCATCGGTACATTCGGGCAACTGGTCGATGGTGTGCGGTTCAGCGACAGCCTCGCGCGGCGCCGGCGTAATGTCGCGCATTTCACGGCTGGATTCGTCGAGCTCGTCGGGGGTATAGACGCCCAGGATCACGTCCGGCGCGTAAAGGCGCGCCCATCGCTTCACCGCGAGGTAGGCAAGCTGCTGCTTGGGGTCGGTAGCCCACAGCGGCGAGTTGCGCACACTGGCCTGCACCAGCAGCAGTTCGAGCGTGCGTGGTACCGACTCGCCGCGCAGCGTGGCCGAGATACGGATGCCCAGGCCAATCTCGGCGTTCAGGTCGTAGTCGGGCGTATGGAGTTGGTAGGCCTTCCTGTAGTCCTTGTCGCCCTTCTTACCCTTTTCGGGGATGCTGACCACCTTGGTCTTGCCGATGATGCGTTCCCACGGGCCAAACCATTCGTAGTGGAAGCGATCTTGCGTCACGCCGCTGGAGACGATGGCCGCGTTCACCAGTTGCCCCTCGTAGCCCAGCGCACCGTTGACCACGTGCGTTTTCTGCGCCACGGCGAACGGATTCATCTGCCACTGCATGGCCTGCATGATCACGGCCGCGCAGTCGGACGCACTGCTCTTGAGGTGGTCAGGGATCGTCGCGCGGCCCTTGGCCATGATGTCGGCCAGGCGCATGATGCTTTCCATACTGGCGACGTCGAGGACGAGCGATGCGGTGCTGGCCGGCGCCATCGGCGTACTCGACAACTGCATGGCGGACTGGGACTCTCGGGTAACTGCGTTCATGCTTCTCTCCAGGTGGACTTCGTTGTTGCCGCCGGTGGCGGAAAAATTCGTGGTGCTGCGGCGCCGGCTACTTATCGACCTTGCCGGTCCAGATTTCTTGCTCGTGCTGCGCAGCGCGGGCATCGGCTTGCTGCATGTAGCCCTAGGTGGCCGCCACCAGGGTGAGCAGGGCGCCGATGGCCAGGATTTCACGCAGCTTCATGACCGACCCTCCCTTGCTCGGTGTAGCGGCCCATGACCCTGTTGCGCCGCAACTGGATCGCCGCCTCGACTGCCAAGCGCCGCTCACTCGCCGACGCGCCCAGGCCCTCCATCGCGATTTCCATCACGCGCAGCTCGTGGCCGCTCATGAAAGCGTTGTCGGTGAACAGCGAGACGATCTTGCGCAGCGCCTTCTCAGCCGGCGCTGGCTCGGCGTCGTGCAACTGGGCCAGCAGGCCCGGCTCCAGGGCGCTCACGTGCGCACCATGGCGGTGACGCCCAGCGCGCCAGCGTCGTACAGCGCGTCAACAATGGCGGCCAGCTTGCCGATGGCAGTGCGGCGTTCGGTGCTGCCGTCCGCGTGCTTGATGGTGAGCTGGTAGATCATGGCAACACCAAGGATTGCAGGGCACCGAACCAGAGCGCGCCGGCGACGGCACTACCCAAGACAAAGCCGGCAATGGCGCCGATTAGCGCGGCGCGGATGTAGCGAGTCTTCACGATACGGCTCCTTCGCGGTCGGTCATTTGCAGGCGAATGGCATTGCGGCCGGCCGTGGCGGGTGCGCTGCAGCAGCCGCCGGCGGGCACGCACTCAACCGCGTCCAGGTTGCCGCTGGTGAGCGCATCTTCAAAGCCGCTATCCTGATAGTCGAATGCCAGGGCGCTCGACACGGCAAGTCGCGAGGCGCGGCCCGCAGTGGTGTGTTTGGTGATGCTCAAATTCGTCTCCTCAATCCGTTCCGTCTAATTGGCAACCGAATCCTTTGCCGCCGCTTCTCTGCCATTGATTGACAGCTGCTCTCTCTTCCTCTTGCTTCTTCTGCCATTCAGTGAATGCAGGGCTCCGGTTCGTGAGCAGCAAGAAGTACCGTCCCTTCCGATGCACGATCCAGTCCGATACGATCACGTGGTTCTTTGTGATTCTTCGAATCTGTGAGCGCGGGAGCCATACCTCGGTGACGCCGTTAAAAATCTTCACCGCCCTAGCGCGGTGATCCACCACATCGGCGGCAAGGGAGTAGTCGCCGCCGACCATTGGCATTGCGCCTATGGGGTAGGCCTGGTGCGGTAGCTTTTCAGGCTCAGCCTCTGCGCAATCGCGAAGCATGCGATTCACTTCGTCGGTGAAGAGATCCCCGGGTACTTCGCGAGTGTTTGTCTGCATCGACATCACGGCTCCCTGTTCGTTTCGTTGTTGGGGACCGCGTTCGCCGGTCTCTGCGTGTGGTGGCCGGTGCTGATTTCCTCCGGCTTTGCTCCGAAACCCGAAGCGCTTTCGCGCTGGCCATGTACTGGAGCACTCAATTAGGTCGAGCATCAGCCTGCTCAATTCACCACATGGCTGCTGACTGCCCCACCTATCCGCCCGCGCACTGCACCAGCTCTACCTGTGTGTGTTTCCGCTCCTCGGCAATCAGCAGCCATGTGGTTCCCGCGCTTGCCCGGCGCGGGACGGGTAGTGCTGGCGGCCTGCACGCCGCCGTTGTGTCACGCTGCCTGCACCTGCGAGGGGCGGTAGCTGCCGACCTTGTTGTCGCCCAGGTCGATGTCGTAGTAGCTGCCCTTCGAGCCCGGGCGCTCCTTGAGGAACTTGCCTTGCACGACCTTGCTGCGGGCGCGGACGGTGACCTTCTGGCCGGGTTTAAAAGTGGCCGGGGTAGCTGCTGCCATGTGATGCCTTTCTATGGTTGGTGGTGGCCGGATACGCCGGCCGGCGGCACGGGGCGAGTGCGGCGCGGGCATGCTGATCCCACAGGGGCTATTTCTTCGCCTGCCAAGGCTGAGCCGGGTGGTAGCAGCACCCGGCGACCGCATTCGGATCAGGGTGGCTCGAAGTTGCGCTCCCACTCGTAGCGCTCGATGCGCGCCTCGTCGATCGAGACCAGGCGCAGTTCGTGGGCGCTCGGCAGGTGGTCGTCGCACCAGTCGTTGAACTGCAACAGCTGCTGGCGGGAGAAGAGGGCGGTCAGCGCCACGGACTCGCCGGTCAGCGTCACGTCCGTTACGTCGTAGCCGGCGCCGTCGAGCAGGCCATGCAGGTCCAGCAGCAGGCCGTCGTGCTCGTGGCCTACGACGAGCACGCGGCTGTCGGGCGCCACGGTCGGCTGCTGGTCGCGCAGCACCACCGGCGCGGCGGCGGCCTGGAGCAGGGCCAGATTGATCGGGTCATTCATTGGGCGGCCTGGATCGCGTCGAAGGCGAGAGCCAGCGCGGTGGCGTCATAGGTGTTGACCTCGCCGAAATGTTCCATGGCGCGGCCGATCAGCAGGCCGTCAGCGCGGCTCAGCGCCGCAGCCTTGCGACCGATGCGGCTCAGCGTCGCCAGCGGCAGGTCGGCGCCGCGTGCAGCGCAGAACTGGGCCACGGTGACCATGCCGGTAGCGGCCGGCGCCAGCTTCGGCACCAAGGCCAACTTGCGCGCCGGGACTAGGTTGCGGATTGCGTCGCCGGCCAGCTCTGTGAAGTTGAAGGTGCTGCCGGCGCCAGGTACGCCTACGATCAGGGCGATCATTTGCGCACCTGGGCGGCGTGCGCTGCGTCGCCGATGCGCAGGGCTTCGGCAAGTGCTGCAAGTTCGGCTGGTGACATTTCGTTCTCCATTGCTGTTAATGTGTTGATGGAGTGACTTTACCCTTAGGTAAAATAAAAATCAATACCCATGGGTAAAAATGCAGGTAAATTTTTTAGATTGCTGAGTGTCGGGGTGTTTTGAGGAGGGGGGCGTGTCATGGCTGCGCTGCTCTACACGCGTAAAAAAGCCCGCTGGTGCGGGCTCGTGTGTTACTTCAAGACGGTGAGTGTTGGGCGGCTACTGCGCTGGGGTGCCGGACATTCGCAACCATCGCTGGCCGATGGGGGTGGTGGGACAGGTTGCGAAAGCTTTGAAAGCACAGCACCAGCGTCGGCAATAGAGCCATTCGCGGCAATCCTATCTACGTGCTTATCCCTATGGTAATCCGAGCGTATCCTTTTGAGGTACAGACTTAGCATCAGTCCTCCAACGTACATGGACCGAGAATAGTCCGAGTGAGTCTTCACAATCGTTGGATTACTCAGTTGATCGATTAGGTCAGAGTGCATTCCGCCTTGACTATCAGGCGTTACTCTCCCAGGAGATGGAAGGGATGCATGGAATTCTTTGCCTTCCTGGTAGACCGCATAGTACGCGCGCGAGCATGTTCCGCGATGGTCCGCTTCTAGCTTAGATATTGCGTGACATGCGGAAACCGAAGTTAATAATTCGCGTCCGCTAACTGGCATTTTCTACCACCCCCTCAAAACTAACGTGCATCCCGCGTGGCATTCTTTTATCTTTCTCAACCAGCCGTTCAATAAATTGCAAATAAAGATCCACTGCTTTTTCTGCAGTAGTGCGAAGACGATACGTAAGATGAACAGTGCGAACCTCACCAGGAATATCGAACACTTCGACATCAGGCCCTTTACCCAAGAACAGAAGCCCATTATCAGTAAAAACCGAACCAGCCGTTTCAAGCAATTCAGCCGTGTCATGGTCACTAATTTTAAATTCACTGAGAAGTCTATCGATCATATAAACCTCTTCTAAATCTATTTTATCCAAGTTGGATAAGCGCATTTTTTCAGCGGCTCGAGAAAATTCCGCGACCTTATGAAAACCGCCGATCGCATAACCCATGCGATAGCTATTTGTGAACCGCCCGCTATGTGGACTGCATTCCTTGGAAAACACTTCCAAAGCAGCAGTACAATGACAATAGTTCGACAGTAGCACAAGCCTGTAGATCGGGTCACCCCCTTGACGCGCGTCAAGGTAGCGCAGGGCTCCGTCCATGTC